>Ga0209614_1001518_pt1 | contig 17135 bp, 12 predicted proteins | sample BlaSprsedimmetaG_FD_185484 | JGI IMG/M metagenome (GOLD analysis project Ga0209614, IMG submission 185484) | Hot spring sediment bacterial and archeal communities from California, USA to study Microbial Dark Matter (Phase II) - Blank Spring... ... | reverse complement strand
TTTTTTTTGTTTTAATCATTTTGTGAATAATTCAGGATAAATATAATTTGCTTCAGATGCAAGCAAATATAAAAAAAAACCTGCTCCCCGAAACACTCTCAGCCGTTTTCAGGCATCGGTTAAAACAGAAACGGATGATCCGCGGCGGACATCCTGCTGTAGTGCCCCCCCTTCCTGTGTCACCATTTAAGCAGCCTGGGGTAGTTCATAAAATTCCTTTCTCTGATTCTCTGTCAAGTCGAATTGTCTTTTCCTAAAAAAAAAGGATTAGAAGATTCCCATTTCCCGTTTCATGTCGGCGATCAAACATCTGACCACAGTGACCTCACTGTTCAAGAAGATCAAATTCGAAACCCATGAGAGTGTGGGGGGGCGGACGGATTCATCTTCCGGAGAAGACTTTTCAGTTCCATGCGCACGCTCCCGGCGATGTGGGATACAGCCGAAAGCTGTTCGGCCTGCATGAGTAGCTTCTCGCCGCGTCGCTCGAAGTGATCCGCGGATGCGGATGCGCCAAGGGCTGCCCTTCGTCAGCCGGGGCGGGTATTGCAGGCTTTCTTTTTACCTAAAATCCGATGAGCGCCGAATGGTTTTTTAATCATATAAATTCATCGCGCCGGTTGCCGGCTGTGCCGGTGAATATGGGTTAGGCCCAAAAATAATAAATATGATTTGACAATGGATCCAATTGTGGGTATATTGTAATTACATTAGCCGCATTTGGAGGGTAAAATGACCACTTTAATCAGAATCGGAAATTCGCAGGGTATTCGTATTCCAAAGGCAATAATCGAACAAGCACGATTAGAAGACAAGCAATTGGAATTCAAAATAATCGACGATGGTCTGTTAATTCAACCTGTTAAGAAGAACAGAGAAGGCTGGAAAGAACAATTTGATAAAGCCCTTAAATCCCAGGAATCAAGCGAAGCGGATCAGGAGTGGCTGGATGCCCCATTGGTAGATGAAGAGCACTGGGAATGGTAAAAAAAGATGTGCATAGGTTTGAGATTTGGCTGGTTCAGCTTGATCCGACACGAGGTTCTGAAATTCAGAAATCAAGGCCCTGTGTTGTTGTCTCTCCTGATGAAATGTCTGCGCTGAAGACCGCGATTGTTGCTCTAATGACATCCAAAGGCTTTAGCTGCCCAACCAGAATTCAATATACATTTCAAAGTAAAAAAGGATTGATCTTGCTCGACCAGATGAGAGCCGTTGACAAATCCAGGTTAATTCAAAAACTTGGTGTAATTTCCCAAAACGCGCAGATTGAAATTATCAAGTGTTTGCAAGAGCTTTTCGCGTATTAAGGGGCTAACAAGGCCAATGCAGCCGACGCAAAAAGCGGCGCGGCTGATTAGCGGTGAAGGGCCGCCTTGCACGGTTGGCGCGAAGACAGGCACGCCTGAACAACCCCGGCATGGCAGGTCCGACCAATTTCGTTGCTAGAGAGAGGAGAAGATTATGAGGTTCTTCAGTTGGATTTTTAGACACAGGAGCTCCAGTGGAGCCAGTCAACAAGTACCATGCAGGGGTTGGGTGGAGAAGATCGAGCCATCGAAGGTGCCAGGCATGTTCCCTGCAAGTCTGACGCTCCAGCCGCTATCCGACGGCATTAGTATTGCTCTTGGGAATGTTCATTCTGGACCTATCAACCCCAGGGACATGTTTGGTGGGGCACTGGAGATAGGGGCATTCCACACGCTGAGTGGGCGCGGAAGCAATGAGCCAGTCTTACTGCCTTACGATTGTGTCGAGAAGATCAAGGGTAAGGTGATATCGGAGAAGAAGGAGGGTAACGTCACGAGGCTGGATACTGTTGAGACCATTAGCGAATGCCGAACGAAGCCGCTCCCTAAAGGCAGGCTGTTCAGATTCGACATCACCTACCGTCCTCCTGTCTGCCAGGAATCAAAGATTGTCCTCGCCTTGGTAGCTGACCGGTCTGCGAGCACTGAAGACCCACAACTGACACTTACCCTTTTCAACGCTATCGCCAGTGCGATCGCACAGCAGCCGGCGCAGACATCATCCAAACAGCCATGATGCGCTGCCTTTTGTATTCAGGAGGTTGGCACACCCCTGAGACAGGAAAGAGGAAGATGGATTAACCGCCTTTGAATTTAATCAAATTTAGAACATGCTCCATCACGGGATCTTTATTGTCGATGAGATCATTGATATCCGCATCCACCTCGATATCAGGCAGGACCCCGCGTCCGTCATCGACACCGCCTGGACGGAAATATTTTTGAAAAGAGACAAAACCATGAAGTTTTGTGTTCGGCAAAGAAAATACATAGGCGTTTCCGTATGGCGTGGCCAATCCGCCTGTTTCCTCGCCGACAAGGATTCCGATAGAGTGATCTTTGATAGCAGACGCCAAAGCGACCGCGCTTGAAAATGTGCCGGGTCCGATTAGCACATAAACCCGACCGTCAAAACGCAGCGGATTTTTTCGGGGTTTGATGGGTTCAGCCGGTATATATACGGTGGTCCCTGTTTCGGCGGACATGATTTTTCGATAAGCGGGGTAGGGGAATAAAATTGATGGGATCCAGCGAAAGATGCCCGGAACCGTCTTTTTATACTGTATTTGGTACTGCCTGCTGATCTTTATCTCCGTACCGGAAAACTGTGAAAAAGGCCTGTCCGTCAGATAATCCAAAAGCATGTCACCGAGTCTGCTGTGCCCGCCCCCGTTGTTTCTCAGATCGATGATCAAATACTCGACACCATCCGTTTGCATGGTCGAGAATGTGTTTTTCAGAAACGATTTAAACGCACCGGGATCGCGCATGTTTCTGAAATCAATGATTCCGGTCTTCAGCCCGGCAATGGAATGGTATGCATAATCAGCCGGCTGCCCCAGTTTCCGGTTCTCTATTGCCTGAGAAAGGGTCTCTCTGTCGATGCCTTTGATACATTGCCGTTCAACCTCACCGGTAATGGATGATCGTAAATCCAGTTGAAACGTTTCACCGAATCCATAGATGAGCCACAACAGGATTCTGAAATTTCCACTGAGCAATCGATAGCGCCAGGCCGGTCGTTCTCCGTTTGAATAGTGTAACAATTCCCGAATCACGCGGGAGGCCGGATAATCGTTTAGGGTGAGTATCTCGGAACCCGCGGGAACGGATCCATCCCGGGTGTAATCGAATTGTACAAATATTCGATTGTCTTTTATGATTACATCGATTGGAAAGACCAGCCCGCCTTTATTCCTGTAATCAAGATATTCCTCCGCCGGCGGAATGATTCCCGTATGCCCATCCTGAATGTTTGTTGCCAGCGGGGTGATTTCCCTGTAAAAGTCAATCCGGGTCAAAGGTGTCTGAATGTTTTTCTTTATGGCTGATTGGATTTCATCTATTTTCTCTTTGGGCGTATAGGCATAAAGATTTGGATGCACCTCTTCCATGGTTTGAATGAGAAATTCCAAATCATGTTTCAACGCTTCGGGAGAATAATTTTCTTGTCCGATAACCGGACTTGCCAGCCCGTTCCATAAAAGCAGAATGACGGCGGATAATTGTATCTGTCTGTAAAAAGTTTTCATTTCACTCCCGATCCTGTTCGGAAAGAAGGGTCAAACCTCCTCATTCGGCGGTTTTGCGGCAATATAGGTAATAAAGGGACTGAGTGCCGGGATCAATCGTATTATTATTTGCGCGGGTTTTACATGATACCGGCCTCTGCAGATTACTTCTTTTATGACAAAACCCATGTTGTGCAGAAACTCGATGATCTCCGTCCTGGTATATTCTCTGACATGCCCCATGTGGCCGAGAGTTTCCAGTTTTTGGTATTCCTCATACAGGTTTCCGGAACTGGAAAAGCCTCTGTTCCTGAAAAGGTAATTGATCATGCCGCCCATAGATTTGAGATTGGGGGTTGTCAGGATCAGGGTGCCGGTTGGTTTCATGACGCGCCATACTTCGGACAGCGTGAAAATCGGATTGATACGCAGGTGCTCCAAAAGCTCATTGAAAACAACGGCATCAAATGCATTGTCTTCGAACGGAAGCTTTTCGGTCTCGATATCACATTGAATCACATGCAATCCTGTTGACTGTATGGTCGAAGCGTATCTGCCGGGTGCGATATCGCAGCCCGTAACGTGATAGCCGCACTTCGATAAAGCCATGGTCAGGAGCAGCGGAATGGATCCGCATTCCAGAACCCTGCCTCCAACAGAGACTTTTTCTTCGACAATGTCAAGATCCAGCGCGATCCTGATTTTCTGATTCGAAATATACGACTTGTGCCATTCCGACAGCGATCGGCCGTCCGGTGACAGGTCTTTTGCGCAGGCCTCGATGATTCTCATCGAGTGTTTGGACGGGCTGAACGCCTGACGTTTTGATTTCATCGTTGTTCCTCGAAACGGTTTCTGTTTTTTCCAATACATAAAAAGATAATAAGCAGAATGGATTCATGCAACCGGTTTGATGGATGTATTGGCATCCGGCGAGCCAAAAGCCTTCGGGGATTGAATCACGGAAAAACACTTTAATTTTAGAGGATTCCTCTAAAAACCGAGGATTTATAATGTAAAAAATCATAATTCATTTCTGAATTGAGGTTGAAATCGGCGGTTTCGAGTTTGGCATGGATTTTGTGTGATTGGTTGGTGTCAACCGGTAATGTTCCCGGAATCTTACAACAAATCTGCATGTATTTTAAACCGAGTCTTCTCCCGAGCAGCCGAAAGTTGGATATGTTACTTGCGGCACCAGGCTATGGGATCCGAAATGATGTTTCTATTCGAACCATTCAAGAGTGAATCACAACGGCCTGTTAATCATGGGGGCAATGAAATGAAAAAACAAACATGTGTTGTTTCTGTTATTTGTTCCTGCGCTCTGATCATCATTCTGTCTTCCTGCCAGTTCGACCTCAACGTGCCCAACCTCAACGAACCGGACCGGGAGCGGGTGCTGTCGAATCCGCGGGATTTGGAGGCATTAGTTTCCGGAGCGTATTTGTATTACTGGTTTGGTACGCATTACTATGCACCATCCCTTTCACTTTCTGTGATGGCCGATGAACATTCTTCATCCTGGAATTGTACTGCTGATGCGCCAACCTTGTCAAACGAGCCGAGACAGGCCTGGAATAATAGTGCTCAATATCGAAAAGAATATGTAACCCGCTATCCCTGGTGGTACTTGTACCGGGCCATTTCTATGTGCACGGATGGATGCACAGCGGTTAACGATGGTCATCAAATACTTGGGGTGGATGGATCGGACCAGACAATCCGGGCTTTGGCCTACATGCGATTTGTCATGGGTATCTGTCATGCCTGGCTGGGGTGTTTCTTCGATCAGGGGTTTATTCTGGATGAGACCGTGGATCTGGAAGTGGCTGACCCGGTACTGGTGCCATACGGCGATCTGGTGGATCATGGTGTTGGGCAGTTGGAGAAGTGTATTGCTATTTGTGATACCGCGGTATTCCGGCTTCCGGATACTTGGATCAACGGCTGCGATCTGAACCAGGATGAATTGAAGGCTTTGGCTCACTCCTATATTGCCCGTTTCCGGGTGTTTGAAGCCCGGAGCCGGTCAGAAAGAGAAGAGGTAGACTGGGCATCTGTCAGGGTTCATGCCGAGCAGGGTATTACGGAGGATTTTTTCGTTCAGGGCGACGGCAATCAGTGGTGGAGCGGACTGCACTTTCTCGGGCAGGCGGAGGGCTGGTATCGGTCTGATTATAAAGGCATCGGACCGGCGGATACATCCGGCAATTATCAGATCTGGCTGGACACACCGGTGCAGGAACGACAGCCTTTCTTTATCTATACACCGGATCTGCGTCTTTGCTCAGGGGTGTACTATGAAGATTGGGAATATTATTGCGAACGGGAGGGAACGGATTTTTCTTATAGATATATTATTCCTTTCCGTCCTGATCGGGGCACGTATCATTTTTCCTATTATTATGCAGATCGCTATATCGAACATTTGTACACAGGTGGGGCCAGTCCCATGCCCGATTTTTTAAGAGCCGAAATTGATTTGATTCTGGCGGAATACTATCTGCGTCAAGGGGATGGGGATCAGGCAGCATATTACATCAATAAAACCCGCACAATCCGGGGCGGGCTGGAGCCGGTCAGTTCGGCTGACGGCATCGGTTCGGTATCGGATCCTCGTTCCATATTTGGGAGTCTGTGGGCAACGCTAAAATATGAAAAGGGCATTGAACTGTTTGGCTGCTGGCCCGGAGGGGCGTTTTTCGACCGCCGGGGATGGGAGAGTCTGGTGAAAAACACGATTATTCATTTCCCTGTTCCGGGCCGTGAACTGGAAGTGCTCATGATGGATAATTACACCTTCGGCGGCGGCGGGCCGGGCTCGGCGCCGAAGCGGATGCCGTCCAGGGACGGATGGTTTTAAAGGGAGAAATGAAATGTTTCAAGAGAGAGCGATTCTGCGATTGTGTTTATTGGTTTTGTCAATACTGATGTTCTCTTCCTGCCAATTCGACCTCAACGTGCCCAACCTCAACGAACCCGACCGGGAGCGGGCTCTGTCGGATCCGGAGAGCTTGGAGGCCTATGTGAGAGGTGCATATCTTGATTACTGGTATGGGACGCATTGGTATTCACCTTCTATGACCCTTTCAGTCATGGCTGATGAGGGTACCTCCTCATGGGGAAACTTCCAGATGAGAGAACTGTCTTCTGAGCCACGAAGGACCTGGGGCAATATTAACTATGGGTGCAATTGCTGTGCGGTCAACAGATTTCCCTGGCGTTATCCATATAAAGCGATTTCTGTCTGTTGTGATGGCCTCAAATCAATTGGGCGTGGTGTTGTTTTTCTTGACGAGGACGGTATTGACCAAACAGACCGGGCTGTTGCCTATATGCGGTTCGTCATGGGTGTCTGTCATGGCTGGCTGGGGTGTTTTTTTGACAAGGGTTTTATTCTGGATGAAACCACCGATCTGGAAATCGACAAATTAGAACTTAAATCATACACGGTTCTGGTCAATGCCGGTATTGCGCAATTGCAGGAGTGTATCGACCTGTGCGAAACCGGCACCTTCACCCTTCCCGCCGGCTGGATCAAGGGCAACGCGCTGACCCAGGATGAACTGAAAGCCCTGGCCCATTCCTATGTCGCCCGGTTCATAGCCAGTGTGGGCCGTACCGTCGAAGAACGGAACGCGGCGGACTGGGCGGCCATCAAGGCCCATGCGGATCAGGGAATTAATAACGATTTTCTCATATTCTGCGATGGGGATCAATGGTGGAGCGGCCTGCATTATCTGGGGATTGCAGATGGATATATGCGTTCCGACATGCGGCATGTGGGAACAGCGGATACTTCAGGTCAGCATGAAGCCTGGATGGCTACACCTGTAGAGAACCGAACCGAATACTACATCTATACACCGGATCTTCGTTTTACTTCCGGGGATTCTCTCGGGAAGGGTACATTTGATCAAGTAGGCACGGATTACTGGTATAAATATCGAATTCCATTCCGCCCTGAACGGGGGACTTATCATTTTTCATATTATTATCACGGCCGATACTATGATCATCTGGCTACCGTAGCGGCCAGTCCTGTTCCGGAGATAAAGGTCACGGAGCTGGATATGCTGCGTGCGGAATATTATCTGCGTATAGGCGACGGTGCATCCGCTGCGGTAGAAATCAACAAGACCCGCACGACAAGAGGCGGACTGGAGCCGGTCAGTGCCGCTGACGGCATCGGCTCCGTTTCCGACAAGCCCCGGATCTTCGGCAGTCTGTGGTCCACCATGAAGTATGAGAAGAACATCGAATGCGACCGTACAGGCGTGGGTCTGGCCTGGATGGACGACCGCGGCTGGGGCGATCTGGTGAAGAATACGCTGATTCATTTTCCCATTCCGGCGAGAGAACTGGAAATTCTGATGATGGATAATTACACCTTCGGCGGGGGTGGCCCGGGCTCGGCGCCGGTGCGGATGCCGTCCAGGGATGGATGGTTTTAAAGGGAGAAATGAAATGTTTCAAGAGAGAGCGATTCTGCGATTGTGTTTATTGGTTTTGTCAATACTGATGTTCTCTTCCTGCCAGTTCGACCTCAACGTTCCCAACCTCAACGAACCGGACCGGGAGCGGGTGTTAACCTCACCAGAAGAACTGGAGGCGTATGTCAGCAGTGCTTTTTATAATTACTGGTACGGGACGCATTATTATGCACCCTCTATGCCTCTATCAGTGATGGCTGATGAATCGACCCATTCCTGGGGCAGTTTTGGATGTCGGGAATTGTCTGTCGAACCCAGACAGGCCTGGAACAATAGTATCTCACATGATGCGGACCGTCAGTATGTTGTTCTGCATCCATGGCGGACTTTATACAGGGCTATTTCAATTGCCGCGGACGGTCTCCGTGCCATTGACGAGGGATTGGACATCGTTAATATAGAAGGCAATGATCAGACTGCTCGTTTGAGGGCTTATGCAAAATTCGTGACAGGTATTTGTCATGGATGGCTTGGATGTTATTTTGATAAAGGATTCATTCTGGATGAAAACACGGATCTGGATAATCTGGATAAATCAGCTCTCGTCCCCTATAAGGAACTGACCATAAAGGGAATCACCCTTCTTTATGAGTGTATCGCTCTGTGTGAAACAGGGTCCTTTACTTTGCCTGCAGGCTGGATCAGGGGCAACGCCCTGACCCAGCATGAACTGAAAACTCTGGCCCATTCCTACATCGCTCGATTCATGGCCAGCGTAGGAAGAACCGTCGATGAGCGGAACGCAGCGGACTGGGCGGCCATCAAGGCCCATGCGGATCAGGGGATTAATAACGATTTTCTCATATACTGCGATGGGGATCAATGGTGGAGCGGTCTGCATTACCTGGGTATTAAGGAGGGATGGACACGTTCGAATATGCGCCATGTAGGAACGGCAGATACATCGGGAAATTTTGAATCGTGGTTAAATACGCCGCTTAAGGACAGAAAGGAGTTCTATATTTATACTCCCGATCTCCGTTTTACATCCGGAGATTCGGCTGGTACAGGTTTGTTTGATCACGAAGGCACGGATTATTGGTACAATTATCGTATTCCTTTTCCCCCGAACCGGGGAACTTACTTTTTTTCTTACTACTATCACGGCCGTTATTATGATCATGTGTATACCGGTTGCGCGAGTCCTGTCCCGGAGATGAAGGTCACGGAGCTGGACATGCTTCGTGCGGAATATTATCTGCGAATAGGCGACGGTGCATCCGCCGCTGTAGAAATCAACAAGACCCGTACGACCCGGGGCGGACTGGAGCCGGTCAGTGCCGCCGACGGCATCGGGTCGGTACATGATAAGCCCCGGATCTTCGGCAGTCTGTGGTCGACGATGAAGTATGAGAAGAACATCGAATGCGACCACACGGGTGTGGGCCTGGCGTGGATGGACGACCGAGGCTGGGGGGATCTGGTGAAGAACACAGTCATTCACTTTCCCATTCCGGCCAAAGAGCTGCAGATTCTGGGCATGGATAATTACACCTTCGGCGGCGGTGGCCCGGGCTCGGCGCCGAAATATTGATTTCATACAAAAGCATTTCGGGCATAGTAATTGCTATTTCACAAATGTCGGGCCAAAAGGCTCAAAATCCTCAAATTGGTTGCAAAATGAAATCGACAGGTCTGGGCTGTCCTGGAAATTGAACGGTTTACAGGCCTTTGGTATCGGTTCATGGGGGCAGGATGAGCTACAAGGCTGTTTTCAGGGGCGAGGTTCTCGACGGATTTGATAAAAAAGATGTGAAAGCCGCACTGGCTGTCCGTTTTCGGCTGCAGAATCAGATGCTGGACCGGCTTTTCTCCGGTCATAACGTGGTCGTGAAGAGCCGTCTGGATCTCGAAACCGCCAAAAAATACCATCAGGCTTTTCATCAGGCCGGAGCCCTGCTGAGGATTTTCGAAGCACACGTTGATCCAGAGCTCATTCGGGAAAAAAAGGATGCGCGGCCTGAACGTCCGCCCATGCGGGCCCTGTCATCACCCGATTCTCCGCCTGCAGGAGAGCCGCCTCCTGAAGTCATGTCATCGGAAGAACACGTGACGGAGCCTGACAGCGTGGTTTCATCACCGGACCATGCTGTAACCGAAACGCCTGTTGAACCTGAATTTATTGAGGACAAGGTCCGGGAAGCTCCTTCCCGTCAAAACGGTATTGCGAAGGAAGCGGTGCCGGGAAAAAATCCGGTAATCGAAGTGATGACCCGGTACCGTCAGATCATTCATGACCGATACATCTATTTTCCCCCCATCCCCGTGGAAAAACTGGCCGCGGCATGCGACCGGTACGCGGATATCGGATCCGGTGAAACGCCCCTCATGCTGATGGACGTCACCCTGACCGGAAACGCAAAAAACGGGATTCTGGTGACCGACCAGTGTTTGTACGCATGTGATCTTGCACGGGAACCTTTGAAAATGGTCCTGAAGGCGGTACACTCGGTCATGACGAGCGGATTTCCTGTTAAAACCGGTATTCATATCAACGGGAGTAAAACCTGCCACATCGGAAACATCAGTCCCGGCGCCGCTGAAAAGGCCTGTCAATTGATTCTGGAATTGAGATATACGCTTTTCCCGCCTGAAAGCGCAGCCCCGGAGACAACCGGTGAATCGGCCGCTGATAACCAGACCGATCCCCGTTTTATCTGCATCAACTGCGGAAGCCGGGACTGCGAGATTTCCAAGCCGAAGGAAAAAATGAACATGAAAGTGGGTCTTGTCAGTTCTCTTATCGGCGGTCCGCTGGTGGGCGCGCTTATGGCATCCCAAATGCCCAAAGTGGAGGTTTCCTGCCAATGCCGCCAGTGCGGACATGAATGGGTCGTCAAGAAAAAATAATCATTATTCATCCCTCCCTCCTGAAACCGCCCGGTTTGTGCCGGGCGGTTTTTTTATTTTCTTGATTTAGACACGTGAAACGGTGTATATTTGATAAACGTGAGAGATGAAGACGTGAGAGGGAAATACCATGAACCGATCGAAAACGATCCAATATATTGCAGCAGGTATCTTGCTTGTCTCTCTTTTATTCTGCGCCTGCGGGCCGAGGGACGCTCCCCCTCCCTTCGGACCGGTGCCTGCCGGGCGGCAGCTGGAATGGCACAGAATGAAATATTACGCGTTTATCCATTTCGGCATCAACACTTTTACGGACCGGGAGTGGGGATACGGCGATGAACCCGCGTTATTGTTCAATCCCGGTCAGCTGGACTGCCGCCAGTGGGCCCGGACTGTCCGGGACGCGGGCATGGAAGGCATCATCATCACGGCCAAACATCACGACGGCTTCTGTCTGTGGCCGTCGGAGTACACGGAATATTCGGTCCGGAATTCGCCCTGGAAAAACGGCCAGGGGGACGTGATCCGCGAGCTGCGGGAAGCGTGTGACGAATACAGTCTGAAAATGGGGATTTATCTGTCTCCCTGGGACCGGAACCATGCGGATTATGGAAAGCCGGCCTACATCGATTACTACCGGAATCAGCTGCGGGAGCTGCTGACGAATTATGGCGAGATCTTCGAAGTCTGGTTTGACGGGGCCATGGGGGGTGACGGATACTACGGCGGCGCCCGTGAGACACGGCATATCGACAACCGCACCTATTATGACTGGCCCGGCACCATCCAAATTGTCCGGGAACTTCAGCCCGGGGCCGTGATATTCAGCGACGGCGGGCCCGATGTCCGGTGGATCGGCAATGAGCAGGGTTACGCGGCGGAAACCAACTGGTGCGCCATGATGAGCGGTGTCTACTATCCGGGCATTCCCGATGTGTATGATCGGCTGCAAACAGGTCATGAGGACGGGGACGTGTGGATCCCCGCGGAGGTGAACACGTCCATCCGGCCGGGATGGTTCTATCACGCGTCCCAGGACGATCGGGTCAAGTCCCTGGACCGGCTCATTGACAACTGGTTCCATTCCGTGGGCATGAACGGGAATTTTCTCCTGAATCTGCCGCCGGATCCGCGCGGACTGATCCACGAAAACGATGTTCAGAGACTGATGGAACTGAAAGCGTATCTGGACGAAGCCTTTTCCGTGAATCTGGCCGCTCAGGTCCGGGCATCGGCATCCAGTACGCGGCACCGTTCCGGGCGATACGCGGCCTTCAGGGCCGTGGACGGTTGTTCCGATACGTACTGGGCCGCGGACGATTCCGTGAGAAATGCCTTCATCACGCTGGATTTCGGACATACTGTCCGGCTGAACACCGTCCTGCTGCAGGAATACATCGCGCTGGGGCAGAGGGTATATGCGTTCCGTATTGAAGCCGGGTATGGAGAGGTTTTTCGGGAAGTCGCCTCGGGCACCACGGTGGGCAACCGGAGAATTGTCCAATTTCCCACGGCAGAGACGGATCGTCTGCGGATTCATTTCAGGGCCAAGGCCTGTCCGGTGGTTTCGAATGTGGAGGTGTACAGGACGCCGGGTAAAAGCAATGTTCAATTTTAAATTTTGATTGTTGAATTGAAAAAATCGTGAGAGGAAAAGACGGCAGAGGAAAAGATGCCAGGAAAAGCATTTTGGATTTCGGATTTATAAAAAATAGACCATAGACGATGGACGGCAGACGATGTTCTGACGATAGACCATAGACCGCAGACAATGGACAACTATGGTCGATGGTCTGCGGTGCGCGGTCGCCGGCCCGCCTTTCAAGGCGAACAGAAACTATCCGGTTTATTTACTTGCAAATCACGGCTCATTTCTTTATCATGATAGAGTCCCGGCTTTCTCCGTTTACAGAAAAAGAACCAGGAACGAACCCGGCACACACATGAAACACGTTCCTTCCATCATATTATGGATATTGGGTCTTCTCCTGCTGGCCGGGTGCACCCCAAACGGGGATGAATGGCCGGTAACCCGGAAACCCGTTAATCCAGACGGTTTAGACGGGGCTCGACTGACCCGCCATTTTGTGCCGGTTGAATCTTTTCTGTTTCCGAAAACGCAAATTTATGCTCCGGATCTGGATGGTGATGCCATTTCAGAAACCGTTGTATCCCTGCAAATAATTGATGACAAGACCACCGGCTGCCTTGTTCATAACAGCCTTGAAACCGTTCTGTTCGCTCAGGCTTTTTACAATCCCGTATTGATTCAAAATGTGTTTCTGGATATTGACAATGACGGGAAGAAAGAGATTTTCATCAACGAAATCAAACAGGACACATCCGTTCTTCATGCGTATTCCCTGGATGAACAGCGGCTTTTCAGTGTTATGGTGGTTAATCCAGGCAGGACCAAAAGATTCTGGGAATGCCATTTGATTCCTGTCGGTCTCATCGACTGCAATCAGGACGGGCATGAGGATCTCCTGATTGTAATTCAAACCAATCTGGCCTACCAGCCGAGAGGATTTCTGGCTTATGATGTGAAAAACCGGCGGGAAATATGGCGGTATGAAACCGGATTCGTTCCTAATACCGTGCATCTGATCGACGTCACCGGCGACGGAGCGCGTGAAATTGTTTTTGGATCCTCCGCGCCCAACAATTGCGAAGCCTGGGGTGATCATTCTCTGGTGAACGGCACGGATGACAGCCGCGCCTATTACGGGGTACTGGATTGTCTGGGAAACATGCTCATTCGCGAACATTTCAATCAGCCCTACAAGTCGGTGAGCATTCATGCGGGTGATACAGACGGAGACGGAAGGCCGGATTTTCTGCTCAGTTATGACAGGACATCACAGCCGATACTGGCCTTTTGGGATCCGTTGACCCGCGTTCAAAAACCGTTCGACCTCCCGGAGGCCTCTCCTGTCCGGTTCGTCCGTTTTGCCGATATGGACGGTGACGGCATCGCCAATCTTTTTGTCGTACAGGCAAACGGAACCCTGGGATGGATGGACAGGAATTTTCAATGGAAATACACCCGGCGGATACCGGATCTCATACCGACAAATCTTTTTATCCATGATCTGGATCTGGACAGCAAGCCGGATGTTGTGATTCAGGGTTTCTACGGGGAAAACAAGGCGGTTTTTGTGTTCGACACCGGCCTGAATCTCAAGGCGTTTTTCCGGGGTGAGTCGGTCGTGGAAGGTGTTTATCAAACCGGGATGGGCAAAAGGAACCAGCTGATTCTGGACGACATGAACCAATACAGGGCGCTTTATGAACTCCGGCGAAGGATGCCGGCCTGGATACACCTGTCATGGCCGTCGGTGATCATCGGAGCTCTGTTCGGAAGCCTCCTGTTCCTGGCTGCGGCAGCCGTGTTTACCTTTCATTGCCGTTTTCAATCCGTGGAACACACGCTGTCATCCGTGTTCCATCAGGAGATCGGCTATCTGGCCCTGAACAGTGCCGGGAAGGTCTTTTCAGCCAATCCGGCAATGGAAACATGGCTCGGGCAACCGCTGCTGCTCATGAAAAACCGGTGTTTTTCCGATATTCTGCCTGGATCCCCCCTGGAAGAACTGGCCGCGGATATCGAAAAATCTCTTGCCAACCATCAATGGACGCTGGAGCGAGAGCTCTCCTGCATCAAGGACGGGAATGTCCGCCAGGCTTTAATCACCATCACCCGGCTGCCTCTGGGGTCCCGCGTGCCGATGGGGCGCCTGGTTTGTGTCAGGGATATCACGGCTTTTGTGCAATCCGAGAGGGCGGTTGCCTGGGCCGGCATGGCCCAGAAGCTGGCCCATGAAATTAAAACTCCCCTGTCCACCCTGAACCTGGCCTCCCATCAGCTGGATTCGGTCATGCAGAAAGGGAAGACGGCCGGTGTGAAATCGAAACGGTATCTTGCTTATATACTGGAACAGACCGAACGTCTCCATAAACTTACGGATGACTTCCTCAAGTTTGCGAAGATCGAGAAACTGCGGCTCAGCCTGAATGACATCAATGAGCTGGTCCGCGAGTCCCTTAAAACGTTTGACATGAAGATCGGCGGATCGGTCGAAATTCAGACCGAGCTTCAAGAGGACATGCCGCACATTGAAGTGGACGGGGGCCAGATTAAAATCGTGCTGGACAATCTGGTCAGCAACAGTCTGAATGCCATGGAGGGAAAGGGTGTGCTCCGGGTGACCACCCGGCTTATTCAGGAGGTTCACGCGGTTTCGGCTCGAGTGTGCGAATCCATCGTCATCGAGGTGACGGATACCGGCAAGGGTCTGCCCAAAGATCAGATGGCCAGGCTTTTCGAGCCGTTTTTCACGCAGTCACAGGGCGGCACAGGCATGGGTCTGGTCATTGCCAAGAAAATCGTTGAAGATCATCACGGTGAGATACGTGTGCTGAGCGAGGAGTCCATCGGGACATCGGTGAGGGTGACACTCCCTCTGAATCATAAAAGCAGCCGTGAGGAAGGAAAGGCGGAATGAACGGGATTCCCAGGATTCTGATTGTGGATGACGACGAAGCTCTCTGCGAAATGCTGACCGACGTGCTTCTGGAAAAGCCGTACCATATCGACTCCGTATACAGCGGCGAATCGGCCCTGAATCGATTGAAAGAGGATGATTATCATCTGTTGATTCTGGACCTGCTGCTGCCGGGCATGAACGGGCTGGAGGTGCTTCGGAAAGCGGCGGTGGTGAGCCCGCAGACGATGGTGATATTGATCTCCGGTCACGGCAGCATCGAGAACGCGGTGGAAGCGACGAGGTTGGGGGCCTATGACTGGCTCGAGAAGCCGCTGAAAAAAGACCGCGTGCTGCTGACCGTGCAGAACGCGCTCGATAAAATCAAGCTGATGCAGGAGAAAGCATTTTTGCTGTCCGAGATCAAAGACCGGTACCGCATGGTGGGAAGCAGCGAGGTCATGAAGCGCGTGTACCGGCTGATCGACAGGATGGCGGGCGCGCAGACCATGGTTTTGATTACCGGAGAGAGCGGTACGGGAAAAGAGCTGGTGGCCCGGGCCATTCACATGAATCATCCGCGGGCGGGCCAGCCTTTTGTGGAAGTCAACTGCGCGGCCGTGCCGGACACGCTTATCGAGAGCGAGCTGTTCGGCCATGTGAAGGGGGCCTTTACCGGGGCGATGAACAATCGTAAGGGCAAGTTTCAGTCGGCTGACGGCGGAACACTGTTTCTGGACGAGATCGGAGATCTCTCTCTGATGGCGCAGGCAAAGATTTTGCGGGTCCTGGAGAATCAGGAGGTGACGCCTTTAGGTTCCGAGCGCACGGAGAATGTGGATGTCCGGGTGATTTCAGCCACCAACAAGGATTTGGGCGAACTGGTGGGGCAGAACCGGTTCAGGGAGGATCTTTATCACCGGATCAACGTGGTCACCATTGACGTGCCGCCTCTGCGGGAGCGCAGAGACGATATCATCCCCCTGTTGAATCATTATTTGAGTCTTTTCGCGGAAACCAATCACATGGAGGTCAAATGTCTGACGCCTGCCGCGGAAGCGGTTCTGATGCGTTACGATTGGCCCGGAAACGTCCGGGAACTCAGAAATTTTACGGAGAAATTGATGGTGCTTTCGGATACGAATCAGATCACCCACCCGCAGGTGAGCCGCATGCTGCATGTACCCGAAGCGAATTCGGTTCATGAAGAACCGCATCTGCTGCGGGAAGCCAAGAACGATTTTGAAAAACACTACATCTTGTCCGCACTCAATGACCACCTATGGAATGTATCCAAAACGGCCCGGTCACTGGGCATCGTCCGCTCGCTGCTCTACAGGAAAATGGAGCAGTTCGGGCTGAATGACATGGCTCAAAAGTAGTACAAAAGCCAGCCTGCCGCTGTCCACTTTTCAGGTCACCTGGAATGGCGAATACCGGTTCTTCCCGCGCTAACCCGTTGAATTTCAATGGGACGGGGGAGAAGAATAGTGGTTGTGTTAAATATCAAAATGATTTTCTGTCTTTACCTTCGGTTTGTCCGGCATTCTCTCACATTGACACAAGGTTTTATTGTAATCAATTGGAGATCTGCATCGCACACACAAGAATGATTTGACTTTAAATAATGTATTTGATCAGTAGTGTCCGGTTATAAGTCAAATAAAAACAGTTGTTGTTCATTATCTATAGTGTCGGCATTGTAATAACCATTCGTAACTAATTGAAAAATAGGAACTGTTTCAAAGATAGAGACACTCAAAA
>Ga0209614_1001513_pt1 | contig 17157 bp, 15 predicted proteins | sample BlaSprsedimmetaG_FD_185484 | JGI IMG/M metagenome (GOLD analysis project Ga0209614, IMG submission 185484) | Hot spring sediment bacterial and archeal communities from California, USA to study Microbial Dark Matter (Phase II) - Blank Spring... ... | reverse complement strand
AGAGGAGAAGTAGTGGCGGCCTATGTAATTTTGAAAAAAGAACAACAGCTTTCCGAGAATGAAATAATAGCTTCCCTGTCTGATAAAATTGCTTATTATAAAATTCCCAGGAAGATAATCTTCGTTGAAGATTTTCCCCGTAATCAATCGGGAAAGGTATTGAAAAGAATTTTGAAAAAACGTCTTGAAGAAATTTCCTCCTAGGCGTATCCTGTTTTTTCTTTTTTTTATATTTTGTTTGAGATGAATGATTTGAAATGGAAATAGTCCCTTACCAGGAAGAACACATAATTTTTCGCGAAGGCTTCAGCCGGTTTCTGGCCAAAGAAGTCCTTCCGCACATAGAAGAATGGGAAGAAGACGGCATTGTGCCGCGTTGGGCGTGGAAGAAACTCGGCGCGCAAGGTTATCTGTGCACTGCCGTTCCCGCCGAATACGGCGGGCAGGGAGCGGATTTTCTTTTTTCCGCAATTCTGATAGAAGAGATGGCCCGGGCTAATTTTTACGGCCTGTCCGCGCGCCTGCACAGCGATGTGGTCGTGCCTTATATAGTGCAATTTGCCACCGAGGGGCAGAAGATAAAATATCTGCCCGGTTGCGTCAGCGGGGAAATACTTACGGCCATTGCGATGTCGGAGCCGCAGGCCGGCTCTGACGTAGCGGGAATAAAGACAACTGCGGTCGCGGATGGAAATTATTTTATTCTCAACGGGCAGAAAACTTTCATCAGCAACGGCATTAACTGCGATCTGGTGATTGTCGCGGCCAAAGATCCGAAAGAAATTAATCCTCATGCCGCCGTGGATTTGTTTCTGGTGGATGCGGGGACGCCAGGTTTTCAAAAAGGGAAAAAGTTGAAAAAAATCGGCTGGCGCAGCCAGGATACGGCGGAAATTTTCTTTACCGATTGTCGCATTCCCAAAGGAAACCGTTTGGGTGAAAAGGGAACAGGTTTTAAAAAATTGATGACTAATTTACAGCAGGAACGCTTGATTTGCACACTGGGCGCGCAAACAGCTGCTGAGTTCATGCTGGAGGAAACTATACGTTACTGCCGCCAGCGGGAAGTTTTTGGCAAGACTTTAAGTGCTTATCAGAACACGCAGTTTGCGCTGGCAGAAATGGCCGCGGAGGTAAAAATTGGCCGCACTTTTATTGATAAATTAATTGTGGAGCATTGGCAGAAAAATACGGTAGTTACTGATGTTTCCATGTCGAAATTCTGGATTACCGAAATGGCTTGTCGCGTGGCGGACCGCTGTCTGCAGCTTTTCGGCGGTTATGGTTATTGCGAGGAGTTCCCTATTGCCCGCGCCTGGCGCGATATCCGGGTCACGCGAATTCTGGCCGGTTCAAACGAAATAATGAAAATGATTGTGGGTAGAGAAATATTAAAGTAAATATATTAAAGAGGAGAAATGAAATTTAAATTGATTTATCCCATATGGGAAAAACTGGACAGGCAAACAAGATTCACGCTGCCGCCGCACGGACCGGTGGTTATGGCCGCGGCTCTGCCGGATCACGTTGACGTGGATTTTATTGACGAAAACGTGCAGGAAATAAATTTTGATGATGCCGTTGATTTTGTCGGCATTTCGATGATGCTGACCGCGCAGATTAAGCGCGGCTGGGAGATTGCCGCTATTTTCCGCAAAAAAGGAATCAAGGTGATTTTCGGCGGTATCGCCACGATGCTGCACGCCGAAGAGATGCAAGAACACGCCGACTCCGTTTTTTTGGGAGAAGTCGAGGGAAGGCTGGAGCAGGTTTTTGAAGATTTTAAGCAAAACAGGCTGAAAAAAGTCTACGATTACATGCACGATTTTCCGCCGATTGAAAACGTGGGAACAGCCCGGCGCAGTATTTTAAAAAGGGACATGTATAATTATCGTGGCGTGCAGATGGTCGATTTGGTGCATGCCTCGCGAGGGTGCCGTTTCAACTGCTATCCCTGCGCCGTGCGTTTTCTGGGCGGCAGAAAATTCCGCCCTCGTCCATACGACAAGGTGGTTGAGGAAATGGCCAGCATCGACAACAACCGCCTTTTCATCGTCGATAATTCCCTGGCACAGGACAAAGATTGGGAAATTGGTCTTTTTAAAGAGATGATTCCGTTGAAAAAGAAATGGTGCTGCCATCCCATTGAAAACGACGATAAGGTGCTGGATCTGGCGGCGCAGGCGGGCGCGTGGTTTGTTTATCAGGCGATTTTTGATTCATCCGATTTTATCCGCGAGCGCGTCAAACGCTATCACGATTACGGCATTGCCGTGGAAGGAAGCATTCTGCTGGGCCTGGATTACCACACCGAGGACTATATAAAAAAATGGATGGATTTTTTGCTGGATATCGAACTGGATATGGCGGAATTCACCATTCTGACGCCTTTCCCGCACACCAAGACATTTGATGATTTGCATGAAGCCAGAAGAATTTTTTCCTACGATTGGAATGATTACACCTGCGGCAAGGTGGTTTTTCAGCCCAAAATGATGACGCCGGAAAAACTGCAGGAAATGTATTACTATTGCTGGGATAAATTTTACGAGGAAGAACCGGCCAATTATAAAATGTTCAAAATGCTTAAAAAGGTTATGGATAAGGAAAAAGCGGACGGAACCTACAAACCGCGTGTGCGCGAGTGATTACCGCCCGATATAAAAGGGGGAAATTCAGTATAAATGAAAAAAGGAAAATCAAATGCTGCCGTGGTTATTGACGGCGGACATGTCAGCATCGAAGATATTATCGCCGTCGCGCGCGACGGGGTGCGTGTCGATATCAGCAAGAGCAGCCGTTTTGTCAGCAAGATGACAAAAACTCAAAAAATGCTTATGAACGCGATGCGCAACGGCGTTGCTGTTTACGGCGTGACTACCGGTTACGGCCGTTCCTGCGGACGCCGCATGCCGATGGAGATAGCCATGAAAAACGGAACCAATATTTTTCGCTTTCACGGCTGCGGCACTGGCGAGCCGATTGGTATTGAGGAAACACGGGCAGCCATGTTGTGTCGCATTATGTGCCTGGCGCGCGGTTATTCCGGTGTTTCAATTGGGCTGCTCAAGCAAATGGCCGATTTTTTGAATAAAAGAATAACGCCAGTGGTTCCCAGCGAGGGCTCGGTCGGCGCCTCCGGCGACTTGACACCGATGTCATATATCGCCGCTGCCCTGGCGGGCGAGCGGGAAGTCTTTTATCAGGGCCAAATAATGCCCGCGTCTAAGGCAATTAAAAAAGCGGGTTTAAAGCCGTATAAATATTTGCCCAAAGAACCTCTTTCCATGGTCAACGGGACAACGACAATGACGGGAATAGCCGTGATGAATGTGGAAAGAGCCCAGCGGATATTGTCCGCTGCTGTTTATGCCACGGCTTTGAGCGTGCATGCTATAAAAGGAAACGCGCATCATTATCATCCGGTTATTTCTGAGGCCAAGCCGTTCGCGGGACAGGCTTATGTTGCCGGTAAAATATCTCATCTGCTGAAAGCAAAAGTTTCCGCGCGAGAGCTGGAGGACGACTCGCTGGAGGCGCTGCAGGATCCTTATTCACTGCGCTGTTCACCGCAGGTTATGGGTGTGCTGTGTGACGCGATTGTCTGGATAAAAAAGTGGGTGGAGATTGAAGCAAACAGCTCCAATGATAATCCTATTTTTGACCCGGCAACCGGCCAGGTCTTAATGGGAGGAAATTTTTACGGCGGACATATCGCCTTTGCGATGGACGGACTGAAAGCCGCGCTGGCATCAATTGCCGATATGTGCGACCGCCAGGTTATGCTGCTTCTGCACCCGAGTTTTAACCGGGGATTGCCGGGAGACCTGGTTGGCATTACGGATAAGACCAACGGCTTATATCACGGATTCAAAGCCATGTCGCTGTCTTCTTCGGCGCTGGCCGCGGAAGCATTGAAGCTTACCATGCCTGCGGCATCATTTTCCCGCTCGACCGAATCGCATAACCAGGACAAGGTCAGCATGGGCACTATTGCGGCCAGAGACGCGGAAAGGGTTTGTACACTGACGGAACGGGTCGTATCCATCCATCTTCTGGCGGCGGCACAGGCCTGTCATCTGCGAAATAATATCGACGCCCGGCCGCTTTTGGCAAAAGCCGCCAGGGAAATCGGGCTGATCAGCGCGCCGCTGGCCGAAGATCGCCCACTGGATAAAGACATCGAAAAAATGTGTTCGGCGGTAAGATACACTGATTTTTTCAGGATATAAAAAATGAAAAAAGAGACGAAAAGCTTTGAAGTTAAAATCAGCGTGCCTTTTTTTGATCTGGATCCCATGCAGATAGTCTGGCACGGCAATTATCTTAATTATTTTGAAATTGCCCGCGCGGGGCTTTTTAATCATTATGGTGTTGACCTTTATTCCTACTATGAGCGGGAAAAAATTATATTTCCCATTATCAGGTCATCAACCAAGCATATTTTTCCTCTGCGTCACCGCGATGAAATAATCTGCAAAGCCACTCTCGTTGATATCAATATCAAAATTGTCGTTGATTTTGAAATAAGAACGGTAGCTGACGGCAGGGTTTGCGCCCGCGGAAGAACAGAACAGGTTGCTGTTCAGATGCCTCAGGAGGAGACTCTGTTTAGTATACCGGATGAAATTCGTGAAAAAATGGGGTTTTAGATGGATAAAAAATTGCAGGATTCTTTTGTGAGCGGAGTGGAGAGAGTTGCCGCATGGGCGGATTTGCTCGATTCCATAAATGTTTTTCCCATCGCCGACGGCGACACCGGCCGCAACCTTTCCATAAGTCTTTACCCGCTGCGCGCGACAGAAAAAGAAAAAACAAAAGTCGTCGAACAGCTTTTGTTTTTGGCAAGAGGCAATTCCGGCAATATCGCCTCTAGGTTTTTTTCGGCTTTTTACATGGCGCAATCCGCGTCCGATCTGGCCAAACTCGCCGAAGAAGGAAGAGCACGGGCATGGAAAGCAGTTTCGGATCCCTGTTCGGGAACGATGCTCACTTTATTTGACGCTCTTGCCGAAGCCTTGTCTTCTAATGGTCATGTGGTGGATAAAGAAAAAGCCAAAGAAATTATCGGACGCCTGGAAAAGGCGGTTCATGAGACCAAGGAATTACTGCCTAAGTTAAAACAGGCGAACGTCATTGATGCCGGCGCTTTGGGTATGTATATTTTCTTTGAAGGTTTTTTCCACGCGCTGGCGGATGTTACGGAAAGTTATCGACCGCTGACACAAATATTCAAAGACTCTTTGCGCATCTCATCTTCGTTTAGCGAAGAGGCGGAAAGCGGCTATTGCGTGGATTTTGTCGTCAAAGCGCAGGGCTCTTCGCCGGAAGAACTGGCAAAAATCACCCAGGTCGAGGATAGCGCGGTAATAATTCCGGAAGGTGATGTTTATAAAATACACCTGCACACGGAAGACAGGGAAAAGGTCAAAGAAAAAATTGAGAAGCTGGGCGGCATGCTGAATTGGGAGGAGGATAACCTGGCTTTCCAGATAAAGGAATTCATGAACGCCCAGGCCGGTCAAAAACTTCACATTATGACCGATGCCGCCGGTTCCGTGACGCGTTCCGACGCGAAGAAGTACGGCATTACTCTGCTTAACAGCTATCTTACCGTCGGCGATAAATGCATGCCGGAAACTTATTTTTATCCGGAAGAACTTTATGGCGCGATGAGCCGCGGACTTAAAGTGTCAACCTCGCAGGCCTCGACCTATGAGAGGCATCAGTTTTACGAAGCTGTTTTGTCGCGCTTTGAAAAAGTGTTATACTTGTGTGTCGGTTCCGTGTTCACCGGAAACTATGATGTTGTCATGGCATGGAAAAAACAGCACGATTTGGAAAACAGGATTTTGGTTATTGATACCGGCGCGGCATCAGGAAGATTAGGGACTATTGCCCTGGCCACGAACCGCTATTTGGCTAAAACCGGCGATATGGAAAAAACATTCGCTTTCGCGCGAAAAGCTATCCAGACTTGCGAAGAATATGTTTTTCTCGACAAGCTTCAATATCTGGCCGCGGGAGGCAGGCTTTCCAAAACCAGCGCTTTTTTCGGCGATATGTTGAAAATGAAGCCGGTAATTTCTCCGCAGCCGGAGGGCGCGAAGAAAGTCGGCGTGGTAAGAAACCAGGCTGACCAGGTGAAAATGGCGCGGGAAAAACTCGCCGCGACGCTGAAAAAAGATTCTCCTGCTTTCATCATGCTGGAATATTCGGATAATTTCGATTGGGTAAAAAACACGGTCAAAAAGATTTTTGAAGAGAACTATCCGCGGGCGGAAATCATTTTGCAGCCCTTGTCTTTGACCTCCGGTGCGCACATGGGGCCGGGGACATGGGCGGTGGCGTTTTTGCCGGAGATGGATTAACCGTGAGCGGCTCACGCAGGCAATCCTCGCCGTTCCCAAAAAAGAGGAAACGATTCGCTTTTGTCATCCCGGTTTATAATCACGGCGCGACGGTGGCGGATGTTGTTTGTCAGGCGCTGGAGTTGGACTTACCCGTATTTGTTGTCAACGACGGTTCAACCGATGATACGGCGGAACGCCTCGCCCGTATTGCGGGCATAAATGTTGTTAATCACGAAAAAAACATCGGTAAGGGCGCGGCAATCTTATCCGGTTTTGCTGCCGCGGCCCCAACAGCTGACTGGGCGATTACCATAGATGCCGATGGCCAGCACTACCCGCGGGACGCAGAAAAGCTTATCGCCGCGATTCCTGGAGAAATCAGGCCGATTCTTGTCGGTAAAAGGGAAGGAATGGCAGGCGAGCATGTTCCATGGACCAGCCGATTTGGCCGGAAATTTTCCAATTTTTGGGTTTGGGCCTCCGGCGGCGGTGTTCTTTCCGATTCTCAAAGCGGCATGCGTATATATCCTCTGCCGGAAGCGATTAATCTGGGAACAAAAGCGCGGCGCTTTCAGTTTGAAGTGGAAATTCTTGTGCTGGCCGCAAGAAAAGGCATACCGGTTATAGAGGCGCCAATCCGTGTTAACTACAATCCCGGCGGCGCCCGGATATCGCATTTTCGCCCCTTTGTTGATTTTATGCGCAATTCCTCAACTTTTACCCGTCTGATTTTTACCCGGATTTTTTCCATAAAATAACTGAAGATGTTTCGCGAGCGACTGAGGTAAGGAAGGTTTTATCTTGTCAGGGCAGCCGAAATATGTTTTATGAATAAAAGGATAAAACATATAAAAATACAACAGTTTGCGGGTCTGTATGTCGAAGCGTAAATATCAAATAAGATGGCCGATTGTTCTGATTGTGCTTTTGGTTGTCACGCTTTTCTTTGTCTGGGAATCAGGCCATCTGAACATTGAAACGGATATTTTGGAATCTATGCCGCAGGCCGATCCGGTTCTGGCCGACGCGCGGCAAATCATCAGGCATCTGCCCATTCAGGATAAAATATTCGTGGACGTTGAGTTCGACGGCGCAAGCCGGGAGGGCCTTGTCCGGGCGGCGCAAATAGTTGAGACTAAACTCGACCAGAGCGGTTATTTCATAAAAACAGGACTCGGTGATGACGCGCAACATTTTGCCGGGCTTGTTTCTTATGTGATGGAAAATCTGCCCGTTTTGTTTGGCGCCGGGGAGCTTGATGAAAAAATAAAACCGCTGTTGGAAACAGAAAATATTCGCGATACGTTTGCCGAAACCAGGCGCTCGCTGGAACATCTCGAGGGCATCGGGCGGGCGGAGATGATTGCCAAAGATCCGCTGGGATTTTCCGGAATCATCCTTCAGCGGATGTCCGCCCTGCTTCCCTCGGATAAAGCGCAATTTTATCAGGGACAGTTAATTTCGGCTGACGGCCGGCACGCTTTGATTATCGCACATATCGACGGTTCCGGCACGGACACGAAAAAGGCGGTAAAAATCCAGGAATTGTTAAGCGACATTGAGCGGCAGCTGCAATCACATCCTGAGTTGCCGCGCGGCAATTATTCCATTAATGCCGGCGGAGCTTATCGCGCGGCGCTGGATAATGAGAGCATTGCCAAGCGCGACACCAGGCTGGCGATTATGCTGACGACTATCGGGATAGCCTTGCTGCTCATTTTTACTTTTCCGCGTCCTTTAATCGGCCTTTTGGCTCTGCTGCCTTCGGTGGTAGGAGCGATTACCGCGTTATTCATCTGCTCTTTTTTATTTGAGTCCGTCTCCATGCTGGCGATTGGTTTCGGCGGGGCGATTATGGCTTTTACTGTGGATTTGGCGCTGACCTATCTGCTGTTTCTTGACCGCGCGGAAGAAACTTACGGCAAGCGCGTGGCGCGGCAGCTATGGTCGGCGGAACTTTTGTCCGTGCTGACCACGCTGGGCGCTTTTTTGCTTCTGCTGATCAGCGATTTCAAAATTCTGGCGGAGATCGGCGTGTTCGCGGCGCTGGGCGCGACTTTTGCTCTTCTTTTCGTTCACTTTATTTTCCCCAAAATTTTTCCTTATATGCCTCCGTCGGGCCGCCAGACAAATCCGGTGTTGATGAAAGCGGTAAGAAAAATTGCTGCACCGGCCAGGTGGAAGGTTGTCACGGTAATAATTTTTGTGGCCTTTATGTTGTTTTTTGCCAAGCCCCTGTTTCATGTCGATATCAGCGCGATGAATTCCATGAAGCCCCAAACCATTGCCGCCGAAGAAAAATTGCAAAAGACCTGGGGTGATTTTTCCGGAAAGTGTTACATTTTTTTGGAAGCGGCAAGCATGGCACAGCTGCAGAAGAAAAACGATGAATTGATGGAATTTCTGTCCGCGGATTTGGAGGCGGAGGTTCTCTCAGATATGTTTCTTCCTGCGGTATTGTTTCCGTCGGAGCACAAGAGACAGAGCAATTACGAAGCCTGGCGCGGTTTCTGGCACGATGAGCGTCTGGCGCGCCTGAAACGAGATGTCGATGCGGCGGCGCGGGAATTTGGTTTCGTGCCCGGAGCATTTGAACCGTTTTGGGAAATAATAAAGAGCGAATATTCCGGTTCCGCGGAAATTCCCGCCCAGTATTTTGAAATGATGGGGATTGCGAAAAAGCCCGGCGGCTACACGCAGCTAAGCATGCTCAATACCGGGAAAAATTACGACGGTGAAAAATTCTACACGCGGCTGGCTTCCGCGAATATAGCCAAGGTATTTGATGTTGATTTATTCAATAAGAGGCTGGGGGATTTTCTGAAAAGCATTTTCATAGAAATCGCCCTGATAATAAGCATCGGTATTGTGTTGGTCGTCTTTTTATTTCATCTGGATTGGCATTTATCGCTGGCGGTGCTTACTCCGATATCCTTCGCGCTGGTGGCGACTCTGGGCACGCTCAAACTTATCGGCCATCCGCTGGACATTCCCAGCATAATGCTGTGGATTGTCATTATGGGAATGGGAATTGACTACGCTATTTACTATGTTTGCAATTATCAGCGCTATCCGGATAATGACCATCCGGCCATAGACACGATAAAGCTGGCCATGTTCATGGCGGCATCGACCACGCTGATTGGTTTTGGCGTTTTGGCCCTTGCCCAGCACAATTTATTGCGCAGTATCGGGTTGACTTCTTTTTTTGGCATAACTTATTCATTCATCGGCACTTTTTTTATCTTGCCTTCCATGATGAAAAAAATATTCGCGCCGGTCGTGTATCCCACAGGCGCTGTTTTGCCGGGATCAAAGGAACATTTCCGCCGCGCGATTTTTCGCTACCGGCACCTGCCCGGCTATCCGCGGATTTTCGCGCGTTTTAAAATGATGCTGGACCCGATGTTTTCCGAGTTGGATAAATACGTGAAAAATCCGCGTAAAATTATTGACATCGGCTGCGGCTACGGAGTTCCCGCCGTGTGGCTTTTGGAAGTTTATCCGGAAGCCAGGGTTTATGGCTTGGAGCCGGATGAAGAGCGTGTCTTGATTGCTTCGCGCGTGATTGGCAAGCGCGGCACGGTGGAAGTGGGGAGGTCTCCCGATTTGCCCGCGGTTGATGGTAATGTCGATTACGTCCTGATGCTGGATATGCTGCATCTCATTAACGATAATGAGGTAAGGCGTGCGCTCGGGCGTATTTATGAGAAACTGGAAAAAGGCGGCACGCTGTTGATTCGGACGACCATTCCATCCGAAAGAAGAGCTCCCTGGAAGCGCTGGATGGAAATAATCAGATTAAAAATAACCCGCGCGCCAAACAGATTCAGGGATGAATCGGAAATAGTTGATTTTATGAAAGCCGCCGGATTTGATGTCTTTCTTAACTCTTCGCCAACGGAGGGTGTTGAAGAAAAATGGTTTGTCGGGAAGAAGCCAGTTTAAGAAGAGACTACAAAATTCATAAAGATTAAATATTGAGATGAAAAAATTATCTTACTATCTTGCTGCTTACTTTTCCCGTAAATGGGGAGTGTGGTTTTTCCGCACTTTTTCCTGGTTTATCGCCACCGGTTATTTTTTTCTTTTTCCGGCGCGTGTGGCGCAAAGTATTAAATTCTACCGCGCGCTTTTTGCCGGCAGAGGGTTTTTTTATCATTTATGCTGCGCCTGGATGCAGTATCACAATTTTACCAATGTCTATGTGCACAGATTCATTCACTTCAGGGAAGATGAGATTGAATTTATCAGAGAAGGCCAGGAGCACCTGGATGAAGCGGTGGAAAAGAAAACAGGCGCGGTAGTGGTGATGTCGCATGTAGGCAATTGGGAATTAGCGGCGCAAAGGCTTAAGCATAAAGGAATGCCGATTATGCTTTATCTGGGCGCCAAAGCAAAGCATAAAGAACAGGTGGAAAAAATTCACAAGGGAAAAATGGCCGAAAGCGGCATCAGAATAGTAACCACCGAGGAAAACGAAAAATCTCCTTTTGCCCTGCTCGAAGGAATAAATTTTTTGCGCGAAGGCGGTATTGTTTTCATGACCGGCGACAGGCTCTGGGGCAATCAGAGTTTTGTCACCGTGGAATTTTTGGGGCATGAAGTCAGGTTGCCGGATACGCCTCACTTGTTCGCGTTAATGACCGGCGCGCCGTTGATGACTTTTTTTGTATATGAAAAAGCTTTCGGCAAATATCATGTAAAAGTATCTAAGGGTCGTTATGTTATCGCCTCGACGCGTGAGCTAAGAAAGAAAGAGGTTGAGGCTTCGGCGCAGGCGTATGCCGATGAACTGGCGGCTTATGTTCGGGCTCATCCCTTTGAGTGGCATCATTTCGAGCCTTTTTTAGGGGGAAAAATCAACAAAAACAATTACTGAGCAATTAGCGCGCCTTAATTTCTTTGTTTTGCGGTAATATTTAGTGTAAGAAGACATATTTATTTATCGTTTGCAAGGATAAGATGAGGTCAGATTATGAAAGTTAAGGAAGTGCCGCAGGACATTACATATTATGAAGGAGAAAAACGCGCCTGTTACGCGCTCAACGACGAAGGAAAGTATGTCGTTGTGACCAGTACCGGCTGGAACGATGAAGCCGTTGTCAACAGCCTGGCTGTTGAAGAATTGGCCGCGCAGCTGGAAGAAACCAGACAGGCGGCGCTTGCTGGTTTTAAAAGCCCGCTTTGTTATCATATGGAGAACCGCCAGATGAACCCCTCTATTTTGGGAAAAACGGCAGGTATTGCCGTTTTTCGGGTAAAAAGGCATTTTCGCCCCGAAATATTTGCCAAGCTCGGAGATTCTGTGCTGGCGCGTTACGCGCAGGCGTTGGCCTTAAGTTTGGAAGAACTGAAAACTGTGCCGAAAAATACAGTAGAGAAAGGACGAAAGCTTTAAATGAAAGCAGAAATAACAGTCAGCAGTAAACCTTTTATTCATCAACATGCGGCGCATTGTGAAAGCGGTGTTACCTCCGCCCTGTTCAGGGATAAAGGCGTGGACGTTTCCGAAGCCATGGTTTTCGGCATCGGCAGCGGCATTTTTTTTGGTCATTTCCCTTTTGTTAAATGGGTAGGGCTGCCCATTACCACGTTTCGCTCCCGGCCCAGAACCCTTTTTCCCAAAGTCGCCAAACGCCTGGGAGGGAAATTTTTTACCAAAAAATACCGCAACCGGAAAAAAGGCATGGCGGCGCTGAGAAGCGCGCTTCAGGAAAGTCACATTGTCGGTTTAACGACAAATATTTACTGGCTTAGTTATTTTCCCGAGCGTTTTCGTTTTCAGTTCAACGGCCACAATATAATTGTTTTGCGTGAAATTGAAGACGGATTTCGCATCAGCGATCCGGTTCTGGACCATCCGGTGGACTGCCCGGCCGAAGATTTGGAAAGAGCCCGTTTCGCCAAAGGGCCGCTCGAGCCGAAGGGATTCATGTATTACGCCAAGACTGTTTCGGATAACCCCGATTTCCGGCGAGCGTGCATTGAAGGGATGAAGGATTCCTGCAATATGATGCTGAGAATACCCTTTCCCTTTGTCGGAATAAGAGGGATGAGATATTTGGCAAAGAGTATCGTCAAAAGTCCGGACAAACTAGGTGTAAAGGAAGCCTGCCGTCGCCTGGCCAATGTGGTGCGGATGCAGGAAGAAGTGGGGACAGGCGGCGCGGGGTTCAGGTTTATGTATGCCGCTTTTTTACAGGAAGCCGCCGAGATTTTCGCTTCGGATGAATTAGCCCGGTTATCCCAAGAGATGACGGCCATCGGCGACATCTGGCGTGAATTTGCCGTTGTTTCCGCGCGTATTGTGAAAAACAGGGGACAGAGCGAAGATAATTTCGCCAAGGCCGGCGGGCTGATGCTGATTTGCGCGGGGCGCGAAGAACAGCTTTTTAAAAACTTGGATAAAGTGGCAAGGAAACTCAAGGCATGAAAGCGCTGGAAATTTCCAATATAACATTTTCGTATAATGACCAACCGGGGAAATCCGTAGGGAAAACGCAAGAATATGCTTTGCGTGATTTTTCCATGACCGTGGAAAGCGGCCGGTTTCACGCGCTTTTAGGGCCCAACGGCGCGGGAAAAACAACGTTGATGCGTTTAATTACCGGGCAGATGAGAAATTATAAGGGCGAGGTGGCTATTTTCGGGCGTAAAAATTCGGACAAGGATGTCCTGAGTAATATCGGTTACGCGCCACAGCCCATATCTGTATACACAACGCTTACCGCGCTGGAAAACCTGCGTGTCTTCGGTGTCATGGCCGGCCTGTCTGATGATAAAATAAAACAGCGTTCCGGGGAAGTCCTGGAGGAAACGGGTCTTTTATCTTACGCGAAAAAAAGAGTTTCCACTTACTCCGGCGGCATGCTGCGCCGTCTTAATCTCGCTGTCGCTCTGATGCATTCACCCAGGCTTTTATTGCTGGATGAACCCACTGTAGGTGTCGATCCACAGAGCCGCAATCATATTTATGAAACGCTCAAGAGAATGAACGCTGCCGGCGTGACCATTTTGTTGTGTACGCATATAATGGATGAGGCGCAGCGCCTGTGTGCCGTGGTAACTGTCGCGGATAAAGGTTGCGTGATTTTTTCCGGGGAGATGAAAGAGATTGGCAACCTGGAAAAATTCTTTCTGGAAAAGACCGGATGCGCATTGCGTGATTACTGAAGAGGATAAAGATTCAATATGTTTTTGAGGAAGCTGAAAGAATTATTCAAAAAAGAAGTTTTGATTTTGCTGCGCGACTGGCAGACGATTATGCTTCTTTTCTTTATGCCGGTGGCGTTGATATTTTTCATGACGCTGGCGCTGCAGGGAGTCTATACGGAAAGGTTGTACGAAAGGCAAATTCCGCTGGTTATAGAAAATGAAAGCAACTTGCCCAGGGCGAACATGCTGGAGGAAAAAATTCAGGACGACAAGCTGTTTAGACGAGTTGAGCTTCCGGAGGATATGGACAGAGACCGGATTTTCGAGTTGGGCAAGGCGCAGGCGCTGGTAATAATTCCCGAAGGTTTTGATTCCGGAGAAAAGCCGGTGGAAATCAGTTTCGATCCGGTGCTTGATTACGGTTACAAATTAGCCATCCGTACGGTGTTAACCAGCTTGACAGTTGAAGTTGTGATGGGTATAGACAACTTGGAAGCGGTGGTGGCCAGTTTAATTGTGGAGAAAGAAAAACCTAACCGGTACGTTCCCAGCCCTATTCAACAGACAGTTCCGGCTTATGCGATATTCGCGATGTTTTTCATCGCCATTCCCATGTCCACGGGTTTTTTAAAGGAAAAAAATGATGGAACTCTGCAGCGGCTTTTTACTTACGCGGTAAGCACTGATTTGGTTGCGCTGGGGAAAACCATTCCCTATTATATAATAAATGTTGTGCAGTTTTTTTTAATGATGGTAGTCGGAGTTCTTATCGCGCCGTATTTCATCGGCACATCTTTTCACCTGGGAGAAAATCCCGGATATATGATTCCAGTGACGCTCGTTGTTGCCGCCGCCACAACAGGTTTTGGCGTGCTTGTTGCGGTGCTGGTGCGCACGCACGAGCAGGCGTCAACGATGGCCGCGACAGGCGCCATTCTGATGGCCGTGCTGGGCGGCATCATGGTTCCGTACTTTGCCATGCCGGTATTCATGAAGAAACTGGCGATGATATCGCCGATATACTGGGCGCATCAGGCTTATCTGGATATTTTTTTACGCGACGCGGCATTTAGTGTAATATTGCCAAAATTAATTGTATTGACACTATTTGCAGGAATCTGCTTTTATATCGCGGGAAGGAGAGTTAAATGGATTTAGAACAGGCGTATAAAGAATTAAATGTGGCCTCAAGAGACGAGTTGATTTTCAAGCTTAAGGAACTGGTTATCAAGGCTTGTGAAATAAATGATGTGGATCCGAAGGATGTGCCTACTGATGTTCCTTTTATCGGCGGAGACGGGCCGCTTAAACTGGACAGCCTTGATGCCATGGAGATAGCAATGGAGCTCAGATATCAGTTTGGAGTGGAGTTGAAAAACGCTTCTACCGCGGCCAAAGCGATGCAGGATTTCAATACGCTGGCCGATTTTGTAATAAACGCGCCCAAGGTTAAAAAGTGAGCACAGATATTAACGTGCGCGGTTGGGGCGCGGTAACCACGCTGGGCTGGAGCGCTCCGGAATCCGCGAAAAATTTAATTGAAGGAAAAGTCCTGCCGGCTAAAGCCGGTGAGGTGTCTCATTTAATCAGCCCTGAATTCAAATCGTTTGCTGTCCCATACGATGGCGATCCTCTGAGCAAATCACAAAAGATGCTGGAGGCAGCGCTGGATGAAGCCATAGAAAGGGCGGGACTTTCCCATGCGGAAATTGCCGAATCAAGTTTGTTTGTGGGAACCACCGGCGGCCTTTTTATCCGCAACGAATATGAATTTACCGAAGAAGTCCGCCGCCATCCCGGCAAAGAATCACCGCCGATTTCCTGCCGCAACAGAGGACCGGGTGAGGTAACACAAGTAATCGCCGGTAAATACGGCATCAAGGGAATGACTTTTACTTTAAGCATGGCCTGTGTTTCCAGCTCGCACGCATTGGTGGTCGCCGCCAATCTTCTGGAACAAAAAAAAATCAACCGGGCAATTGTTTTCGGTTTTGAACCGCTTTTGAATCTTACGCTGCACGGTTTTGCCAGCTTGTTGCTTTGTGATTACGATCAGTGCCGACCGTTTTGCGCCACTCGTTCCGGCATGCAAATAGGCGAAGGGGCGGGCGCGGTGATATTGGAGCGAGGCGATAAGGCGCGCCACGCGAAAAATTTATATAAATTTGCCGGAGGCTACCTGTTTAACGATAACAGCAGCCTTACTTCAGGGGGGCTGGATGGTGAACTGGTTAAAGAAGTCGTTGCGCGGACTTTAAGCCTTTCGCGAGTATCGGCTTCCGAAATTGTGGCAATTAAGGCGCACGGCACGGGGACAAAAGACAACGACCTTTCCGAAGGGCTGGGTCTGCTCAAGGTATTTGGAGAAAAACTTCCCCCGGTGGTTTCTCTCAAGGGCGCGCTGGGTCATGCCCTGGGGGCAGCCGGGGCGATGGAGACAGCGGTATGGCTATCTTGCCTGGAAAAAGGAGTAATTCCGAAAAGTTTCGGTTTTAGCCAAATGGATGAGGAAATCGGCTTTGCTCCGTCCCAGGAAAACAACGTCGCGTGCAACGGAGCTTATTTATGCACATTTTTCGGCTTTGGAGCTACATGCTCGAGCTATCTGATTATCAAGGAGTAAAAGTAACTTGTCTGCTTTGGAACAAAACATTTTTAATTCGCCCCTGCCGGTAGTCGCGGCAGGTTATGTCGGCCCTTCGCTTATTCCCAACGAGGAAGCGCCATGGGACGAGATGAATTTGCCGCTCAAAACCGATGAGTTGGTGCAAAAAGTTATGGGACAACCGATGCGGCGCGCGGGACGTTTTATCAAGCTGGTCTGCTGCGGCGCGTTGTCCTGCCTGCGGGATGTTCCTAAAGAAAAATTAGCGGGGAAAAAAGTAGGCATCTTTTTATCCACCGGTCTGGGCAACGTTGATGAAATTCTTCCGTTCATCACGCAGGTGTTCAAGCATGATGGAGGTTTTCCCAGCCCCAATCAGTTTGCCAATTCCGTGAGCAATGCCGCCGCCTTCTTTCTGGCGCGTGAAGCAGGCGTAAAGGGTGTTGTTCTGACCATATCAGAAGAAGAATTATCTTTTGAATCGTCCCTGTGGCTGGCGCAGACTTATTTGGAAAGCGCGCAGATTGATTTGGCGCTGGTCGGTGGCTGCGACGTGTTTACGCCGACGGTGGCAGAATCGCGCGAAAGAATGAACCTGACACCGGATAATTCCCGCCTGCTTCCGGTCGGCGAAGGCAGCTCCTGGCTTTTACTGGGCGGTAGCAAGGAAAATAATATCGGTGAGATACTGGCGGTGCAGTTTGCGCCTCTGGAAAAAGATGTTTCGCCCGTAAACAGTTTACCCGGCATGGAAACAAAAGAAAAATATTTTCTGCCCGGATTCCGTGTGAAGGAAGAGCAAATAGATATCTGGAAAAATAAAAACAACTGGCAAATTCATGATTATTTACCTCATTGCGGTATTCATCCAGTCGCGGCCGCATTCGGCATCGCCCATGCCCTGCGCTCAAAAAAAGCCGGTTATTTTCTGCATCATAATCATAACGCGTCAGGCCGGCAGGCGTTTGTTTTAGCCGTGACCAAATAAAACTATCTAAAATATTTACTTTGGCGATGATGGTTAATTCAAATCAAAAAAAA
>Ga0209614_1001512_pt1 | contig 17163 bp, 15 predicted proteins | sample BlaSprsedimmetaG_FD_185484 | JGI IMG/M metagenome (GOLD analysis project Ga0209614, IMG submission 185484) | Hot spring sediment bacterial and archeal communities from California, USA to study Microbial Dark Matter (Phase II) - Blank Spring... ... | reverse complement strand
AAGTATAAGCATCGCTAATCAATATTTTCTCTCCATTGGTTGATATTTGGTAATTTTAACTTGTTTATAAGAAATAAGCGGGTCGCCTTTTTTACCTATCTTATAGATGCTATGTTTAAGCCATTTCTTATCATTTCTTTTGGGAAAGTCGCGCCGGAAATGAGCGCCGCGGCTCTCTTCACGCAGGAGCGCGCCCAGGACAATTGTATGCGCGACCTCCAGCATATATTCGAGCTCTATGGCATTATGCAGTTCGTAATTCATATGCGGATCCGCCGAGGAAACACTCATGTTTTTATATCTTTCTTTGATTTTTATGACCTCATCCAACGCTTGAGCAATTTCTTTTTTAGTGCGGAAAACACCGGCTTTTTCACTCATTACCGCGCCTAAATCCGCAGCTAGCTTGTAGGGTCGTTCACCGCCTGCCTGAGTAAGGCTGTTAATCTTCTTTTCGACTTGTGTTTTCAAAGATAGCAACGGTTTTTCTTTAGGTTTGAGCTTATCTTTTGGAAGCTCTTCTTCAATCGCCTTGGCCGCGAGTTTGCCGAAGACAATAGTATCGAGCAGAGAATTTCCTCCCAGGCGGTTGGCGCCGTGAACGCTGACGCAGGCGCATTCGCCCGCAGCATAAAACCCTTTGATTGGCGAGGCGCCTTTTTCGTTAACATCAATGCCGCCCATGGAATAATGCTGCGAAGGCATTATGGGAATAGGTTTTTTAACGGGATCGATGCCGATAAAATCCATACAAATACTGCGGATGCCGGGAAGACGCTCGATAATTTTCTTTTTCCCCAAATGCCGCAAATCCAACTCAATGTAAGTTCCCAGAGGATGTTCAAAACCCCGTCCTTCTTCCATTTCTGTCATGATACAGCGCGAAACAATGTCGCGGGGAGCCAGTTCCATGGCCGAGGGCGCGTATTTCTGCATGAATCTTTCGCCTTTGTTGTTTAAAAGGTATCCTCCTTCACCGCGGCAGCCTTCCGTCATCAGAATATTCGTGCCGATAAGCGTGGTGGGGTGAAACTGGACAAACTCCATGTCTTTAAGCGGCACACCGGCTTTATAAGCCATGCCGATGCCGCTGCCCGTGTTAATCAGCGCGTTGGTTGAATTGCGATAGACTCTGCCGTAACCGCCGGTGCCGAAAACCGTGACCTTGGCGCGCACCGGGAGGAGTTCGCCTGATTTAATATCCAGAACAATTACTCCATGGCACTGGCCGTCTTCCACGCAAAGCGAGGTGACAAACCATTCCGGATAAATTTTTACTTTTTTATAAACGGCGCGTTCATATAAAGTGTTTAAAAGAGAATGGCCGGTAACATCGGCGGAAAAACACGTGCGTGGAAACCCTCCGCCGCCGAAAGGACGCTGGGCGATAGTGCCGTCGGGAAATCTGCTGAAAGGACATCCCCAGTGTTCCATCTCATAAACAATACCCGGCGCTTCCTTGCACATTATTTCAATCGCGTCTTGATCGCCCAGATAATCGCTGCCTTTGACCGTGTCAAAAGTATGTTTTTCCCAGTTGTCGTCACGTCCCTCTGGATTATTAGCCAACGATGCGTTAATGCCGCCCTGCGCGGCGATGGAATGGGAACGTACGGGATAGACCTTGGAGATAAGCCCCACGTCGAATTTACCGCAAAGATCAACCGCTGTCCGTAAGCCTGTGAGGCCACCGCCAACTATGAGAATGTCGTGTGTCTGCATCATGAAGAAAACCTAACCAGATAAAAGATTAATATAAACGAAATACCCGCTGCGAAAACATTAGATATCCAGAAAAGAAATTTTTCCTTTCTGAATCCCAGGTCGATGATTATCGTTCTTATTCCGTACACGCTGTGAAAACTGAAAAGGACAATAATCAACAAATCGATTACCGGATGCCGGTGCAGGCTCAAAGCCCAGTCAGGGTTGTCGTCTAAAGGCAAAAGGTAAAAACCGGTTATGATTTTGATGCCTAAAAGTACAATAAGCGTCAAGCCGCTGATGCGGTGGAAAAGCCAGATAAACATTTGTTCCCCCTAAATATTGATAATGAATTCAATCATTTTCCCTTATAGCTTGGTTTCCTCTTCTCCAGAAAAGCTTTCATGCCTTCGGTCTGATCATCGCTGGCAAAAGCCAATGAGAAGGCGGCTCTCTCGATAATTTTACCCGTATAGTTATCAACGTCCTGCGCGTTTTGCACGGAGAATTTTGCCAGACCCACGGCTATGGGGCTGTGCCTCGTAATCATTTTAGCCATGGCAAAAGCTTCTTCCATGAGTTTGTCATCCGGCACGACTTTGTTAACCAGATTGATCGATAGAGCTTCCTCGGCGGAAATAATTTTGCCGGTAAGCACCAGTTCTTTGGCTTTGCCTAATCCCACCAACTTGGAGAGGCGCACCGTGCCGCCCGCGCCGGGCATAATACCGATATTTATTTCCGGCTGGCCGAACTGCGCGCTTTGTGCGGCAACGCGAATGTCGCAGCCCATGGCCAGTTCGCAGCCGCCGCCCAGACAAAATCCGGCAATCGCCGCGATAAACGGTTTTCTGGATTCTTCCATGCGCAAAGTGAGATCCCAAAGTTCTGAGTTGGAAAACATCTCCATCGCTGTGTTGTTGACCATCGCGGCGATATCCGCTCCCGCGGCAAATACTTTCGGCCCTCCGGTAATGATAACGGCGCGCACATTGGCATCCGCGTCCATATCCATGATTGCCTGAAGCAATTCCGAACGCACGGTCTGGTTGATGGCGTTTCTTACTTCCGGACGATTGAGTGTGATTATGCCTAATTTTTCATCGGACTTCTTTTCGACAATGATAGTGGTATAGTTCATGGATATCCTCCTTGGAATTAATTAATTAAAAGTGATTCTTCCGGACAGGTGATAACAATATCTTCTTCGCTCTTAATCAGTTCCGTCGTTAAAACCACCTGGGGAAGAATGTTATTTAAATAATAGCGGGCAGAGGCGATTTTGCCTTCATAGTAAATAGCGTCGCTTGTTCCTTTTTTAACTTCCGCTAATTTTTTGGCGGCAATGAGCGCCTGTTCCAACAGGCAGTAGGAGACATAAACCTGAGCGCAGACAAATAGCGCGCGCAGGGCATTAAGCGGTATTAACTGCCGTTTGCTATCCATATTGGCATACCATGAATCAAAAGTATTCTTGACTTCACTTAACGCTTCAAAACCTTTAGTCAGACTTTTCATCTCTTTTTCAAAACCTTTAGCTTTAATATTAGCGTCGATAAATTCTTTGATCGAAGCCATCCAATGCGCGAAAGGAGCGCCGTCTTTCATGCGCATCTTACGCCCGATTAAATCGTTAGCGTGAATGAATGATGTTCCTTCCCAAATGGTCAGAATTTTGGAATCGCGCAGGTATTGCTCCACCGGATATTCCGTAGAGTAGCCCACACCGCCTAAAATTTGAATCGCATTGGCAATAACTCCGAGGCTGGCCTCGCTGCCGTAGCCTTTAACTAGAGGTGTAAGAATTTCCGCAAACTCAGCGTATTTACGTGCCTTTTCTTTATCAGATGAATTGCCTTCAATATCGAGAAAATAAAACCCCTTGAAGATCATCGCCCGGATACCTTCCACCGTGGCTTTCATATCGAGAATCATCCGGCGGATGTCTTCGTGTTTGATGATAGGCACACGCTCGGCTCTTTTAATGCCGAAGGGCCTGCCCTGAACGCGTTCGGTGGCATATTGCGCGGCGAAATAGCACGCCGCCGCCGCCTGAGAATTGGAATTATGACCGGTGCCGATGCGTGATTCGTTCATCATGTGAAACATCATCGCCAATCCCTTGGAATAACCCTTTTCGTCAGGGGGCGGCCCAAGCAAAATGCCGCGGCAGTTATCTTCATCACCGAAGTTCAAAAGGGCGGTGGCCTGAGCGTGCAAGCCCATTTTATGTTCCAGCGTGGCGGTGGTGACATCATTTGGTTCGCCCATCGAGCCGTCATCATTCACCCAGAACTTGGGAACAATATATAAACCGATGCCGGGTGAGCCGGGAGCGCCTTTCTCCGGACGCGCTAAAACCAGGTGGATGGTATTTTCGCCTGTACCTTGGTCGCCGGCCGTAATAAACATTTTCGTGCCTTTAATTTTCCAGATACGCGGATCATCCGTGGGATACGCGCGCGTGATGATGTCGCCCGTGTCGGAGCCGAAATTCGGCTCGGTCAGGCACATCGTGCCCTGCCAGTCGCCGGCAAGCATTTTGGGAATGAACATGTCATTATCTTTTTGTGTGCCGAAGCGCAAAATCAGATTAGCCGCGCCACTGGTGAGTTTGACGCAGGAAGTAAGGGCAGGGCAGGCAGCGGTGTTCATTTCGAAAATGGCTTTGTATAAAATCAGCGGCATGCCGGTTTCCACCTTTATGCATTCGCTCGATGAGCCCCAGCCGTTTTGCTGCAGGAACTGATAAGCTTCCTTGAAGCCGGGAACAGGCACCGGTTGGCCGTTCACCAGTTTTACGCCGATTTTATCTCCGGGAGCGTTGATGGGGTTCAGCACCTCTCTGGCCACTTTGTAGCCTTCGTTTAGAAGCATATCAACGTCATCAAGACTGAAGTTTCCCTTGAATCTTTCGCAGTCAAACACTTCTTGGGACGGAAGCCATTCTTTAAGAATGAATTTTAAATCTCTTAAATCATATTTAAATTCCATTTTAATCTCCTTGGAAAATTATTATTCATAAATTTGCGTCAGCAGCTCCACAATTTTCTGTTGGCTGGGCGTTGTGGGGTCTGTCGCCATGTTCACCGCGTCGCGCGAGGCGAAAAAGGCAATTCCCTTTAAATCTTCTTTTTTAATGCCGTGCGATTTAAGACTTATGGGAATATCCAGTTCTTTATAAAGATACAGCAGGCTTTCTTCGAGATCGCTGGAACGGTTAATCAGATAAGCCATATCGGCAAATTGCTCTTTACAGGTTCCTTTGTTGGCTTTGACGAAACATAAAAGGCCGAAGATCGCCGCGCGGCCGTGCGGCATGTGATAACGGGCGCCCAGCGTGTGCGTGATGGCATGCCCGATGCCCAGGCCCTTTAAAAAAGCCAGGCCGCCGCAGATAGCCGCCATGCACATATCCGTGCGCGCGGGAATGTTATTGCCGTCTTTGTAAACGGGTATCAAACTTCTGCCGACTAATTTTGCGCCATAGAGAGCCATGGATTCAAAATATGGATGATAAGAAGTGGCCAGTGATACGTACCCTTCAATGCAGTGCGCCAGGGCGTCAATGCCGGATTCGATGGTCAAAGTCTGGGGCATGGTTTTGCATAAAAGCGGATCGACAACAGCAAGCTTCGGAATGAAATGATTGCTCATCAGAATAAATTTCAAATCACGCTGCTTGTCGGTTAAAACGGCGCAGGGATTGACTTCGCTGCCCGTGCCGGAAGTAGTGGGGATAGCGATAATCGGCGGGAAAAGAGGTTTAATTTTCGCGCCGCCGCCTAAGATTCCCTCATACTGACGCAGGTCTCCGCCGTGCGTGACGCGCAGGCCAAGCGTTTTTGCCGTATCCAGGGAACTGCCGCCCCCCAGGCCTAAAATCGCGTCACAGCCTGTTTCTTTGTATAATTCACCCGCTTTTTCGATTAGTTCCAGAGGGGGATCAGGCTCGACCTCTGGAAAAATATGGGTTTCCAGGCCGCTAGCGGCCAGTATGTTTTTGATTTCTTCCGCCCGCCCGCTTTTATACATAAAAGGATCGGTTACTAAAAATATTTTCTTAACTTTTAGCTGTCTGATTCTCGCGCCCATGGTGCCCGCCACACCCGCGCCGAGCATAATATCAGGCAGAGGGGGAATGCGCACTTCCCAGATTTTTTCTTTTTCCTGGAAAGCGTCCAGCGCGTTCCAGAGATTTTTTACTTCTTTTTCATCAACATCGAAGACAGCTTTCGTGGGAGCAATCGATTCGTCTTTAAAAAACGATGGTATATCTGTATCGATTTGGCTGAACTGCGCTTTTTTATTGAAGGCGATTTGGTCGCGCAGCGTCTGCTTGCCGATTTCCATAACTTCATCCGCATTCATATTCAGGCCGTAGCGCGCATTCATCAGCGCCGCAAAAAATGGATACACGGACGCGCCGCCGGGCACGGAGTTAAGGCAATAGCCGAAAGCGTCGCAGGTGGCGGATTGAATCTGCGCGCGCAGGGAATTTTCTATTTGCTTATCTTTATTTTTAGGTATGCGGTATGTAAGACCGGCGGTATGATCCGCTCCCATGGGACTGGTGAAATAAGTCATACCTGTTCCTTTTACCGCACGGGGATCATGCGCGGGCACGGCTTGCCCTTTAAACGCGGGAACACGGCTGATGTTGAGGAATCTCGCCGTGGTCACCGCGCCGTTGCCCAGCGCGAAACCCAACGGAGTTCCTTTTTCAATTTCTTCCAGAAGTTTTACGGCGGCCTGCGCGTCGCCCCAGGACATTTTTCCCGCTTCGGCGGCCAGCCCCAAAGAGCTGCCGGTTTCGATGGCATCGAGGCCTAGGTCGTCACAAATGAATTTCAGCCGGGCGATAGCGTCGTTGTCGGTAATGCCCAGGTTTGTGCCCAAAAGCGCGATGGTTTCATATTCATAAGCTCCGCAGATACGCTTTCCATCTTTATCCGGATAAATAATAGAGCACTGCACCACGCAGCCGGGCATGCAGCCGTGCATTTTGCCGCCGCGTTCAAAAAGGATTTTTTGAATGTTGTTACCGCTCACTTCGACAAAATTATCCGGCTGGCCGGAGCGGTAATTGCGCGCGGGCAGTGTGCCGTGGCCGGCGGAATTGGAAATGGCAAAAGGCGTTCCGAAGCGTGTATAGAGGCTGCAGCTGACATCGTGTTTAAGAGTATCAGCCCAATCTCTTACTGCTTTTCGAAAATCTTCGGCATGCGTAAGTTCAATCTGCTCTGTTGCGGATGGATCAAGAATAATCGCCTTCAATCCTTTCGCGCCCATGAGAGCGCCCAAGCCGCCGCGCGCGGCATTGCGCGAAGGGTCTCCGAAAATGTCGGTAAGAGAAATAGAAGCGCCCTTGTATTGCCGTTCTCCGGCAATACCTATAGAGATGACGGAAATTTTATCTCCGTATTTCGCGCGCAAGGCGTCAGCCAGCGCGTAATTTTTCATGCCGCGATATTCATCAGCCGGCAGAAGCTGAGTTTTATCTTTGCTAATATAAAGACAATAAGTTTTGCCGGGGGCGGGGGCTTCTTCCACGACAATCGCCCGCAAACCTAAGCGGTCGAGATCCTGACCGGCAGGGCCGCCGGAATTAGCTTCTTTTATACCTTGGGTGAGAGGACTTTTGCCGCCGATAGATATTCTTCCCAGCTGTGGCGCTTTCGTGCCGGCCAGCGGACCGCAGGCGACAATCAATTTATTTTCCGCGCCTAAAGGATCACACATGGGCGGCACTTCTTTGTTTATGATCTTGGCAATTAAAGCGCTGGCGCCCAGATACTTCCATTCATCGGGCAGGGGCTCATAAGAGATTTTTTCTTCGCTTATTTTGATTCTTAAAATTTTCATAAATAATTCTCTGACCCTCTCTATTCTGGTTTAAGGTTAGCCGGGCGGCACACGCATATGCCAAAACAATTATTCCAGTCAGGGCAAGCACGTAGCCGCAGACCAGCGTTATTTTGTTAAACACACCCGTCAGCGCCGGAGCCAGTAGTCGCGCTATGATTACTCCCGCCAAGGCGACAATCGTTCCGGAAATCCAAAATATTATTTTATTTTTCATAATTTTATCTCAATATCGTCACAAAAATACCGGCAATGATTGCGGTGGTTATTATGCCGGAAACACTCGCGCCTAATGCGTAAGGCAGTATAATAGCATTGCGGTTTGCTTTTTGAACTTCCTTTTGAGCGACTTTTGCAGTTGTCGGAATGCAGGAGACGCCGGCAATGCCGATTACCGGATTGAATTTTCCTTTGGTAGCGAAATATAAAACATACCCGCCTAAAATTCCGCCGATTCCCGATAAAAGAAGCGCGAAGATGCCGAGGATCAGCAGAGTCATCACTTTGGGATTAAGAATCGTGGATGCTTCACAAAGAACCCCCAAAAGAAGACCCAAAAAAAAGGTAGCTCCGTAAAGCACGGGGCCTTCCAGAAATTCTACAAAACGTTTAACCCCGGATTCTTTGATAATGACGCCTAAAAAGAAAGACATAAAAAGGGGCGCCGCAACCGGGAAAAGCAGGCAGAGAATCATAGAGGTAATGACAGAGAAGGTAATCTTTTCCATTCTGGAAATTTTTGGAATATTTTTTAAATCCATTTTGATGCCACGCAGGCGTTTGGGCACCATAAGCCTGATCAGGTAAGGATAGCCGCCGTAAGTTAAAGATAGATATAGATAGGCGACAATGGTAATGGGCACAAAGAGATCTTTGGCCAGAATCAGTGAAGTAAAAAGGACCATCGGGCCGTCCGCGCCGCCGACAACAGAAATTGACGCCGCTTCTTTGTAGGTGAGTCCCATCCAGACAGCCAGTGGAAAAGTCAGAATTGTACCCAGCTCGGCAAAAATGGCGATCAGCATGCCCTTAAAAGGCGCCATCATAATATAACCAACATCGGTAATGACGCCGATGCCCAAAAAGAGCAGGCAGGCGATAAGGCCGTTGCTGAAGGTGAAGGTGTAGATGGGCTGAAGAAAATTTATTTGCAGGGCGTCAAACAATTTTGCCGGATCGCTGACCATAGGATCAATAAAGATGGTTCCCGTAGTTGTCGCCGAAAGATATAAAACGGCCGCGTTAACGGATGCCATGCCCATGCCCATGGGAATCATAATCAGCGGTTCCAGCGTGCCTTTCGCGCCTAAAAAAACAAGCGTGATTCCGGCGATAATCAACATGATTCGCCCGGCAGTAATTAACGGATCGCCGGACACCATTGTCGCTATTCCCTGAAATAGATTTAAAAAATCAACACCAGACATTCTTAATCCTTTTTGCCGGCCATATATTTATTACGCGCCATCTTTTCCGCAATAGCGTGAGCGTGAACAATATGTTTTTGCCATTTGATGCCGCTGAACAGAATGCGGATAAACCAGGCGACACTCAAAGAAACGACAATGCAAATAAAATACGTCATCGCGACAAACTGTACCGGCCCGATCAAAGCTACTGTTTTCATTTTTCCTTTACTTCTTTCAATAAAATTTACTCTACCGTGTTAGTAACGGCTGTGTTTATTCCTTTCCTTGAGGCCGCTCCAAACCTTTCACAATTTGCGAGCGGATAATACGCGGCAAAATCATGTGATGCTTTGGGCAAATCGAGCGCGGATTCTGATAAATGCAACTGGTGAAAGCAACGAGGTATTTTCTGATATCGCCGAAGCGAACCACCTCGTCGACAAAACCTTTTTTAGCGCAATAAAAAGGTTCGGAAGTAAGGTCATAGTGTTTAACCATCTCATTCATTTTATCTATCACCGGCTGCAGAGGTTTGCCCGCATCCTTTTCCTTAACCAGACGGCGCGCGTAACTGGCCACCGCCGCTGTTTCTCCGTGCATGACATTGATTTCTGTCGCCGGAGTGCCCAGAGTAAAAGCGTTATTGTTATTAGCTGTGGGGCCGCCTAAAACGTAATGCGCCGCGGCCGTACCTTTGCGCAGGACAACCAGCATCATCGGCAGATTGGTGTTTTCAATGGAATAAATCAGCGATTGACCCAAACCCAGTAGTTCCGCTTTTTCGGCAGTGTCACCCACATCAATTCCTGTGGTATCCTGAAACCAGATAATCGGCACTTTATCGCGCGCGCAAAGAGTCACGAACTCACTCATTTTGATTAGTCCCTGGCGGTAAAGTTTTCCGCCCACACCCATATACTCATTTGTGTACTCCGGATAATCGGGCAGGAAACCCTGACGGTTGCCGATGGCGCCCATGAGAAATCCGTTGATTTTCACCAGGCCGGTATAAATTTCCGGGCCGTAACCAGGGCGAAATTCCATGTGCTCGGAGTCATCCACAACTCTGGCCAGAACCTGCTCGAAGTCATATGTTCTCTTTTTATTCATGGGAATAATTGAGGCGATTTCTTCCGGAGCAAATTTTGGCTGGGCAGGTTCACTCACGCGGAAAAATCGGGGATTGTATGCGGGCAGGTCGGCCATGTAATCTTTAATCGCGTCGAGCACCTGCGTTTCTTCATCGAATACCGCGCTGAAAAAACCCGTGGCGTCGTAGTGAATCTTGACGCTGCCCGGAGGAACGGATTTAAAATGTCTGGTCGCGTTGATGATTTCTTCCGCGCTTGCTTCATCAAACGAACCTTTAGGTGACATACCGCTGACAATACCGCCGCCGCCCACGGCCATGTTTGCTTTTTTGTGAGCCAGCAAAATGGTGGGACTGATCGACTGATAACCGCCGCCGGCGGGGTTGGTGCCGTAAATTCCGGCAACAACAGGAATGCCCATCTGTTCCAGTTCCGCGTGGCGGAAAAAACATGTTCCCTGGCCGCGGCGGTTGGCGTAAACTTTTTCCTGTTCGGGTAGTTTTACGCCGGAGCAGTTGACCAGCCAGACCAGAGGAACGTTCAGGATTTTGGCGATATCCGTTACGCGCAGATTGTTTTCCGCCTGACCAGCAATCCAGGCGCCCGCCATCCATTTGTTGTTAAAGCCGATAAGAACGCACCATCTGCCGTTGATGCGCGCCAGCCCATCCACGACGCCGGTGCTTCCCGACTCTTCGTTTTCGGGATCAAAAATCGTGTGGAGCGGGCAGAATGTGCCGGGATCAACCAGGTATTCAATACGCTCCCAAACAGTCATTTCCCCTCGCTCATGTATTTTATCAGCGGGGACGCCGAAATTTTGTATTCTATCCTGTTCGGCGTCAATGCGTTTCATCAATTCTTCCGCCTGAGCGAGGTTATCTTTCATGCTTTCGAGTTGCTTGGGAGAAAGAGGTTTTCCCAAAGGATCCATTTTTTCAAAGTATTGTTTCATTTTGATTCTCCCTTAAAATGATTGGTTAATCTTTATTTAAAGCTTCCCGCATGGCTTCGGCAATTTTCACCGGATTTTGCGCTACCACAACGCCGCATTCTTCGAGCACACGAATTTTATCGACGGCCAGACCCTTTCCACCGGTGATGATCGCGCCGGCATGCCCCATGCGCTTGCCGGGTGGAGCAGTGCGTCCAGCAATGAAAGCGGCCACAGGTTTTTTCAGATTTTCTTTTATCCATTGGGCGGCTAGCTCTTCCGCGTCGCCGCCGATTTCACCGATGATAAAAACACCTTTAGTATCAGTATCTTTAGCAAATAATTTCAACACATCGATGAAGTCCATACCGATGATCGGATCGCCGCCGATGCCCACACAAGTAGATTGTCCCAGCCCCGCGTCGCTTAATTGTTTAACTGCTTCATAAGTCAGCGTGCCGCTGCGCGATACGACACCGATGTTTCCTTTTTTGTGGATATTACCCGGCATAATGCCGACTTCACATTCACCCGGTGTAATCACACCCGGGCAATTCGGGCCAACCAGACGCATTTTGCTATGCTGCAAATATCTTTTTACCATTACCATGTCACGCACGGGGATTCCTTCGGTGATGCAAACAGCCAATTTGATACCCGCTTCCGCCGCTTCAAAGATCGCGTCCGCCGCCCAGGGAGCAGGCACCAAAATCATGGAAACGGTAGCGTTTGTTTGGGCAACTGCTTCGGCAACCGAATCAAATACCGTAAATCCCTCAAGGGAAGTGCCGCCTTTTCCGGGAGTAACACCACCAACGATTTGGCTTCCGTAATCACGGCATTGACGGGCGTGCAAAAGGCCGCTTTTCCCGGTGATCCCTTGCACAATTATTTTTGAATTTTTATCGATTAATATTCCCATTTAAATATCCAGGTTAAATAATCAAAACTTAACTTTTTTGTTTTTTGCTCATCATTTGGGCGATTTTCTGCACGCCAGATTTAAGATTATCCACCGTTTCCACATTCAAGCCTGATTGCGCCAGAAGTTTAATTCCTTCATCAAGATTACTTCCGTCCATGCGCACGACAATGGGAATATGAGGGGCGATGTCTTTAGTTGCGTCGATGATGCCCTGCGCGATGACATCGCAGCGCATTATTCCACCAAAAATATTAACGAAGATACCGCGAACTTTTTTGTCGCTCAAAATAATACGGAAAGCCGCCGCGACTTTTTCACGGCTCGCGCCTCCACCGACATCAAGAAAATTAGCCGGCGGGGCGCCGTATTCCATAAGAATATCCAACGTGGCCATCGCGAGACCCGCGCCATTAACCATACAGCCGATATTGCCGTCCAGTTTGATATAGGCCAGATCAAACTTGCGCGCTTCAATCTCCAACGGATCAAGCTGGGAGAGATCAACCATTTTTTCATAATCGGAGTGACGGAAGAGGGCGTTATCGTCAAAATTAATTTTACAGTCCATCGCGATAAGCCGCTGGTCCCTGCTCACTACGAGAGGATTGATTTCCAGCAGAGAACAATCTTTTTCCAGAAGCACATTGTAAAGATTTTGGATAAGCCTGGCGCAATCTTCAATCAGTTTGCCTTTTAATCCCAGAGCCGAAGAAATGCCGCGGGCATGGTAGGGCTTTATTCCAACAATAGGGTCGATATAAAGCGTATGAATTTTTTCGGGTGACGTTCGCGCTACTTCTTCGATATCCATACCGCCTTGGGCCGAGGCAATAAGGCAATAGCGCGATGTGCGCCGGTCCAGAGTCAGGGAAACGTAGTATTCTTTTTCGACGTCGATAATTTCTTCAACAAGCAAGCGCTTAACGGCCAGACCCTTTGTTCCCGTTTGCACAGTGACCAGTCTTTTTTTGAAGAGATCTTTTGCTGTGTCGCAAGCCTGAGTTGCATCGCGCACGGTCTTAATGCCTCCGGCTTTTCCGCGTCCTCCGGCGTAAACCTGCGCTTTGAGGACACAATCACAGCCGAATTTTTGAAAAGCTTTTTTTGTTTGCCGTGCTGATTTTACCATACAGCCGCGAGGCACATCGATGCCGTATGATTTTAAAATCTCTTTGGCCTGATACTCGTGTATGTTCATTTCAATCCGCTTATGTTGAAAAAATAACCGCCTGTTTATACCCTGTTCGGAGCGAAACCCAGCGCGGCATTGGCCACAATCATTGTATGCATGTTGGAAGTTCCCTCCAGAGTTTCAAACTGTTTGGAGTCGCGAAGAAATCGGCCGCAGGGATATTCTTCTGAATAACCGAAGGAACCGAATAGTTTCATGCACTCGTTGGCCGCGTGCACGACTTCCTTGGCGCCATAGAGTTTGGACATCGATGTTTCCATTACATTGGGCATACCCTTATCTTTGAGCCAGGCGGCTTTGTATACCAGATAGGCCAGAGCTTCATGCCCCATTTTCATTTCCGCGATTTGCTGTTGAACAAGCTGATATTTGCCGATGGGTTGGCCGAATTGCGATCTTTCATTGGCGTATTTGATGGATGCCTCCAGAATTGCGCCGGACAAACCCAAGGCTCCCGCCGAACAGCCCAGACGCGTGGCGTTGAGCTGCGTCATGCACATCTGAAATCCTTTGTTTACTTCGCCCAGGACAAGTTTTTTGGGAACTTTGACATCTTCAAATGTAATTTCCGCCGTATCAGAGGCCAGAAGTCCTACTTTTTCATGAATCTTTTTACGCGTAACTCCCGGAAGGTTGTAATCCATGATGAAGCAGGTAATGCCTTTTGCTCCGGCGTCTTTATTTGTTTTAACGTAGAGAAGGCCGTGATCGCTGACCGTGCCGTTAGTAATCCACATTTTATTGCCATTGAGCAGGTAATAATCTCCCTTATCTTCCGTCAAACATTTCATACCGGCGACATCGGAGCCAATATCTGCTTCGGTCATGGCGAAACTGCCGATATATTCACCGCTGACGAATTTGGGGATGTAGTGCTGTTTTTGTTCTTCGGTGCCGAATTTCTGAATCGTGAGAGATGGCCCCCAGCATTGCATATTAAAAGCCATGCGCCAGGAAGTGTGCACTTTGGCAATCTGTTCTATCACCAAAACACCCTCGAGAAACCCCATGCCGTTGCCGCCGTATTTTTCATCGATGCTGAAACCGAAAAAACCAAGCTCGGCCATTTTATCGAAAATTTCCTTGCGCCAGTGCTGATTTTTTTCGTCTTCTTCCACGTGCGGTTTTACTTCCTTTTCGGCAAAGTTTTTTGCCATGTCCTGCAATATTTTTTGTTCTTCGCTTAATGTAAATTCCATATTTTTATCCTCCCAGATTTATCCTTGAGTTTATTTTCTCTCCACAATCAGACAGATACCCTGGCCGCCGCCGCCGCATATTGTTTCCAGGCCGAATTGCGTCTCCCTTCTTACCATTTCATTGATGAGCGTGGTGAGCCGCATCGCGCCGGTCGCCCCGATGGGATGCCCCAGTGAAATGCCGGAGCCGTTGATATTAACTTTTTCGTCCATTTCTTTATCGTTGATTCCAGAAAGCCGAGCGTCGGCAATGGTCTGCACGGCGAAAGCTTCCTGAACTTCCACAAGTCCTATCTGATTAATATTTATATTTATTTTATGCAGCGCTTTTTCTACCGAAGCGGGCACGGCAGGGTAGGTAAGTGTGGGGTCAGTTGCCGCCACCGCGCAGGAGCGGAAATAAGCCAGAGGTTTGGCTCCGAGTTCTTTTGCCTTTTTCTCAGAGGCCAGAAGCACGACGGAAGCTCCGTCATTTTCCGAAGATGAATTTCCCGCCGTACAGATTCCGTCGGCATACACGGGTTTGAGTTTAGCCAGTTTTTCCAGAGTAGTTTCCTTGCGCGGTCCTTCATCAAGATTGAAAATGACAGGTTGGCCGCTCTTGTCTTTACCGATGGGCACGGGAACTATTTCTTCGGTAAACTTTCCGGCGTCCTGCGCGGCGATCGCTCTTTGATGACTTCTGAGCGCCCAGCGGTCCGCTTCTTCACGGGTTATTTTTTCTTTTTTTGCCGCGGTTTCCGCCCAGGCCATCATGGAGCTTAATTCGCCGTAGCGGGCAATCGGCTGCGACATCACGCGCGCGCGCTGAATGCGGTCATACAAGGGGATGCCCCACATCGCCAGAGCGCCGTGGCCGCGGGGCATAAAGCCGTATTTTTCATGGCTTTTTCCGCCCAGACCCCATTTGATGTCGCCGGGAATGTAAAGTTCGGCCTGGCTCATCGAATCCATACCGCCCGCAATGACAATATCCGCGTTGCCGGTCTGAATTTTCATGGCGCCATAAAAAATGGACTCCAATCCGGAACAACAGCGCCGGTCCAAAACCATTCCCGGAACTGTGTCCGGCCAGCCCGCCTCCAGAACAGCCATGCGCGCGCCATTGGCGCATTCGCCGTTTTGATAAGCGGTTCCCATAATCACGTCATCAACCTGGGCGGGGTCCACATTTACGCGCTTGGCTGCTTCTTGCAAAACAAGCGCGCCCAATTTATATACCGGAACATCTTTCAAAGAACCGCCATAGGCGCCGATTGGTGTGCGCACACAACTTAAAATAACGACATTTTCCATAGCTTCATCCTGTCTTTAAAAGTTTAAATCTTTTCTCGGTTTCTTTTCACCGGAGGTGTAATCATACCAACCCTTGCCGGTCTTCTTGCCCAAATCACCTGATTGTACCATTTTTTCCATTACAAGCGGCGGGCGGAATTTTGTGTCTTTATATCCATCATAAAGTGTCCGGAAAACATTCAGGCCGATATCAATTCCCACCGCATCGTTCAATTCAAACGGCCCCATGGGATGATTGAGGCCAAGCTTTACCGCTTTGTCGATATCTTCGAGAGTGGCCACGCCTTCGAGCAGACAGTTAAATACTTCCGCGCGGAACGCGGCATTGATGCGGTTGACCAGAAAGCCGGGTACGTCCTTGACGCGCACCGTTTCTTTTTTTAAGCTTGCCGCAAGCTCTTCGGTGAGCCTGACTGTTTCCGGAGATGTTTTCAGGCCGGGAATCACTTCCACCAGTTTCATTACGGGCACGGGACTGAAAAAATGCATGCCGATGAATTTATCCGGACGTTTTACAGTAGTGGCAAGGGAACTGATCGGGATGGAAGAAGTGTTGCTGGCAAAAATTACGCCTGCGGGACAAATGCCATCCAGTTTTTCAAAAATAGACTTTTTAACGGCAAAATCTTCAAATGCGGCCTCAATGACGAAATCTGCTTTTCTTGCATCATCGAGGGAAGCTGATTTTGTAATTTTCGCCAGAATCGCATCTTTATCAGCGGCGGCAATCTTTTCTTTTTTTACCTGTCTGTCCAGGTTTTGAGAAATGGCGGTTAAGCCTTTTTCAACAAGTTCATCTTTTACATCGTTGATAATTACCTGATAACCAGCCCCAGCGGCTATTTGGGAAATTCCCGAGCCCATCAAACCGGCGCCGACAACCATAATGTTCTTAATTGACATAATCATCTCCTGCCTGAATTAAATTTTTAAAAACAGTAAATCCTTAAAAAAGGATGAGCAAATGCCGTACCATGGTCGGGCAGAAACTGAAAAATATCCACATTCGCTATCATTAGCAGCCTGGAATCTTAAGGTACAGCACAACGCAAAAATAATAAATTTGCATGTTAATTCTCATATACACATCAATAAAAAAAATAAACCAAAAAGAAAAATTAGCTTCAATCAGATTTTAAACGTGAAATATATTGACTAATATGTATTATTTGTATACATCTATTGAAAAATTAGTGAATGAAGAAGAAAGTAATGAAAGAATATTTGACAAACTTAATAAAAAATATAATTGAACCTGCCGCTATTATTGATGAAAATCGTAATGTGTTATATGTAAACAGTTTTTTTGAAGAGGCTTTCATGATAAGAAATTCCGCAAATAAAATAGAAGATGGTTCTAGCAAAATAAAATCATTATCTAACCTGAAATTAGCATCAAAATATCTGGGAATTCCGCAGGAAATAATTATACCAAGAAAACAAGAGAAAGCGATAATAAATGTATACTTATTAAACAATTTACAGGTGAATAATTCTCTGTATCTTCTTTTGGTAAAAAAAGATGAAAATAGCATCCAAGAGATATCC
>Ga0209614_1001509_pt1 | contig 17166 bp, 15 predicted proteins | sample BlaSprsedimmetaG_FD_185484 | JGI IMG/M metagenome (GOLD analysis project Ga0209614, IMG submission 185484) | Hot spring sediment bacterial and archeal communities from California, USA to study Microbial Dark Matter (Phase II) - Blank Spring... ... | reverse complement strand
GGCAGGGGCGTGGGCGTCGTGGTCGGGGTGGCGGTCGGGCTGACGGTTGGAGTGGGGGTCGTGGTGATCGTGGGGGTTGCTGTTGGCAGCTGCGTCTCGTTCTGCTGCGAGAGTCGCAATCCCAGGATGACCGATCCCCCTAAAATGACCAGGGCTACCGCCGCCAGGATGATGATTTGCAGCCGGTTCAAACGGCGCGGGGTAGATTTCGCTTCCGTCTCCGTCGCCGTGAGGGGCGTTTCGTCGCCCAGCTCCGCGCCACACATCAAACAGGACTTGGCCCCTTCGGCCACGCGAGCGCCGCAGGCGGGACAGTGGCGCGGTGGACGATCCGGCAGTGCGCGTATTTGTTCTTCGGATTGATTTTCAGTTTCCATGTCTTGCTTCATCATAGCATCGAAGCCCCAAAAGAGCAAGAATCTTACCCGCTATTTGTGGCTTGCTAGTCGTTACTATTGTACCCAATTATTGTAAAAGGCGAGTTACAGTAACGTGAAGATCGTTCTACCAGGCGACCGGAAACTTGCTAAAATGGTCGAGCGTGTTAGAATGAGAGCGCTGCAAGACTCACACTACTATAGACCCTCGCGTTTGTACTCTTCATTCCCTGGAAGTTAGTGAGGAAGCAGTCTATCTTGTTCTTAGCTGCAAAGGAGGTTGTAACACATGAATAAGCGTTGGTTGAGTGTTTTGGTAGGGATGTTGTTGATTCTCGCATTGGCTTGCGCCCTTCCCGGCGGGAGCGATTCTGAGAATGGCGATGGCGGGCTTGTGGATTTGTTCGATCCGGGAACGGGAGATGCGGACGATGATGATGGCGCGTTGGAATCGCCGCCGCAATTAGACCCCGAAGCCCTTGAGGGCTTGGACAGCTATCGCGCGCGCATCGTCTGGCGCTTTGAGGCTGACGCGGGCGAGTCCTTTGAGATGAACATCCAGCAGGAGGTCACTCGCGATCCCTCGGCCCTTCGCGCGGTTATGACCGGTGTCTTTGGGGACGAGGATGAGGAGATGGAAATCATCCAGATAGGCGATACCACCTGGACGAGCTATGGCGGCGAATGGTTCCAGATGCAATCCACGGAAGATTCTATGGATATGTTTGGGGATTTCATCACCGCAGAGGATCTGAGCAATTTGGATGATAGCGATTACGAGTATCAGGGCCGGGAGACGGTCAACGGGATACGCTGCCGGCACTATCGCTTGCGACCCAGCGCAGCCCAGGCTGCATTGCTCTTTGGTCAATCTGATCTCGAGAATTTCGAAATCGAGATGTGGGTCGCGGATGAGTCGAATCTGCCGGAGTTCGCCGTGCGCGCTGTGGTCACATGGACTGGCAATTGGGATGATGACGAAATGGGCCACGGTCGGATGACGCTGACCCAGGAAATCTATGACATCAATGCCAACTTCACCATCGAGCCACCCTCGGATGTGGATGTCGGCGGCTTGCCTGAAGATGTACCCATGTATGATAACGTCACGAATGTCTTTTCGATGGCGGGCATGACTACCTTCGAATCGCCCGATACCTTCGATGAGATTGTCGAGTTCTACGACCGGGGCCTGCCCGCTAACGGCTGGACTCAGACCGACACCTTCTCTTACGATACGATGATGATGAGCACCTGGGAGAAAGGCGGGCGCGTTCTGACCGTGAACATTAGCGAGATGGGTGAAAACGTATCCGTGATGCTCATGGTCGAAGAGTAGGCGGCTCGGTGCTGACGGCGATGACGCTACAGGCGCTCGCGGCTCAGGCCGGTCTCGACCTGGTCGGGGTGGCCCCTGCAGGGCCGACGCCGCAGATCACCGCCTATCAGGATTGGCTGGCTGCGGGATATGCGGGCGAGATGACCTATCTCGCCCGCCCCGATGCCATCGCCAAGCGCGCCGACCCGCGCCGCATCCTGCCGGAGGCGCGCTCGGTGCTGGTGGTGGGCGCATCCTACGGGCGAGAAGCCCCGCCCGCCGCACTGGCCCCGCTTCACGGGCGCGTCTCGCGCTACGCCTGGGGTGAGGATTACCATCGCTGGCTGCTTCAGCGCCTCAAGCGGCTGGTCGGCGCGTTGCAGGCACAGCTGGGCGACTTCCCCGCCCGCTGCTACGTGGATACCGGCCCGGTGCTGGAGCGCGCCTGGGCGCAGATCGCTGGCCTGGGCTGGATCGGCAAACATAGCTGCCTCATCCATCCGCGATGGGGGTCCTATCTCTTCCTGGGCGTGGCCTTGTTGGGAACCGAACTCCCTGTCACGCCTCTCCCCGCCTTGCCCGACTGCGGCGCGTGTACCCGTTGCCTCGATGCCTGCCCCACCGGGGCGCTGGTCGCGCCGGGGGTAGTTGATGCGCGCCGCTGCCTTTCTTACCTCACCATCGAGCACCGGGGCGCGCTTCCGCCCACGTTGCGAGAGCATCTGGGTACAAGTGTTTTCGGCTGCGATCGCTGCCAGGAAGCCTGTCCGTGGAACGCGCAGCGCCCTCCCGTGGCGGAGCCTGCGCCGTCCACAGCGCAGCTCTATTTGCCTGACCTGTTACAGCTCGATGCGGACGCCTTCCGCGCACGTTTCCGGCATTCTCCCCTCTGGCGGGCAACGCCGGAGGGTTTGGCGCGCAACGCAGCCGTCGTTTTGGGGAATCTGGGGGATGGGGCCGCGCGCTCTTTCCTGGAAGCCGCCAGCCGCGCGCACCCCAGCCCCGTGGTGCGCGAACACGCAGCCTGGGCGCTGGCGCGTCTGGCATGAAAAAGCGCCCCCGAATTTCGGGGGCGCGGTGCGGTCTGGTCAGGCTAGATAATCTCCAGTTCCTTGCCGATTTTTTCCATTACTTGCAACACCCGTTCGAGCTGTTCGTCAGTATGTGTCGCCATGTAGCTGGTACGCAGTAACGAGAGGTTGGGCGGAACCGCCGGCGAGATCACCGGGTTGGTGTAGACCCCCGCCTCGAAGAGCGCCTTCCAGGCCAGCAATGTTTTCGTGTCATCGCCGATGATGATGGGGATAATGGGCGTCTTGCTCACGCCGATGTTGTAGCCCAATTCGCGGTAGCGCTGGCGCATGAAAGCCCCGATTTCATTGAGGCGCGCGATGCGCTCCGGCTCGGCCTCCATCACGTCCAGCGCGGCGAGTGCGGCGGCGGCGTTCGCGGGCGGGATGCTGGCGCTGAAGATGAGGGAGCGGGCGGTGTGTTGTACGTACTCGATGACCTCGGCGTTGCCGGCGATGAAGCCGCCCAGCGAGGCGAACGACTTGCTGAAGGTCCCCATAATCAGATCCACCTGCTCGGTCACGCCGAAGTGGGCCGCGGTGCCCTTTCCGCCGCCCAACACGCCGACGGAGTGCGCGTCATCAACCATCAGCCCCGCCTGGTAACGCTGGCAGACCTCGATGATGTCGGGCAGCGGCGCGATGTCGCCCCCCATGCTGAAGACCCCATCCACCACCACGAGCTTCCCGGCCTCGGCGGGCAGCCCCGCGAGCGCGCGCTCCAGAGCGTCCATATCGTTGTGGGGATAGCGCTTCATCGTCCCCAACGCCATTTTGCACCCGTCAATAATGCTGGCGTGATCTTCCTTATCGGTGATAACAAAATCGCCGCGTCCCACCAGGCTGGAGATCGTCCCCACGTTGACCTGATAGCCGGTGCTGAAGACCACCGCGGCCTCTTTTCCTACCCACTGGGCCAGGCGGCGCTCCAATTCCAGGTGCAGCTCGAGCGTTCCGTTGAGGAAGCGTGAGCCGGTGCAGCTAGGGCCGTAGGTCTCGATGGCCTCGATGGCGGCCTGGCGCACCTTGGGATGCATCGTGAGTCCCAGATAGTTGTTCGAGCCGATCATCAGCAGGTGGCGGTCGCCAATGATGGATTCGGTGCCTTCGTTGTTGGTGAGGGGGATAAAGTAGGGATAGAGACCCGCCTCGCGCGCGTCGCGCGCTTGTGCGTAGCCGCCAATGCACTTATCGAATATGCTGGTCATAATCATAATAGCTTTCCTTTCGCTAAGTATAAAAGTAGGGTCATTTTAGGCGCTATTGGTGGGGTGTCAAGGCGCGGTCGGAATAACAAGTTTGACAAGTTTTCCCTTGACGGCTATCATGCACGGTATGACACGTGCAAGAGTGGGGTTGGGGCAACGTGGGGAGACGCTTGCCGCGCAAGCGTTAGCGCGGCTGGGCTACGAGGTTGTGGCGCGCAACTGGCATTGCCCGGAAGGCGAGGTGGACATCATCGCGCGGCGCGGGGATGAGTGGTACTTTGTGGAGGTGCGCACCCGGCGCGGGGCCGGTTACGGCGCGCCAGAGCAATCGCTCACGCCCCAGAAGCAGGCGCGGATGGAGGCGGTGGCGTTGCGTTACCTCGGCGAGCAGATGACGACGCCTGCTTCGGTCTGGCATTTGAGCTTCGTCGCCGTGGCGCTGGATGCCGGGGGGCGCCTGGAGCGGCTGACTGTTTACCTCGATCTCGATGGCGATCCTTTGGAGTTGCATTCGATGGATACCTCTCGCATTCCCCTCGTCGCCATCGTCGGCCCGACGGCGGTGGGCAAGACCGGGCTGGCGGTGACGGTTGGCCCGCGCTTCGGGGCCGAGGTGGTTTCCGCCGACTCGCGCCAGCTCTATCGCCGCATGGACATCGGCACCGCCAAGCCAACCCCAGCGGAGCGCGCCCAGCTTCCGCATCATCTCATTGACGTGTCCGATCCCGACGAGACGGTGAGTCTGGCGCGATTTTTGCGGCTGGCGCGGGCCGCTATTGGCGATATCGCCGCCCGTGGGCGGCTTCCCCTTCTCGTTGGCGGGACGGGGCAGTACGTGCGCGCGCTCTTGCAAGGGTGGCAGGTCCCGGAGGTGCCGCCCGACCCCGCACTCCGCGCCAAGCTGGAGGCCGCCGCCGCGCGCGATCCGCAGGCGCTCTGGGCGCGATTGCTCGCGCTTGATCCCGCCGCCGTTGATCTCATCCATCCCCATAATCTGCGCCGGATTGTCCGCGCGTTGGAGGTCACGCTCAAGAGTGGGCGGCCCTTCTCCGAGCAGCGCCGCCGCATCGCCCCGCCGTACCGCGTGCTACAGCTCGGGCTGACGCTGGAGCGGGATGCGCTCTACGCCCGCGCCGATGCGCGGGTGACGGCGATGGTGGCTGCGGGCCTGCTCGACGAGGTGCGCGGCTTGCTCGAGGCCGGTTATGATTGGACGCTCCCGGCGATGTCGGGCCTGGGCTACATTCAACTTCGCCCGTACCTCACGGGTGAGATGTCCCTGGCCGAAGCGGTTGAACGCATTCAGCTGGACACCCATGACTTCATCCGGCGACAGTATGCCTGGTTCAGCCTGCAAGACCCTGCCATCCACTGGCTTGATGCAGCGACCTTATCCCCCGAAGTCGTCGCGGAGCGTATCGCCGCCTTTTTAGCTGCTGGCCCGTAATATCTCCGTAAATCCTCACGCGGAAATATTAGAAATTCCTTAGAAATTAGCACTCTACCCTTGAGAGTGCTTGACAAACGCGCCAAATATGCTAACATTAGAGGTGTTGTTAGCACTCTGTTCTCTTGAGTGCTAAAGAGAAACTCAAGAAATACACCAAATTAATGGAGGTAACAAATGAGTGTCAAGATTCGTCCCCTTGGTGATCGTGTCATTGTCTCCCCGGTTGAGGAAGAAGAGATGACCATTGCTGGCGGCAAGCTGGTGCTCCCTGATACGGCTAAAGAGAAGCCGCAGCAGGGCCAGGTGCTGGCTATCGGCCCCGAGGTTGAGGTCAAAGATGAGGATGGGAATGTGGTCGGCCCCCAGGTCGGTGATCTGGTGATTTACGCGAAGTACGCAGGCACCACGTTCAAGACCCGCGATGGTCAGGAAATGCTGATTCTCCGCGTGGATGACATTCTGGGCGTCGTTGAGGGCTAAGCCCCGAATTACGGCATAACAACTTACCTGATTTTAGGGAGGAAGATACTATGGCTAAGCAGTTGCTTTTTGGTAGTGAAGCGCGCTCCGCATTGAAGCGCGGTATGGATGTGTTGGCCGAGGCCGTTGTTACCACGCTAGGCCCCAAGGGCCGCAACGTGGCGTTGGATAAGAAGTGGGGTTCGCCCACTATCACCCACGACGGTGTGACTGTGGCCAAGGAGATCGAGCTGGACGATCCGTTTGAGAATATGGGGGCGCAGCTGCTCAAAGAGGCCGCCACCAAGACCAACGATATTGCCGGTGACGGCACCACGACTGCCACACTGTTGGCGCACATCCTCATTGAAGAGGGGATGAAGAACGTGGCCGCCGGCGCCAACCCGATGCTGCTCAAGCGCGGTATCCTGAGCGCCGCCGAGAAGGTCGCTGAGGCGATCGGTGAGGCTGCGGTTGAGGTCGCCACCAAGGAAGATATCGCCAACGTGGCTGCGATTTCCGCGCAGGACCGCACGATTGGCGAGCTCATCGCCGAGGTGATGGACAAGGTCGGCAAGGACGGCGTCATCACCGTTGAGGAGTCCAAGGGCCTGGCCTTCGAGACCGAGTACGTTGAGGGTATGCAATTCGACCGGGGTTATATCAGCCCCTACTTCGTGACCGATTCCGAGAATATGGAAGCCGTGATCGAGGACGCTTACATTTTGATCCACGACAAGAAGATCTCCTCAGCGCAGGATTTGGTCCCGATTTTGGAGAAGCTGGTGCAGAAGGGCGTCCGCAATCTGGTCATCATCGCCGAGGACATTGATGGTGAGGCACTGGCGACGTTGGTCGTCAACAAACTGCGCGGTTTGCTCACCGCCCTGGCGATCAAGGCCCCTGGCTTCGGCGACCGCCGCAAGGCCATGCTGCAAGACCTGGCTACGTTGACCGGCGGTCACGTGATCACCGAGGAAGAGGGCCGCAAGCTCGATAGCGCCACGCTCGACGATCTGGGCCGCGCCGACAAGATCATCTCCACCAAGGACGAGACCACCATCGTCGGTGGGCATGGCGACGATGCGTACATCACCGCTCGCATCGAGCAGATCAAGGCCGAGATTGACCGCTCGACCTCCGACTACGACCGCGAGAAGCTCCAGGAGCGGCTCGCCAAGTTGGCCGGCGGCGTTGCCATCATCCGCGTGGGTGCGGCGACCGAGACCGAGCTGAAGGAAAAGAAGCACCGCGTTGAGGATGCGCTCAGCGCAACCCGCGCCGCTGTTGAAGAGGGCATCGTGCCTGGCGGTGGCGTGGCTTTGCTGAATGTCCTCAAGGCGCTCGAGGGCTTCAAGATGGAGTATGCTGATGAGCAGACCGGCGTCGCTATTTTGTACAAGGCGCTGGAGATGCCCATGCGCAAGATCGCCGAGAACGCGGGCCAGGATGGCGCCGTGATCCTCGCTGACGTGCGCCGCGCGCAGCTCGAAAAGAAGAGCACGCTCATCGGCTATGATGTCATCACGGGCGAGTTCACGGACATGCTCAAGGCCGGCATCATTGACCCCGCGAAGGTGACGAAGGGTGCGCTGTTGAACGCCGCTTCCGTCGCGGCGATGGTCCTCAGCACCGAGGCCCTGATCACCGACATCCCCGAGCCTGAACCTGCGGCCCCTGCTGGTAGCCCTGGCGGTATGGGCGGCATGGGCGGGATGTACTAAACCGTACCTGCTTACCGGTAACACATCAAGCCCCCGACTAATGTCGGGGGCTTTTTCGTCGCAGCAAAGGGTGCGGGTCCCTAATCGTGGGGGAGCGCGCCCTTCCCTTTTTCTGTGAGCGACCAGAGGCGCGTCCCGCCGCCCTCCGCCGGGCAGGTAACGCTCAGTGGGCACTCGGCGCAGCCGGTGATGCACTGGGCGGCCTCTTCCAGGTAGCCCTGTTGCACCAACTGCGTGATCATCATGCGCACCAACTCCGGGGTGGTATCCAAAATTCGCGCCAGCTCTTCTACGCTCTGCAAGCGGTTCGTTCGCGCCACTTCTTGTAGTAGCTGTGTCAACATCGCTTTTATCCTAACACCAGACTACCCAGCTGGTAGACCAGGACGCCCCCGCCCAGCGAGAGCGCCAGAAGGATGAGCAGGCTGATGAACATCCATTTCCAGCCCACCTCTTGCTTGATGGTCGCCACCGTCGCCACGCAGGGGATGAAGAGCATCTGCGTCACCAACAGCGCCAGCGCCGCCGGTATCGAGAGCAGCGCGGGTAAGGTAGCCTCCAGATCGCCGTAGAGGATGTTGAGTGTGGCGATGGTATTCTCTTTGGCGATGAAGCTGGTGAAGAGCGCCAGCATCATCTGCCAGCTCAGCCCCATCCACGCGCCGACCGGCTCCAACGTCCGTCCCAAGTGCGCAAGATAGCTCAGTTCGACCTCGCCAGCGGGGAAGTAGGAGAGCGCCCAGATGATGATGGAGACGCCCAGGATGATGGTTCCGGCTTTTTTGATGAAGGCCAGCGTGTTCTGCCAGACGTAGAGGCCGATGGTGCGCAGGTTGGGGGTGTGATAGAGGGGCAGCTCCATGATGAAGGCCACCTGTTCGCCCTTGAGGATGAAGCGGTGCATCAAAACGCCGATGATTGCCAGCAACAGGATATTTCCCACGACCAGCCCCCATGTCACCAGGCCGACGTAGCGGGGGAAGAAGAGGGGCGTGAGCACGGCGACGACGGTCAGCCGGGCCGCGCAGGGGACCAGGGGCGCGAGGAGGATGGTGAGCAGCCGGGCGCGCTTGGTCTCGATGATGCGCGTGCCCAAGATGGAGGGGACGTTGCAGCCGAAGCCCAACAGCAGGGGAATGAAGCTCTTGCCGTGCAGGCCCATCATGTGCATGAAGCGGTCGGTGAGGTAGGCCACGCGCGCCATGTAGCCCGTATCCTCCAGCAGCGCGAGGATGATGAAGAAGATGATGAGGATTGGAAGGAAGGTCAGCACCATGCCTGCCCCACCGACGACGCCGTCGGCGAGCAGGGCCGCCATCCAGGCGGGCAGGCCGCCGAGCGCGCCATGCAGCAGGCCCGCGCCTTGCTCTATCAGATCGGCTATTCCATCCATCAGCGGGGTGCCGATGGCGTAGGTCAGCCAGAAGACGAAGCCCAACACGATGAGCAGCACGCCCGTCCCCCACACGGGATGGGTGAGCACGGCGTCGAGCCGCGCGGTCAAGCCGACCTGTCCCACGCGGGGACGGGCGACAGCGGCGCGGATCATGCGCCCGATCCAGGCGTAGCGTGCGCCGGCGATGTCGAGGATGGCGTCCTCGTGCTCTCGCAAGAGGGCGTGAATTTCTTCCCATAGCGGCGCGGGGAGCGCGTCCAGCATCATTGCCTGCACCTCCTCGTCGCCCTCCAGCAACTTCAGCGCGACCCAATCGGGTGGGTAAGGGTGGGGCGTGTGGGGGGTGATGTGTGTGATGATCTCCTCCAGCACGCTTTCGTGACCGGGCAGGATGGTGGGGCGGCGCGGTTCGTAGGCGCGCTCTTCGCGCAGCAGCGCCCCGAGGGTGGCAGCCAATGTCAGTAGCCCCCGGTTGCGGGCGGCGACCATCGGCACGACAGGGATGCCCAGCGCGGCCTCCAGCACTTGCGGCTCGATGACGATGCCCTCCTGTGCGGCCACATCCATCATGTTGAGGACGAGGATCACGGGCGCGGGTAGCAGCAGCAATTCCGCCAGCAGGTAGAGGCTGCGCTCCAAAATCGCGGCGTCCACCACGGCGATGACCACGTCGGGCCGCTCGTGGATGATGTAATCGCGGGTGATGCGCTCCTCCTCGGAGTTGGCGGTGAGGCTGTAGGCTCCCGGCAGGTCAACCAGGGTGTAGGTGCAATCGCCGTAGGTGAATGTGCCGCTCTTCTGCTCCACGGTCTTGCCGGGCCAGTTGCCGACGTGTTGATTCAGCCCGGTGAGCATGTTGAAGAGGGTGGATTTGCCCACGTTGGGCTGGCCCGCCAGCGCGACGACGGGATGGATGGCCGAGGTGCTGCGGCGCTGTGCCGGAGCGATCTCTTTATGCGCAGGACAGATCGTCATGAGGTTGCTCCGCGAGTCTCACCATGACGCGCCGCGCTTCGCCCCGTCCCAGGGCGACTTGCGTGCCGCGTAGCGAGACGATAATCGGTCCCATGCCGTGGTTACGCACAACGGTGATGGGAGCGCCGGGGGTGAAGCCCAGCGCGGCCAATCGGCCAATCAAACGCCGTCCGCCGTAGAGATTGCGCACGACGCCGGTCTGTCCTGGGGTCAATTCTACAAGTGGAACCATAGATACCTCCTAAAAATCAGCAGAAGAGTTAGATTCATACGTTCACACGTCCACACGTAGCCATAGCGTCCCTGCGAGTGCAGCAGGGAGCCGAATCTCCTGTCTGTCGCGCTGGACAACCGTCTCCTGGGGCATCTGCGCGACGATGCGGAGTTGGGCGTGAGGGGCGATGCCGAGCGCGTGCAATTCCTGTAACAGTTCGGGCAATTCGGGGCGGATGCGGATGACGCTGCCGATAGCGCCGGGCGGCAGTTGGGAAAGTAACTGTCCGCGCTGGGTGTTGGGTTGCGGGGGGATCGGCCCCCCGTGCGGGCATTCCTCTGGATTGCCGAGCAGCGCTGCGAGCCGGTCGGTGACCTCCTGGGGCGCGGCATGTTCCAGCCGCTCGGCCAGGATGTGCGCCTCGTCCCAGGGGAAATCGAGCATATCCGTGAGGAACCGCTCCCAGATGCGATGGCGGCGCACGACGGCCTGCGCCAGGCGCTCGCCCTCGGCGGTGAGCATGACGCCCCGGTAACGCTGATAGTTGACCAGCTGTTGCCCTTCCAATTTCTGCACCATCTCGTGGATGGAGACGGCGGAGAAGCCGAGGTGCTCGCTCAAACTGGAGAGCGGAACCGGCGCGCTTTTCCCCTCGCGCAGGCGGAAAATGGCGCCCAGATAATCCTCTATGCTTTGTCCTAACATCAGCCACTCTCCCCTAAAAAATCTACAAATCTGCAAATCGAAAAATCGCAGTTGTGTACCTCTATTATAAGGCATACCTTATAAAACACAAGTGGCAAGTTGGAGCACGGTTTGAGTTTCGGGGAATTTGCTGGGGTCTACGCCCGGTTGTTGCGTCATTCAAAAACAACGTAGCGCGAAGCAGCTGCTTCGCGCTACGTTTGCACGAATGTGTACAGAAGATGTATCTACTCAGGCTCTAGCCGGATCGCCAGATCCGGCGTGGATGCACAAGCAAATTCCTTCCAGGCTGTTACGCAATGTAGTCCTAGATAATTCTGACTTGACGGGGATCTGACGATCCCCTCGGAGCCAGGGTGAGTAGTTACCAGAAGATAAGAGTTGTTTCCTAATAATGCCAATCAGGATCAGGACGCATATTTTTGTAGATTTACGCGGATAGTTCTTAAAATCAGCGGAAATCAGCGTGAATCTGCGTCCAATACCTACTCAAGGCTTATTTAGGAACTGGACTCTGGCGAAAATGAAAGGTGGAACATGGGACGTTTCCTGAGTAGAATAAGGTTGACTCTATTCTACTGGTTCCAACAGGAGGCCGTCCCATGCTTACTCGTATTGTACACAATTCTGAGAAATTATGCACGTGGCTGGACAAACTGGCTGTTGGTGGCATAATAAGGAATAGATGTAACTACTCAGCTTGGCTCCGAGAGGATCGTCAGATCCCCGTCAAGTCAGATTTATCCAGGACTACATTGTTATAGCAGCCTGGAATTTGCTTGTGCATCCACGCCGGATCTGGCGATCCGGCTAGAGCCTGAGTAGATACGAATAGATACTTTATTCAGATGCCCTGAGCGCGTTTGTGGGCCGTGGGCTTCATGGGGAGGCTGGCATGATTGATTTGGAATTGATTCGCAATGATCCGGAGCGGGTGCGGGAGGCGCTGCGCTTGCGCCAGGACGATCCCACGCGGGTGGATCGGGTCTACGCGCTCGATGTGCAGCGGCGCGAGCTTTTGCAGGAGGTGGAGACGCTGCGCGCGGAGCGCAATCGCGCCTCCAAGGAGATCGGGCGGATGAAGGAGGCTGCCGAGCGCCAGGCGCGCATTGACGAGATGCGGGCTTTGAACGAACGGCTTGCGGGTCTGGAGGAGACGCTGCGCGCTCTGGAGCAGGAGTTCTACGAGGAGCAGCTATGGATCCCCAATCTGCCAGACGCGACTGCGCCGGTGGGGCCGGATGAGACGCACAACCCGGTGGTGCGGAGCTGGGGCGAGCCGCGCACCTTCGACTTCGAGCCAGCGCCCCACTGGGATTTGGGCACGGAGCTCGACATCATTGACTTCGAGCGCGGCGTGCGCCTGGCCGGGAGCCGCTTCTACGTGCTCAAGGGGGCCGGCGCGCGATTGCAGCGGGCGACGCTCTTCTGGATGCTCGATGTGCAGACCCGCCAGAATGGCTACACGGAGTATTATCTGCCCTTCGTCTGCCGCCGCGATATCCTCGAGGGGGCTGGGCAGCTGCCCAAGTTCGAAAACAACCTCTATCACGATGTGGAGGATGATCTCTGGCTCGTCCCGACGGCGGAGGTCGCATTGACGAACCTGCACCGCGACGAGATTTTGGAGGCGGAGCAGTTGCCGCTCCACTACGTGGCCTACACCGCCTGCTTCCGCCGCGAGAAGATGAGCGCCGGGCGCGACGTGCGCGGGATCAAGCGCGGCCACCAGTTCGACAAAGTCGAGATGTACAAGTTCACCCTGCCTGAGGAGAGCGCCGCCGCGCTGGAGGCGATGCTCGTTGATGCCGAGGGGCTGCTCCAGGCGTTGGGATTGCCGTACCGCATCAAGGAGCTCTGCACGGGCGATCTGGGCTTCGGTTCGGCCAAGACCTACGACCTGGAGGTCTGGGCGCCGGGCCAGAACGAGTGGCTGGAGGTGAGTTCGTGCAGCAACGTGACCGATTTCCAGGCGCGGCGGGCCAACATCCGCTACCGTCGGGAGCCGGGGGCTAAGCCGCAGTTCGTCCACACGCTCAACGGCTCGGGGCTGGCGATGCCACGGGTGCTGATCGCCATCCTGGAGACCTACCAGCAGGCGGATGGCTCCGTGGTGATCCCGGAGGTCTTGCAGCCCTACATGGGCGGCGTTGAGGTCATCCGCCGGGAAGCGTAACACAATAGCGCTATAACAAGGGGTTGAGCCAGGTGGGGCGCACTTGAACGAAAGTGCGCCCCACCTCGTGTTCAATTCGCCGACTCGCCCCCCTTGCCCATTTGCCGCGCTGTCGGTATAATCTGAGGGTAAATTAACGCAAAGGAGTTGAGACAATGGATGGCGAATGGCTATGGTGGATTATTATCTTGGGGGTGGGGGCGCTTTTCATCTTCTGGCCCCAGTGGCAGGCGCGGAAACGGCAACAGAAGCGCTTTGCGGAGTTGACGGCGGGGGATCGCGTCGTAACGATCGGCGGGTTTTGCGGAACCTTGAAGTACTTCAACCCGGAGGAGGATAAGGCGCTGGTGGAGCTGGCCGAGGGTGTCGTGGTGGAGATCCTCCCCGCCGCAATCAGCCGCAAACTCGACACGTCCACGCCCTTCACCACCTCGGAGGCGTAAGTGCATCTCTCGGTCGCCATCGCAAAGATCAACAAATGGGCGACGCGCCAGGGCGGCGATACCTCCGAGGTGATCGAGCGTCCGCAGGGCGGCCTGTCGGTGATCCTCTCCGATGGGCAGAGCTCCGGGCCGGGCGCGAAGGCGATCAGCATTTGGGTGGTGCGCAAGGTGGTGACGGAGCTGGCGGAGGGTGTCCGCGATGGTGCGGCGGCGCGCGCAGCCAACGACACGCTCCACACGCTGCGCGACGGCAAAGTCTCGGCGACGTTGACGATCCTCTCGGTGGATCTGCACAGCCGCTCGCTGGTCATCACCCGCTGCGGCGATCCGCCCGTCTACGTGCGGACGGCGGCGGGTGCGTTGCGCGAGCTGGCGGACAAATCGCCGCCGCTGGGCTTCCATCGGCACGCGCGCCCGCTGGTCGAGACGCTGCCACTGGAGCCGGGGCTGGTGGCGTGCGCCTTCACCGATGGCCTGTTGCACGCCGGGAGCCGCACCGGGGCGCGATTGAACATCCCAGAGGCGCTGGAAGCATTGTGGGCGACCACGCCCACCGCCCAGGCCCTCGCCGATGGGCTGCTGGCGCGCGCGTTGGCGTTAGACGAGCAACGCCCGGTGGATGACACGAGCGTCGTGGTTGTGCAGGTCGCCGAGGGCGCGGGGCAGGGGCCGCGCTACCTGCGCCTGGAGATGCCGGTCTCCGACATCTGACCATGTCCGAAGCAGCGCGACTCATCGGCATCGTGGGGCCTTGTTCAGCAGGGAAATCGGTGCTGGCGCGGGCGCTGCGGGCACGTGGCTATCGCGTCAAAGAGATCCGGCAGGAGCACTGGCACGTGCCGGATATGTGGCAACGGCTGACCAACCCCGACGTGTTGATCTACGTGGACGTGAGTCCCGAAGTGGGGATAGCGCGCGAGGGCCTGACGGAGGTCCCCTCGTGGTGGGCTGAGGAGCGCGATTTTCGGCTGGCCCACGCCCGCCAGCACTGCGATCTCTACATTGACACCAGCACACTGACGCCGGCGGAGGTCATCGCACAGGCGATGACCTTTCTGGCCGCGTCATGATTTCTGATTTGCAGATTTTTTAGACCTAAAGGAGGCGTTATGGCAAAGGCACCAGTTCAAATGCAGCCCCAGGAAGTGACCCAACAGGCGGGGCAGCAGATCAGTCGGGCGGAGATGTTGGCCGGGCGGACGCTCGGCGAGGCGAATACCACGCTGGAGATGTTGCGCACCGAGGCCGACCGCGTGCGCGGCTTGATGGCGCTCTTTGGCTTTGGGCGGCGCATTCTCGTGCCCCCCGATGAAATCCACGTGGTGGTGGGCGATGGCCGCCACGTCTTCTTCCCCTCTCGCAAAAGCCGGGTCTTTGGGCAGACCGTCGACCGCCCTTCGACCTATTGGCTCACCCGGTTGACGCAGGTCATCAAGCTCAAGACGATCAGCTTCACGGTGACAATCCGTGGGGAGGAGGGGCAGGGCGTCCCGGCGCTCGATAGCAGTAAGGTCAGCTTTCATCTTTGGGCGCACGCCGTGGCGAAGCTCAACCCGGAGAAGGCGGAAGTTGCCGCGCAGCGCGTCGGGCTGGACGCCACGAGCCTGATCAACACCATCACCGAGGTGGGGACGGCGGAGCTCGTCGCGGCGGCGGCGACGATGACGTTGGAGGAGATCATCGCCAACCGGCAACAGCTGGCCGCGATTGCCTTCCCGCAGGTGAACCAGATCCTCTCGGAGCTGGGCTACGACCTGGCGCTGCTTACGATCACCAACCTCGATGGGATGGCCTATCGCAAGCTCGTGGAGCAGGCCGAGGCGCGCATCTCCAAAGAGACGAGCATCGTCACCAACCGCGAGCAGGTGGCGGAGCTCCAGGATCGGCAGGGGCGGGCGCAGCGCGAAGCGGAGATCCAGGCGACGACGGAAAAGAAGCTCGCCGCCGAGCGGCTCGAGGCGGAGCGCGAGGTCGAGATGGCGACGTTGGGCCAGCAGGAGTCGCTGGCGGTGCGCCGCCACGAGGTCGAGCTGCTCCAGATTGACCGCGACAAGAACGCCGCGCACGCCAGCCACGATGCCGATCTGGCGAAGGTGCAGTTGACGCGCCAGTTGAACGAGGCCGAGGTCGAGAAAGAGGCGCAGTTGGTGCGGTTGCGTGAGGAGCGCGCGGCGGAGCTGCGCGCCATCCAGCAGCGGCGCACGGCGGAGATCCGGCTGGCGGAGACCGAGGCGGAGGCCCAGCGCATGGCCGCCGAGCAGGTGCGCAAGATCGAGCGTGACGCGGAGCGCACGCAGGCCGAGGCCAAGCGTTTGGAGCAGGAGGAGCTGGCGGCTGCGGAACGCCGCAAGGATGTGACTTTGGTGCAGGCGGACGCTGAGGCGAACGCCCTGCGCATCAAAGTGGATGCGGAGACAAAAGCGGAGCTGGTGCGCGCGGAGGTGGAAGCCACCGCCACGGAGAAGCGCGCGCAGGCCGCGAAGGCCCGCGCCGAGGCCACCCGCGCCGAAGCTGCGGCCCCTGGTCTGGCCGAGGCCGAGGTCGCCGAGGCGCAAGCAAGGGCCGAGGCCGACCGCTTGCAGCGCATCAAGGATGTGGAGATCGCAGCGCAGCGCGAGCTGATGGGGCTGTACGATCAAGCGCCGGTGCTGGTGGAACTGGAACGGCTGCGGATGCAGATGCAGCACGAAGAACGGCTCACGCAGTTGCAGCTCGAGACCTCGCTGAAGGCCTTCGAGGCCATCGCGCCGGGCATCAAGGTACACATCTACGGCAGCGGGGGGCAGATGTCGCAGATCATCACGGATCTGCTCTCGCTTTCGCGGGGCGTCTACGTCCTGGGCGAGGAGGTCCCGGCGGTGGGCCGCCTGCTCGAAGGCCGTCCGGCGGGCGAGGAGGTGCGCTGGGGCGCGCAACTGTTGCGCTTCATGCCCTACGTGCGCCAGGTGCTCGCTGAGGTCAACCCCCGCATGTTCGCCAGCCTCAAGGTGGCCGATCTGTTGGAGCGGCTGGCCCCGGTGATCGCCGGGCAGGAGGAGCTGACCACGGCGTTGGAGGCCCTGCGCACCGACGGCAGCTTCCGCATGGTGGGCGATCTGCCCGTCGCGCCGCTGCTGAAGCTGCTGGGCCTCGACCCAGGCACCCCTGGGCCGCAAGCCGAACCGGAGCCGCAGCCGTCCGAGCCGGAGGTCACGCTCTAGGCGGTACATTCACACGTGCGCACGTTCACACCTTTAAGGAGCAGCACATGACGATAACCCTCAAGATCCGCCAGCGACCCCTCCACGGGGGCAAATATCCCATCACCCTCACGCTCAAGCGTCCGGGACAGGCCGACCTGGAGGCCGATGCCAATATCGCGTTCGCCCTCACGCCCCAGGAGCAGGCCGACCTGCGCTGGTATATGGAGGATTACCTGATGCGCTCCGAAACGGTCGAGGCGGTGCAGATCGCCCAGATCGAGGCGATGATGCAGCAGCGCGGCGAGGAGCTCTACAACAAAGTCCTCGACGACAACCAGAACACCCGCGCTATCTGGTTCGCCGTGCGGGAGCAGCTGGCCGACCTGCGCATCGAGATCACGACCGGCATCGCGGAAGCCGCCGCCATCCCCTGGGAGCTGATGCGCGACCCGCAATCCGATTCCGCGCT
>Ga0209614_1001507_pt1 | contig 17181 bp, 18 predicted proteins | sample BlaSprsedimmetaG_FD_185484 | JGI IMG/M metagenome (GOLD analysis project Ga0209614, IMG submission 185484) | Hot spring sediment bacterial and archeal communities from California, USA to study Microbial Dark Matter (Phase II) - Blank Spring... ... | reverse complement strand
ATTATTATCAATATCAGGTCGCGCCGCTCCTTATTGACAAAAAGTCAAGAAAAATATGCAGTTACTGGTTCTTTTTTTCTCATATATTTACATAAACTGTATGCAATTTCCTAACCGGAAATTGCTGTCTTGAAATACATTATCACTTCGGACAGTTATCATTATCGATGAAAAACGTCGGATGAAAATACTCCACTAAACACTAGAAATCAATTGACATACCATGAACCTTGTGTTACGCAGAAATTCGATTTTCCACGAGAGGAGAAGGGGCCCTGCACGGCGATCCAAACAGTGCCGGCACGTGGAAACAGCAATGGTAATCCCGTCGACCGATAAGTAAGATATATGATGAATGACGCTGAATCTACGTAGCGGCCAACACCAAACGCCGAAACGCATTGCATCCGATACTGCTTAAACAAACGGACCGGATGTCATGCTCACATATATCATCGTGACATTTTCGTAAAAAGGTGAACTGCGTGACTCTTTTTGAAATAATGGACATTCTTGATGCGAAATGCCTTGTTGGAAGAAAGCGGCTCAACATGGAGGTCGGAACGGCTTTCAGCGCCGATCTCCTGAGTGATGTCCTCGCCTTCGCTAAAGCCGGCAGTCTTCTTCTTACGGGACTCACCAACCCACAGATCGTCAGAACTGCAAGCATACTTGACATTGCAGCGATCATTCTTGTCAGGGGCAAAATCGCTCCGGATGAAACATTGAGGATGGCCGACGAATTAGATATCCCGATGTTGTCAACGAGATACATTTTATTTGAAACCTCGGGACGACTCTTCATGCATGGAATAAAGGGGTGCGTTGAAAAAGTCGGCAGTGATACATATGTAACATTATGAATCTTGAGTATGAGAACTCTTTCGAGATACAAGGCGGAAACTTTCAGGAAGCAGGCGATATTTCCGTTTTTATTAAGAAAAAACTGCAAAACTTAGGCGTTGCCAGGGAGATCTTGAGGCGGGTTGCCATTGCAGTTTATGAATCGGAGATCAACATCATATCCTATGCCAGCAAGGGGATTATCCATATAAGTATCAGCCCCGAATCCGTTGTGATAGATGCAGAGGACGAGGGTCCGGGAATAGAAAATATCGAACTGGCAATGAGAGCGGGATATTCCACTGCCACCGATAAAATACGGGAGATGGGATTTGGAGCAGGTATGGGAATACCGAATATTATGAACTGTTCCGACAAGTTCACCATAACCTCTGAATTGAATAAGGGAACCCACTTAACGATTATAATCAACATATCAAATAATGATGCGGAAAAAAACCGGTGAGTTACCTTGATGAATGTTTCATCCATTGTTGAGAAACTGAATCTAAAAATAGCCTGTGGCAGGGAGAAGCTTTCTCAGAACGTAACCGGTGGATACGTCGGTGATCTTCTCAGTGATGTCATGGCAAACAGCAGAGAGGGATATCTCTGGATAACCCGCCAGACACACCAGAACATCGTCGCCGTCGCAAGTCTCAAGGAACTGGCAGGGATTATTCTGGTTCAAGGCAAGGAACCCGAGAGCGACACTCTTGAAAAAGCCGCAGCCGAAGGTATTCCGATTTTGATTACGGAATTGCCGGCATTTGATATTGCAGGCAAATTATACGACATAGTATCATAGCAAGGGCCCGTCGGAGGGCCTTTTTGTTTCCTGCAAATGATTAAGGAGTTTACCTGTGATTTACATATCCATACGTGCCTGTCGCCATGTGGCGACTTGGATATGTATCCACGTGCAATAATTAAAAAGTGCCTCAAGGAACGATTAAACGTTGTCGGTATATGCGACCATAATGCTTCCGAAAACGTTGAGTACGTCATGGAGGCCGCCCGCGGCACACCGATTGTTGTCTTGCCGGGGATGGAGATAACAACAAAAGAGGAAGTCCATATCATAGCGCTCTTTGATAATGTAGATGATTTGCTCTTTATACAAGAATTTGTCTATAAATCTCTGCATGGTATGAACAGAGAAGAAATTTTCGGGTGCCAACCCATCGTTAACGAGAAAAATGAAATCGAAGGGTTCAACGAACACCTGCTTATCGGGGCCACCGGCCATTCACTCAACGAAACGGTGGAAGAAATTCATCGGTGTCACGGTCTTGCAATAGCAGCGCACATTGACCGTGAGAGCTTCGGCATCATCGGTCAGTTGGGTTTTATTCCCGGGGATATTCATTTCGACGCTCTGGAAGTTTCATTTCGAACAGGAACGAAGAAAATCCGAGAACAGCATCCCGAGCTGACCCGCTATGCGGTCATTGAATCTTCCGACGCTCATTTTATCAATGACATCGGCAAAGGAAAGACTCGATTTCATATGGAATGCCCGACAATTTTCGAGTTGAAACTCGCATTGGAAGGTCGGGAAGGCCGTTTTTTTGTCACACCGTAGCGTTCATATGTTAGAACTGGCCATGCATATTCTGGACATTGCGGAAAACTCGGTACGAGCCGATGCAACCACCGTTGTCATCACGATCATCGAAAATGAAGAAACGGATTCATTAACTATTGAAATCGATGACAATGGCACGGGAATGGATGAGGATGAAATCACCAAAGCGCTGGACCCGTTTTACACAACAAAAAAGGTCCGCCGAGTCGGTTTGGGATTACCCATGCTCAGAGAGGCATGCAGGAGATGCGACGGCATGTTTGCCATTGAATCGGCAAAAGGCACGGGGACTCATATCGTTGCACGATTCAGAAACAGCCATATCGACCGGCAACCGCTCGGAGATATGGCAAGTTCGCTGGTCATGCTTATCACCGGCAATCCTGATATGGATTTTATTTATACACATACGAAAAATGGTGTCAGCTTTATGCTGAACACCGCAACTATAAAGGAAGCAATTGAAGATGTCCCGATCAACAACCCTGAAATCTTGCGTTTCATCAAGAATATGATCAACGAAGGATTGAAAGAAATCGGTGTATATGATTAGCTGCCTGTCCAATATTTCGGGTAAGGAGGATTATTTCATGAAACCAGGGAATGATGAACTGTTAAAAGAATTCACGCCGGAACAGATTAAAAAGTTAGATGCGCTCATTGAAAGTTACAAGGGCAAGCCGGGGGGGTTGATTCCTGTTCTGGAACAGGCACAGGAAGTTCTCGATTATCTGCCGATATCCGTCCAGAAAAGAATCGCAGACCGATTGAATATACCGTTAAGCCAGGTTTACGGTGTTGTGACGTTTTACTCATTTTTCACCATGACACCCCGGGGAAAGCACACCTGTCGCGTATGCCTCGGAACAGCCTGTTATGTAAGAGGAGGCAAGGTTATTCACGAAAAAATAATGAAGGACTTCGGAATTAAAGAAGGAGAAACGACCCCGGACAGGTTGTTTACCTACGAAACGGTGCGATGCCTCGGTGCATGCGGACTGGGACCGGTCGTCGTTATCGATGAGGATGTTCATGGAAGAATAAAACCGGAAAAAGTGAAAGACGTATTATCACAATATGATTGATGACCAAAATTCATACGGAGAACGGTTATGGCAAAGTTAACAATAGAAGACTTGAAAAAAATCAAAGACAAAGTACAGGCCGACACCTTCTTGCGGGAAGGGGACCGACGGGTCAAGGTAACAGTCCATATGGGAACATGCGGAATCGCTGCGGGGGCACGACAGGTCATGGATGCCTTGATGGCTGAAATCAGTGAATCCGGCGTGACCGACGTTGTCGTTACAACGTCGGGGTGCATGGGATTATGCAGCAGGGAGCCTCTGGTTACTGTTGAGGTCGTGAACAAGGAACCCATTAAATATGAGCACATGAATGCCAACAAGATGAGACAGGTCTTCAAGAGACATATCATCGAGGGTGAAATTCAGTCCGATTTTGCTCTCGCGAAGGGTTCGGAAAAAACGGATTGAAATAATCAGAACGTTATACTCTCATAAAGGAGGTTATTATCCGATGAAGGTTTTTCGGTCACACATATTGCTCTGCGGAGGCACAGGATGCCATGCTTCAGGCAGTTTAAACGTAAAGAAAGCGTTAAACGAGGAACTGACCAAGAGAAATCTCACCGACGAAATCAAACTCGTCGAAACGGGATGCAACGGCTTCTGCGCCATGGGACCGATCATGGTCATATACCCCGAGGGTATCATCTATATGGAGGTTCAACCGGGCGACATCCCGGAACTGGTGGAGGAACATCTCATCAAGGGGAGACCTGTTGAACGGCTGTTCTACAAAGAACCGTCTACAGAAGCAATAATCCCGACCATGCATGAAATTCCGTTTTTCGCCCTCCAGGAATTGCGGGTGTTGCGAAACAGAGGTCTCATAGATCCCGAAAAAATAGATGAGTACATTGCCCGGGACGGATATGCCGGTCTTGGGAAGGCACTGACCGAAATGACCCCCCAACAAATCATTGATGAAGTTCTAGCGTCAGGCTTGCGCGGCAGAGGGGGAGCAGGATTTCCCACCGGCCTGAAATGGAAATTTGCGGCGGCATCACCCGGTGATGTTAAATACGTCCTGTGCAACGCCGACGAAGGCGATCCCGGTGCATTCATGGATCGCAGCGTCCTTGAGGCCGACCCACACGCCGTTCTTGAGGGGATGGTCATTGCTGCCAAGGCCATCGGTGCTCACCATGGATACATTTACTGCAGGGCCGAATACCCCCTTGCCCTCACCCGATTGACCATCGCCATGGATCAGGCGAAAGAATATGGTCTTCTGGGCAATGACATTCTGGGAACGGGATTTGATTTCGACCTGGAGATCTACAAAGGCGCCGGAGCGTTTGTCTGCGGTGAGGAAACAGCACTCATGACATCAATTGAGGGCAAGCGGGGCATGCCGAGACCGCGACCGCCCTTCCCCGCCATTGCCGGACTCTGGCAAAAACCAAGTGTTCTGAATAACGTGGAAACACTGGCGAATATCGGTCAGATTATTCTTAATGGCAGTTCCTGGTATGCATCGGTCGGCAACGAGAAGAGCAAAGGTACGAAGGTTTTTGCCCTCACCGGCGATGTCAATAATGTCGGACTCGTTGAAGTCCCCATGGGAACATCCCTGGGAACAATCGTTTATGATATCGGCGGTGGAATACCTGAGGGCAGAAAATTCAAGGCGGCGCAGCTGGGCGGCCCGTCAGGCGGAATGATTCCCGTTCAGCATCTCAATGCCGCTGTGGATTACGAAACAGTGGCGCAACTCGGAGCCATCATGGGATCGGGTGGTCTCATCGTCATGAACGAAGATAAATGCGCCGTCGATATGGCCCGTTTCTTCATGGATTTCTGTCAGGATGAATCCTGCGGAAAATGCACACCTTGCCGTGAAGGAACAAAGCGTATGCTGGAAATCCTGACCAATATCTGCGAGGGAAGAGGACAGGAAGGAGATATCGAACTCCTTGAAGACCTGGCGGCCATAATCAAAGACGCAGCCCTCTGCGGCCTCGGGCAGACAGCCCCCAATCCTGTCCTGAGCACACTTCGTTATTTCAGGAACGAATACGAGGCTCACATCAGGGACAAGCACTGCCCCGCCGTCGTCTGTTCATCCCTCTTCAAATCACCGTGTCAGCATGCATGCCCGATCGAAATGGATATACCGGCATACATCGCTTTAATCCGTGCGGGACGACTTGAAGATGCATACAAGGTTATGCTGAAAACCAACCCCTTCCCCTCGGCCTGCGGGAGAGTCTGTGATCATCAATGTCAGTCCAAATGCAGGCGAGGCATGCTCGATGAATCACTTGCGATCAAATTCCTGAAGCGTTTTATCACGGACAATGCATCACGTCCGAAAGTGGAATCGGTTCCGGTGACGAGAAAAGAAAAGATCGCCATTGTCGGTGGCGGCCCCTCCGGTCTGACCGCTGCAAAAGATCTCGCCGAACGGGGATATCAAACCGTCGTTTTTGAAGAACTTCCCGAAGCAGGCGGCATGATGAGATACGGCATTCCATCATACAGACTGCCGAGAAACATTCTGAAGGCAGAAATCGACAATATCGCCGCGCTTGGTGTGGAAATCAGGTGCAATACACGTGTGGGATCAGATATAACATTTGATGATCTCAATAAGAAATTCGACTACGTTTATCTTGCACCGGGCGCCCATAAAAGCCAGCGGATGCGTGTAGAGGGCGAGGATCTTGATGGAGTGTTCGGTGGCGTTGAATTTCTCAGAGATTTCAATATTAATGAAGACGCATGGCTGAAAGGTGAAAAATCCCTGGGCAGTCAGGTTGCGGTGATCGGTGGCGGAAACTCGGCCATTGACGCAGCACGGGTCGCTCGCCGGCTCGGCGCTGATGTTACCATTTTATATCGGCGCTTCAGACAGGACATGCCTGCTGCGGAAGAAGAAATCGAAGCTGCCGAACATGAAGGAATCAAAATTGAGTACATGGTAGCGCCGCTCAAGATTATCGGCGAAAACGGAAAAGTAACCGGCATTACCTGCCAACGGATGAAGACAGGTGATTTTGACAACAGCGGGAGGAGACGACCTGTTCCCGTTGAAGGATCGGAGTTTACCTTGCATGTAGACGCCATTGTCGCTGCGATCGGCCAAACTTCCGACATGTCGTTCGTCCCTGAAAGCAGCGGAGTTTCCGTCAATAAATGGGATAACTTCGATGTGGCCGAAGGCACAAAATCACAGACCACCAATGAAAGATTTTTCGCCGGAGGAGACGCGGTAACCGGTCCGTGGACCGTTGTCGGAGCCATTGCCGCCGGTCACAAAGCCGCTGACGAAATCGACAACGCAATCAGAACCAGAAACGGCGAGCCACCCTACGAGGCGCCACCGGAGGAAAAAATTGATATACCATTTGAAATCGATGAGGATTCGGAGGAATGTCCTCAGGCGAAAATGCCCGAACTCGACAGTATCATGCGACGGGCAAACTTCGATGAAGTAGAGCTCGGATACACCGCTGAAGCTGCCCGTGAAGAAGCACGGCGTTGTCTGCGCTGTGACGTTGAACTCTAAGAAGGACAACGTCACAAGCGGCACGGCATCACCAAGGCAGGTCAACGACAACAGAGGGGCAAGGAGGACCAAGATCACCTGTGCCCCTTTTTTTTGATCGGATCTCATGCAACAACGTTAGAGGACGACAAAATCGACGACACACTTACGTAAGACGGCTTGGATGATTCACACGTTTTTACTGGAAGAGGGAACATGGCACGGAAAAGGTTTCCTGATTGACGGAAACAACGAACAGTTTTGCTTCGAAGGTGAACTTTCAACGATCCATGCCGATGGAGAGTGGATTCACGAAACGAATATGAAACTGTCACTGCATGATGAAACCATCACCATTACAAACCGGTGCATAATCGTTCCGTTCAAAAAAGGAAACGATCACACAATCTGGCGGTCGGAAAGTCCTGGTATGGGCAGGCTCATCGGCGAGTTCGTTATTGTCGGGGACTCGCTCCTCTCAAGTTGTGTTTCCGTTGACAGCGCATTCCAGGGGGCGGAATACTTTTTGAAAATCGATGATAAAACCTACATGAACCGTGGCATGATCTCAAAACGGAGGCAAAAAGTATCATCATGGCGTATGGAGTGGGTTAGAGTACCATGATGATTCAGTATTTTTAATGTTATGGTGTTTCGAAACAAATTGAGTTGCCGTTTTCATATGTTCATGGTATGGTGGATCCAAATAATGGAATATTTCAGTTATAATAATTATTGCTAAAAAGAAGGTTCCATGGAAACAGAAAATTACAATAACTTGACGGTTGGTTCATCATCGCTTCATCAGGATCAGATTCGCCGGATCATTTATCAGGTTCGACGTCTCATGCAGGCAGGCTATCAGTATACGAAAGAATTGAACAAAAACTACCAGGTAAGCGCACCGCAGCTTAACTGTCTCCTTGCTCTCAACGAAGCAGGTCCCCTCCCCCCATCACAGATAGCACGACATATTATGGTAAAGTCAAGCACGGTCACAGGAGTTATTGATCGTCTCGAATATAAAGGATTGGTCAAGCGGACGAGAAATTCGCCTGACAGGAGAGTTATCACAATCGAATTGACGGACGCAGGCAGAACACTTGCCCAGCATGCCCCGCCCCCCATACAGCAGAAAATTGTCGATGGTCTGAAACGCTTGCAGCCTGACCAACTCGAGCTAGTCGCCCATTATCTCGAAATGTTAACACACATGCTCGATGTTCAGGAATTTGACGGCGACCACTCGGAAGAGTCCCAGCCTCCACTATGATACAGGTAACATTACAGCCATCATCTCTGTAACGCCACAAGACTTTTTTACTGAAAGGTCTTGACAGGCGATTCATTATGCTGTAATAGTTTTAGCAGAAATATTCAATGTAAATAATAATTTCATTACCTATCATCATATAATTGACTTTTGTAACTGAAGCAACCGAGGTAAGAAAATGTACGAGGCAAGAGACATATCCTTTGAACATGCTGAGCTGGATCATCTCATAAAGAGAAGAGAGTTCGGGCGATTCTCGGATTCCGGATTCAGGGGGAGTGAGGACCTGAACGGTACTCTTCGGGATCTGGCATCGCCGGCACTATGCCATAAAATCGAACGCATCAGCTACATCGATCACAGCACTGTTCATCTGCGGAACGGGATGTCTTTTACCAGCCCGATTCTCGCCAAGGTATTCGATCACTGCGAGGAAATGGTTATCTTTGTCGTGTCGATTGGAAGTGCCCTGGAGGAAGAGGCGGCACGGCTGAGCGAAGAGAACAGATTGACAGAGGCCTATGTTTTGGACCGTCTCGGATCATTGACGGCGGAACATGCTGTTAACGTTTTTTACAACAATGTAAAACGGCACTACAGAAACAAGGGATACGGTGTCACGCTTCGATTCAGTCCCGGTTACTGCGACTGGCCGGTCAACGACCAGCAAAAACTGTTTCTTCTGCTCGACGCGGACAGGATCGGCGTCTCACTTACTGATTCGTGTCTCATGCAGCCCCGCAAATCCGTTTCAGGGGTCTTTGGATTATTCCCCCTGACCGACGGCACGACAATATCTACATACAACCCCTGCTCGCACTGCGAAAAGAAAGGTTGTGCGGCCCGCAGAAAGAACCTCACCTGATCCCGCCGGTCACATCGTTAGAAATCCATACTTCAAGGAGGCATATAGCATGAAGATCAAAGATCTGCTGCAAAAAGAAACGTTTATTTTCTCATTTGAAATATTTCCGCCCATGCGGGATGGAAATATCACTGAGCTGTTTGCCACCATTGAAGAGCTTGTGGAGGTCGAGCCGAATTTCATTTCCGTCACCTACGGAGCAGGCGGCGGCACCCAGGATATGACCTTTGAGATCGCGTCACGGATAAAAAACCGCGTGGAAACGGAAGTCCTCACTCACCTGACCTGTGTTCAGGCAACAGAGAAGGACATCCTGGAAATTCTCGACCACCTGGAACGGGAAAATATAAGGAATATCCTGGCCCTTCGTGGAGATCCGCCGCAGGGTAAAGAAAAGTTCACGAAAGCAGCCGGAGGATTCGGGTATGCCAATGAACTGGTGGAGTTTATCCGTACACATGGAGATTTCTCCATCGGTGTGGCAGGCTATCCTGAGTGCCACACTGAAGCGCCCGACCTGGACACGGACATACAAAACCTCAAGAAAAAGGTTGATGCCGGAGCGGACTTCATCATTACACAGCTTTTTTTCAATAATGACGATTTCTACCGATTTCGGGACAAGGCGGTGTCTCAGGGCATCACAGTGCCGATCATTCCGGGAATATTTCCTATTTTTAATTTTAAGCAAATCGCCAAAATCGCGTCCCTCTGCGGCGCGACCATACCGAAACCCCTTTTCGATCAGCTCTCGGCGGTGAGAGATCGAAGCGATGAGGTGGCACACTACGGTGTCGACTATGCGATCCGTCAGAGTGAAGATCTTCTCGGAAACGATATACCGGGACTGCATTTCTACAGCATGAACAAAAGCAACCACGTGACCCACATTATTCGACAACTCAGTATCAACAGGAAGGTACATTATGAAGGTGAGAAAAGGACTACCGGGGGGACACTACACGCCCCTCACTGAAGAGGATGTACGCAAAATACATGATACAGTTTTGACCGTACTGGAGGACGTCGGAATCGAGGTACGGCTCACTGAAGCTTGTGACATGTTTCGAAACGCCGGCGCGATGGTAGATGAAGAGCGCTGTATCGTCAAGATACCCCCCGGCCTGGCGGAAGACCTGATATCAAAGGCTCCCGATGTGATTACGCTCTGCGGCCGGGAAGAAAACGGCAGCCTTGATTGTGTTATCGGGGGAAAAAACGTTTACATGGGCACGGGAGGCACCGCACTGAACGTTCAGGATCCGGGATCCCGCGGTTCACGGAAGGCAACCCTGAACGACATTAAAGGTATGGCCCGCCTCGTCGACGCGCTCGACAACATCCATTTCTACATGATCAATGTCTATCCCAACGAACTCCAGGGAGATGTCGTCGACGTCAACAGGTTCGGAACGGCGCTCAACTACACGAAGAAACATATCATGGGCGGTGTGTACACCGTGGACGGAGTGAGAAACGTCATCAAAATGGCTGAGCGCATCGCGGGAAGCCCGGAGAAACTCCGGGAGCGTCCCTTCATCTCTTTGGTTACCTGCGTGGTCAGTCCCCTGAGACTCGACGAGCATTACTCCCGTCTCACCATCGAAGCGGCACGCAACAGAATCCCGGTGGTGGTGCCGGCGGAACCCCTCTGCGGGGCCACGTCACCGGTAACCATCGCAGGCAACCTCGTGGTGCTCACCGCTGATACTCTTGCCGGGGTCATGCTTGCGCAGCTCACGAACCCGGGCACACCGACGATATTCGGTTCCGTTGCCTCAGTTGCGGACCTTCGAACATTGAAATATCTCTCCGGTTCAGTGGAAATGGGTCTCATCAATGCCGGTGCGGCGCAGATGGCCCAGTTCTATCACATCCCCTACTACGCCACGGCAGGTATGTCCGACTCGAAAGTCAATGACGCGCAGGCGGGCTATGAATCGGCCATTACCAACCTGATGGTCGCTCTCGCGGGGGGGAACTTCATTCATGACGCGGCGGGATTCCTCGAATTCTGCATGACCGCGTCATACGATAAACTGGTCATCGATAATGAAATCCTCGGCATGGTAATGCGGGCTGTCGAGGGAATAACTGTCAACGATGACACGATTGCTTATGAACTGATCAAAAAAGCGGGACCGGGGGGGCACTATGTGTCAGCCCGTCATACTCGTCATCACATGAGAACTGAACAGTATTTGTGCCGGCTGAGCGACAAAGACGACCGGCCCCAGTGGGAGGCAGCAGGCTGCAAAGACACAAAGACCCGGGCCGCCGAAACGGCGAAGTCAATCCTCGACGGTGAACCGGTTTCACTTATCCCGGAGAAGCTCAGAAACACGCTGAGAAACGAAATACCGGGGCTGCTGCTCGAGTAAGGAGATACTATAATGATTATTGTTGGTGAAAAAATTAATGCGTCCATAAAGTCCGTCGGACAGGCGCTTCAGAATAAAGATGAAGAGTTCCTGATAAACCTCGCGAAAGACCAGGCTGACGCGGGTGCCGACTTTATCGACGTCAACGCCGGTACCGGTGAAGGTCCCTGGGAAAACGCGGCCGCTGCCATGGAATGGCTCATCCAGCGTGTCCAGACCGCGACGGACACACCGCTGTGCATCGACAGCGATGACCCTTCGGTTCTGCAGGCCGCCCTCAGCCGGTACAACGGCGAGACGGTCATGATCAATTCCGTCGATGCAGAACCGAAACGGCTTGATGCAATCGGCCCCATCGCCGCGGAACGGCAGGCGCTGCTGGTGGCCCTTGTCATGAAAGAGGGCGGGATACCCCGCACGGTGGAGGAACGGCTCGAGGCCGCAGATATAATCGCGACACGGCTCTCAGCCATGGGCGTCCGAGAGGAACAGCTTTACTTTGACCCTCTCGTCCTCCCCATTTCAGTGGATACGAGTCAGTGCCTGGTAACGCTGAAAACAATAGAACAGATCAAGGCCCGATACCCTTCGGCGAAAACCATCATGGGCCTGAGTAATATATCCTTCGGCCTCCCCAACAGGGGTATCGTCAACCGGTCGTTTTTCTTGATGGCCGCGGCCGCCGGCCTCGACGCGGCGATCATGAATCCCCTTGACAGCCGATTGATGAGCTTCGTCAAGGTTGCCGACATGCTGTCAAACAGGGACCCCATGTGCCGTGGGTTCATACGGGCTCACCGAAAAGGCTTACTAAACGAATAATAAAACATCCCATACAGTGAGGAGGTAGAACCGATGCCTCGAGAAGGTATTTTAGTAGAAACCCCATACGAGCGATTGACCGCACCTCAGGTTGAAATGATTCATCAGGCGTCCCTCGAGATCCTGCGTGACCCTGGACTGATCTGTTTCAACGGAAGAGCGGCGGATATCTTCGCTGCCGCAGGTGCTGATGTCTCGTCGATTGAAAAGAGCGATCCGCCCCACTGGATTGTCAGAATTCCGGAGAGGCTTGTCAACGAAGCAATCGACAATGCCCCGAAAACCATAACTCTCGGCGCCAGGAATCCCGAGAACGCCCTCGTCATGAACGGTGATGAACCACGGGTCTACTTTGTCACCGGGTCGGAAACTAATATCTGGCTCGATACGGACTTCAAGGCCTACACGAAAAAATCCGATCAGTCAGTGGAAATTCAGTTCCCGGAATTTATTCCGCGCCGGGGAACCGTTGCCGATCTCTGCATGTCCGCCCACATATCGGAACACCTCGACACCCTTGACGGCTTTATACGGAATGTAAACATTCAGGATAAAGACATCACCGAGGAAAATAAAGATGTAAACAAATTCTTTGCATCGCTTAACAACACGACCAAACACGTTCAGGCGGGCCTCACCGCCCTGAGCCAGCTTGACAACGTGATAAGAATGGCTCAGATAATCGCAGGCGGTGAAGATGCGTTGAAAGAGAATCCTATCATTTCTCTCATCTGCTGCCTTGTCAAAAGCCCTCTCCAGTTCGTGGACGATACGACGGACGCTTTTATAGAAATATGCTCACGGGGGATCCCGGTGGTAGTATCCTCGGCGCCCCAGGCGGGAAGTACCGCCCCCATCAAAGAAGCAGGCATCCTGACCCAGATCAATGCCGAGGTACTCGCCGGAATGACCCTGGGCCAGATCGTCAACCCCGGCACACCGATTCTGTACGGCACCGTTCCCTCCAAGACCAGGATGGATACACTCACCGACTCCTACGGCGCCGTTGAAACAAGCCAGTACACCGTCGACTGTACACAAATGGCCAGATTTTACGGTATTCCCAATTATTCAACTTCGGGCGTCAGCGATGCAAAAGCTCCGGGACAGCAATCATCGATTGAACGTCTCTTTTCAAATATTGCTGTATCCATGAGTGGTCCGCAGTTTCTCCACTGCGCATACGGTCTTCTCGACTGCAATTCCGTTTTTTCCCCCTTGCAGGCAGTACTCGATGACGCTCACTTCACGATGATCAAATATTTTCTCAAATCTCCACGAATCGACGACGCAGAAATAAACGAAATCCTTAGCCAGATACGAACGGTTTTCTCAACACCCCAGAAGCTTTACATAGGCTACGTACGAAAAGTCATGCGGAGCGGTCTCCTGTCTCCTCTGTACCCTTTTGAAGGAGATCGGGAACATGACGCGGTGTTTCACCTTGCCTATGAACGGATGAAAGACATTCTCGCAAAACCGGTGGAGCACATCGACCGTGAGAAAACATCACAAATATACAACGAAATACCGGGCCTGTTACCGCGGCTGAACAATTACGACGAAGGGAGATAATCATGAACGATATTATGGCACAACTCAAAGAAAACGTTATTCAGGGAAGAATAACCCAGGACGATGAAGGCATCGACGATACGCTGACCGGTCCCGGCGTGGTCGAATTGACTCGAATGGCCCTGGACAGCAAGATTCCCGTAAAACAGATCATTGCCGACGGTCTCACCGCGGGGATGGAAATCGTGGGCCAGAAATTTAACGCCAAGGAATATTATGTTCCTGACATGCTCGCGTCGGCGGAAGCGGTAAGCGAGGCAATGGATATCCTGAAACCCCACCTCGAAGGCTCCGGCGTCGCCAGCAGGGGGAAATTTGCCATTGTCACCGTCAAGGGAGACATCCATGATATCGGCAAGAACATCGTCGCCATCCTGCTCAAGGGTGCAGGCTACGAGGTGGATGATCTCGGGATCGACGTGCCGACGGAAAAGATTGTCGAGTACGTCCGGGAGCAAAAACCTGACTTTCTCGGTCTGTCGGCACTGCTGACAACGACCATGCTGGTCATGGGAGAAATTATCGAAGCGCTGAGTGCGGTAGGTCTCAGGGGATCCGTCAAGGTCCTGATCGGAGGCGCTGCCGTGTCGGAAGAATTCGCCCGTGAAATCGGAGCGGACACATACTGTGCCGATGGATTTGAAGCGGTTCGCGTTCTCGATTCATACCGCGCGGAATAACAAGAGCTGAAAAAACGGAGGTTTTATTTATCATGGCAGGAATTGCCGGTGTTTTAGGTAAAGACAGAGGCACGATGAATCTGATGCTCGAGAGAATCAAGCATCGGGGTCCTGATGAAACATGGAAGCACGAAAACGATACCGTACATATCGGATGCAATGAACTCAATGTCGGCGGCAACGGTCGCAACGGTTCCCACTATGCATCGGACGGAATGCTGGCGGTAACGCTGGACGGGCGGGTTTACAACCGGGACATGGAAACTGAAAGCGATGCCTCCGCAATACTCTCTCTCTATAAACGATATGGAAATAATTTTGCCGCAAAGGTGGATGGAGACTTTGCCTGTGCCATCGCCGACGGTAATCAACTCATCCTCGCCCGTGACTGGGCGGGCATCAAGCCCCTCTACTACGGAAATGACAGAAACGGGAACCTGTATTTCGCTTCGGAAGCCAAGGCACTCATCGACATCAGTGATAATGTAAAAGAGTTTCCGCCGGGCTATGTTTACTCCCGGGCACTCGGCTTCCGTAATTATACGAACGAAGCCGTCGAAACGCCTGAATTCGAGAATTATGATCAGGCAAAAAAAACAGTCAAAGAACTTCTCATGGAAGCGACGGAAAAACGGATGAAAGACAGTGCCGTCACGGGAATACTTCTAAGCGGAGGTCTGGACAGCAGTCTTATCGCCTGGATGGCCCATGAGATACAACCGGACATTGAATGTTTTACCGTAAGCATGGAGGAAGGACAGGACCTTCCCCTGGCACGGGACGTCACGGCGTATCTCGGTGTCAAGCACCACGTTCTGATGTTTGGCGAAAAGGAAATCAACGAGATTCTGCCTCTGGCAATCCACCACCAGGAAATGTACGAGGAAAGTTGCGTTCACGGGGCAATCGCCAACTTTCTGGCGGGGCGTTTTATAAAAGATAAAGCCCACTGTGTTCTCACCGGAGAAGGAGCAGATGAATTCTTCGCCGGATACGACGGCCAGTACAAACAGGCACGCAATCCCGAGGAACTCGCCGGTATCATTGATAATCTTATCAACGTCGCCCACAACACAGCGCTACAGCGGCTGGACAGACTGAATGCCGCCAATTCCTATGAAAGTCGAACTCCATTTCTCGACAGCGCAGTAATGGACTTTGCATTGAAGATACCTCTGGAACACAAGATCGTTGGGAAAGAACAGACCGGAAAGTGGATCGTACGCCAGGCATTTGAGGGCTGTCTCCCTCAACACATCATCTACCAGACAAAGCGATTCTTTGCCCAGGGTTCCGGTGTGGCCTACATCATGCGCCGACAGGCGGAACAGGTGATATCTGAAAACGATTTGAAGGCATTCAACAGCGTGGCGGGAAATCCCCTGCTCTCATCGGTGGAAGAGCTTTACTACTACAGAATTTTCAAGAAAAGCCTGCCCCATCCCACGTTTGACCGTCTCGTGGGGCGCTGGGACCCGATGCGACCGGCATTTTTCCCCGAATGGGAGAAACCTGCATACTGAAGAAAAAGGCTGCGCCATACAGTGCAGCCTTCTTTGTTTTGGGAATAACTGAAAGTCGTTGATCCGCTATTCTTTCTTTTTCCGGAAAATGATATTTTTGAAAACGAAATAGATGAGAATAAAGATGAGAACGATATACCCGATCAAGCGGATTCTGAATGCCATTTCCATATCGGGAGGAAGAAGGAAATGCCACAGGGCACTGATTGCCAGAATGACTGCAAGCACATATGCAATCTTATAGAGACTGCTCATACATACCCCTTTCTATCGGTTGCTTCTTGATTCTGTTATTTCGCGTATGGCCTGTGGAAAAGAAAAAACGTCTTGACGGCACAGTACACACCTCTCTTAATGGACCTTTAGAACATATATAATACGACCGTGCTGCACCGTCAAGGACTTATGGAGGACGACGTTCGGCACCGTAAATCATGGTGGCAGTTCCATGCCCATCAAGACGCAAAGTGAATTACTCGCCGATATTACACAATAATTATCATCATACACCACTAAATGTCTCCCTATGACCATCCGCTCCTCATGGAATATGATATGCACCTACAATTCCATTGACAGACACGGTCCTTTTTCTTATACTTCTCTATCGGTGACGACACATCAGATTCAAAGAGTTATGTAACAATCACCGAACGACTGGATGACCATTACGGATCCGGTAACGCCACTGATATTAGAAGCAACCTCTTTCCAGTAAATCTTCATTGTTTTCCAAGCTAAGCGGACGAGCGCAGTAACAGCTTTTATTCATTAGGGATCCCAAGCGGAATCCAGGTCATGTGTGTAGTCGGGTACCGGTGGTATGGATTCGATTCAGCTTCCAATTTCCTTGCAAATAATGAGCATCGATGGTGATTCTGTTTTACAACTGCGCAGGACACCATCAATTACTAAGCCTGTCGTATAAAACTAGAGTTTAGAGTTTCCTTAGCGCCTGTTGTTCTTTAAAAAAAGCATACCTCACCGTCGGTGCCTTTTTAAGCGGCAAATAACGCATTGATTGTACAGATGTAACGCTGTTATTCAGGCAACATC
>Ga0209614_1001506_pt1 | contig 17184 bp, 16 predicted proteins | sample BlaSprsedimmetaG_FD_185484 | JGI IMG/M metagenome (GOLD analysis project Ga0209614, IMG submission 185484) | Hot spring sediment bacterial and archeal communities from California, USA to study Microbial Dark Matter (Phase II) - Blank Spring... ... | reverse complement strand
AGCCCGCAGCCCCCGCTCCCGAACCGGAGCCGGAGCCTGAGCCGGAACCCGCCGCCCCCGACCTCGAGGGCGACATGCTCTCCGGCGACGATGCCCTCGCCTGGCTCCAGAGCCTCACCGCCGGCAAGGAAGACGAACTCCGCGCCCAGGTCGAGCAGGAAAGCGCCGCTCGCACCGCCGAAATCCTCGGCAGAAAGCCCGCAGCCCCCGCTCCCGAACCCGAGCCGGAACCCGTCGCCCCCGACCTCGAGGGCGACATGCTCTCCGGCGACGATGCCCTTGCCTGGCTCCAGAGCCTCACCGCCGGCAAGGAAGACGAACTCCGCGCCCAGGTCGAGCAGGAAAGCGCTGCTCGCACCGCCGAAATCCTCGGCCGCAAGCCCGCCGCTCCTGCCCCAGAACCGGAGCCGGAACCGCCGGTCGCCATTGCTGAACCAGAAGCAGAAGAGGACTTCTTCGGCTGGTCCACACTCAGCGAGGAGATGCCCGAACTTCCCGCGGTGCAACCGCAAGAACCCAAACCGCTCACCTCCTTTGGGTTCACAGATTTTGAAGAGGAAGCCCAGGCCGAGGTCGTTGAAGTCGAGCCGGAACCCGAACCAGAGCCAGAGCCAGAGCCAGAGATTGAAGCTCCCGCACCCGCAGCCGCGCCGGAGACCGAACTGGACGCAGCCCGCGCGCATGTCGCGGAGCACGAGGACGATTATCGCGCGCGCATCGCACTGGCCCGCGCCCTTTGGCAGGCGGACGAAATCACCGAGGCGCTGGAACATTACAGCGTCCTGATTCGGGTCAACCAGCGGATGGAAGATGTCATGGCCGATTTGAAGCGGTACGCCGCCGACCAGCCCCGCAACACCCCACTCTTGCGCACCCTGGGCGATGCCTACATGAAGAACGGCCTGGTCAACAAGGCGCTCGATGCCTACAAGCGAGCGATGCAATCCTATCGCTGATTCGCCGATTCGCTGACTCGATTACTCATAGGAGGTCATCTTGGAACAGACTCTCATCATCCTCAAACCGGATGCCGTGCAACGCGGCTTGATAGGCGAACTGATAGGCCGGATCGAGCGGCGAGGGCTGCGCATCGCGGCCCTCAAGATGATGCGCATCACCCCGGAACTGGCGGAGCGCCACTACGGCGAGCACGAGGGCAAGCCCTTCTACGAACCGCTGGTCAAATTCATCACCAGTGCGCCGGTCGTCGCCATGGTCGTCACCGGGCCACAGGCGATCACGCTCATGCGCACGATGATGGGAAAAACCGATTGCAAGCAGGCCGATCCCGGCACTATCCGTGGCGACTACGGCCTCTCCAACCGCCACAATCTGGTGCATGGTTCCGATAGCCCCGAATCTGCTGCGCGCGAGATCGCCCTCTTCTTCACGCCCGATGAGATCCACTCCTACCAGCGCGCGCTGGAACCCTGGGTTGATCCCGACGCCAGCTGGTAGCCAAACCTGAGTCACACTTTACCGCGCCCGGTGGGTCCAATGGACACTTGCCGGGCGCGGCGATTTGCCAACCCGTCCCTTTCGTGATAAACTTCTCTGCTGCAAGTCACATGCAAGGAGTCACTATGCGGTCAGCGAAAGCCTTATATTACGGAATCATTGTGGTACTACTTCTGGCGCTCAACGGAGCCGGACACAGCCTGGCGGCCCCGCTGGCGCAGGATTCGGTGTGGAATGTCACCTACCCTACTGACGGCGCTGTCGTCAGTGGCGAAGTCACCATCACCGGCACCGCCACCCACGCCAACTTCAACTCCTACGGCCTGCTCTATGCCGCCGGCCCGAACCCCACGGAGCAATCCAACTGGATCCCCATTGTCCTCAATGTGCAAACCATGGTCGTCAATGGACCGCTTGCATCCTGGGATACCACCCAAATCCCTAACGGGCAATATACCCTGGCGCTGGCCGTCTACGAAGTAGGTAACGATACCCCCAATTTGCACTTCGTCAATAGCATCACCGTGCAGAACGAAGCCGCCACCCCCACGCCCGCGCCCACCGACACCCCCATGCCTGAAGAGACCACCGATCCCGGCGTGACCGATCCTGGCGTTGGCCCGGTCGTCCCCACCATCGAGCAGCCGCCCACCGCCACGCCCCGGCCCACCGCCACACCCGACCCAGGGGGCGTCATTGAAGATGATGTCCAGACCCCAACCGAAGGTGCTGCCGCCATTGACGCGCTCTTCGCACCGGGCGCGCTCAAAGAAGCCTTCTGTCAGGGCGCGTGGATTGCCGTGCTCATCTATGTCATCGGCGGGCTTTACCTGGCCGCCAAGGCCGCCTGGCGCTACTACCGACGCCAACAGTACCGCAGCAGGGTCAATGGCTGATTTCACCCTGATCGTCGGACTCGGCAATCCAGGCCCGCGCTACGCACAAAATCGCCACAATATCGGCTTTCAGACCGTCGAAGCGCTCGCTAAGGCGGGCGGACTGGAGTTCACCCGCACCGAGCACCACGCCCGCACCGCGCATGGCACATTGGCCGGTGAGCGCGTCATCCTGGCCCAGCCCCAGACGTGGATGAACGAGAGCGGCAAGGCCGTCGCACCCCTGCTGCGCTTCTACAAAGTCCCGCTCGACCGCCTGCTCGTCATCTACGACGATCTCGACATCCCCTTGGGCGCGCTCCGCTTCCGCCCCGCAGGCAGCGACGGCGGACACCGGGGCATCCGCTCCATCATCCAGCACCTGGGCGATCAGAGCTTCCCCCGCCTGCGACTCGGCATCGGACGGCCACCGGGACAGATGGACCCTGCCGCCTACGTACTGCAAAACTTCAGCGAAGATGAAGCCCCCGTGCTGTGGGATGTGCTGCGGCTCGCCTGCGATACCGTCCACACCTGGCTGCGCGAGGCCGACCCAACTCTCGACCGTGGCACGACCCTGTACGTAACCGCACCGTAGTTGTTCCAAAGGAGAAACGTGAGCGCACCCTTCCACGGCCTGCTTGAGTGGATCGAGGCACATCCGGCCTACGTGAAGCTACAACAGCAGCTCCAGACCGGGCTGGAGCTCCCTCCCCAGCCGCTCCTGCCTGCGGCGACCCCGGCGCTGCTCGCTACTCTTACCCCGCACCTCGAAGTGCCCCTCCTCGTCGTCGTGCCCGGTGTTGAAGAGAGCCGCCGCCTATTGCAAGCTCTGCGCTTTTGGCTCGGGCCGGATGCGCCACTGCTCCCCTACCCGGAACCACCCACCCTACCCTACGAGCACGCCCCCTGGACGCCGGAGACCATCGCCGACCGCACCCACGTGCTCGCCACACTCTTCCTGCACCGCATGGGCGCACAGGAGGGCCAACCGCCGCTCATCGTGGCCTCGCTGCGGGCGTTGATGCAGCGGACGCTTCCCTATCGCCAGTTCCGCCGCGCCGCCCGCCATCTCGAACCGGGCCACCGTGAACCGCTCACGAGCCTCATCCGCCATTGCAGCAACATCGGCTACGAAGCCGTCAGCGTCGTCGAAACGCCGGGGCAGTACAGCCACCGTGGCGGCATCCTCGACATCTTCCCGCCGCACACCCCCACCCCCTACCGGTTGGAGTTTTTTGGCGACGAGATTGATTCGCTGCGCACCTTCGATCCTGCTACGCAACGCTCCATCGCGCGCGCGGCGGGCTTCTGGCTCACGCCTGTGCGGGAGGCGCTCCCCCGCGACAGCGAGCGCGCCCGCCTGGCCCTCGACCGCCTGCTCACCCGCCCCATCCCGCCCGAATTGCACGGGCAGCTCGAACAAGAACGCCAGGCGCTCGAGGCCGGGGTTCCCTTCCCCACGCTGGAGTATTACCTCCCCTACCTTTACCAGGAGGTCGGCGCGCTACCGCACCATCTGCCCGACGAGGCGCTGGTGGTGCTCTACAACGCCCCGCAGCACGCCCCGCGCTGGGCCGCCCTCGAAGCCGAGGCGCTGGCGCAGCGCGAGCGCGCCACTGCAGAGAACCTCCTCCCGTCCGATGCCCCCAGCCCCATCCTCACCTGGGAACATTGGCAAGAGGCGCTGGGCGGACGGCGCACGCTGGCCTTCGGCTACGACGAAAGCGCCCCACTCGGTGAGGCGCTCAGCGCCGGGCCGCACTTCGCCGGGCGGCTCGATGAGGCGATGGGCCGCATCCGCCAGTGGGTCTCCATCGGCGATCAGGTCGTCGTGCTCAGCCGGCAGGCCGAGCGGCTGGCCGAACTCTGGCAGGATTTCACCTCGCCGCCGGTGCTCAAAGCGCTGCCCCAAGCGCCGCAAAGCCTCATCACCTTCGTGAACGCGAGCGCGCCCGGCGGCTGGCAGCTGCACACCACCGCCGGGACACGCCACCTCATCACCGATGAGGAGCTCTTCGGCTGGCAATTGCCCGAACCGCGCCGCCGCCCGCGCCGCCGCGTTACGGCCCCCGAATTCCCCTTCGCCGACCTGGAACCGGGGAACGCCGTCGTCCACGAGGACTACGGCATCGGTCTCTTCCAGGGGCTGGTCCAGCGCAGCGTGGACGACATCACCCGCGAGTATCTGCTGCTGGAATACGCCGGGCGCGACCGCCTCTACGTCCCCATCCACCAGGCCGACCGGCTGAGCCGCTATGTGGGGCCGGAGAGCTTCACGCCATCGCTCAGTCGGCTGGGCAGCGCGGAGTGGAGCGAGGCCAAGACGCGCGTCCGTCAGGCTACCGCGGAGATGGCCCGCGAGCTGCTGGAGCTCTACGCCGCCCGGCAGATTGTGGAGGGGTACGCCTTCGCGCCCGACACGCCCTGGCAGGCCGAGCTCGAGGCGGCCTTCCCCTACATCGAGACGGAGGATCAGCTGCAGGCGATTGCCGCCGTCAAAGAGGATATGGAGCAGACGCGCCCGATGGATCGCCTCATCTGCGGCGACGCGGGCTACGGCAAGACCGAGGTCGCGCTGCGAGCCGCCTTCAAAGCGGTGATGGATGACAAACAGGTCGCCCTGCTCGTGCCCACCACGGTGCTGGCGCAGCAACATTTCCAGACCTTCCAGCAGCGCCTGGCCCCCTTCCCCGTGCGCGTGGAACTGCTCTCCCGCTTCCGCACCGGCGCGGAGCAGCGGCAGGTATTGGCTGAGATGGCCGCCGGGCAAGTGGACATTGTCATTGGAACGCATCGCCTCCTCCAGAAGGATGTGAGGTTCAAGGATTTGGGGCTGGTCATTATTGATGAGGAACAACGCTTCGGGGTCGGCCACAAGGAGCGGCTCAAGCAGCTGCGCACCGAGGTGGATGTACTCACGCTCACCGCCACCCCCATCCCCCGCACGCTCTACATGGCGCTGACCGGCGTGCGCGATGTGAATATCATCGAGACGCCGCCTCAGGAGCGGCTGCCCATCTCCACCTACGTCGGCCCCTACGAAGCCGACATCGCCCGCCGGGCGATCCTGCGGGAGGTACAACGGGGCGGGCAGGTCTTCTACGTGCACAACCGCGTGGAATCCATCCGCAGCGTCGCCTCGCGGCTCCAGCAGCTGGCGCCGGAGGCGCGCATCGGCGTGGGGCACGGGCGGATGCGCGAGCGGGAGTTGGAGCGGGTGATGCAGAAATTCACGGGGGGGGAGATTGATGTACTGCTGGCGACAACGATCATCGAGAGCGGGCTGGATTTCCCCAACGCAAACACGCTCATCGTGGAGCGGGCTGACCGCTTTGGATTGGCGCAACTCTACCAGTTGCGCGGGCGCGTGGGCCGGGGGACGCGCCGGGGCTACGCCTATTTCTTCCACGGGCGGCGCGTCAAAGATGAGGCCCGGCAGCGGCTGGACGCGCTGCAAGAGACCGGCAGCGTGGGCGGCGGCTTCTCTATCGCGCTACGCGATCTGGAGCTGCGCGGCGCGGGCGATTTGCTGGGCACGCGCCAGCACGGGAGCATCGCCGCAGTGGGCTTCACGCTCTACACGCGGATGTTGACCCGCGCCGTCGAGCGGCTCAAGGCGGAGCGCGCGGATCAACCGGCCCCCCCGCGCCCGCTGGGGTCCATCACCATCGAGTTGCCACTGGCCGTGGGCCTGCCGCCCGAATACGTCCCCGACGACACATTGCGCCTGCAACTCTATCGCCGGCTGGCGGAGCTCACCCTTGAGGACGAGATCGCCCAATTGCAGGAGGAGCTCCAGGATCGCTTCGGGCCGCTGCCGAAGACCGCGCAGAATCTGCTCTACCAGCTGCGGCTCAAGGTGCTGGCCCGCGATGCGCGCATCCCCTCCATCGCGGTGGAGAGCGGGCAGATCGCCCTGCGCCTCCCGTGGCTGCAACAGTTGGAGAACGAGCAGCTCATCACACTGCGCCTCACGCTCCGCGCCCACGAAGCGCGGGTGGGTCGCCGCGAAATCTGGCTTCCCATCTCCTGGGAGCAGGAGCAATGGCGACAGAATCTCGAAAGCGTCCTGGAGGCGCTGGCGGGCTGGTGGGAAGCGCAAGCGCCCACAACCGATTAACCCAAGCGAAACCGGGGACGAGAATCTCGTCCCCGGTTTGTTGTTGAAATAGCCAGCCCTCAGTGAGAAGAAATGACTCACAAGCCGACCTCCAAAAAAACCAAAGAGACTAACGAAAATTAACTAAACGAAACAAGATAAATTACACGTTGTTGACTTCTGTGTGGCTATCTCCTATAATGAAGTCAGACTCGGTTGGGTACTTTTTCGGGGCAGCAACGTTGTAACAACAAAAGGAGAGTAAAATGACTAAACCCGCCCACACCATCTACATCGTTTCCGGCGGCAGCGGTGCCAGCGGCGAGCAGGTCGTGCATACCGTGTTGGTGCAATTCCCAGAAAATCACGTGCGAGTCATCACCCTGCCGCACGTGCGGCAACACGCGCAAGTCGAAGAGATTATCGCGCAGGCGGTTGTCACAGGAGGCACCATCGTCCACACGCTGATTGAAACGCCGCTGCGCGAGTTACTGGTGCAAGAGACCGCCGCCCACGGCGTCCCTGCCTTCGATGTGATGGGGCCGCTGCTGACCCACTTAAGCGAAACGCTGGGCCAACCGCCCCTGGAACAACCCGGCCTCTATCGCCGGCTCAACCGCGCCTATTTCGAGCGGGTCGCAGCGATTGAATACACGATGGCGCACGATGACGGGCAACGCCCGCATGGGTGGCACGAAGCGGAGATCATGTTGACAGCCGTCTCCCGGGCCGGCAAAACGCCGCTGAGCATGTATCTGGCGGTGCTCGGCTGGAAGGTCGCCAACCTGCCGCTCATCATGGGCATCCCCACCCCGCCGGAGCTCTTCGAACTCAACCCCCATCGCGTCTTTGGGCTGATGATTTCCCCGGCGCAGCTTGTCCGTCACCGCCAGGAGCGCCGGCAGCGCATGGGCGCGCCGGGCCTGGACAGCTACACCGACTACGAGACCATCAAACAAGAGCTCCAGGCCGCGGAACAGATCTTCCGACGCGGCAAATTCCAGATACTCGATGTCACCGACCGCCCCATCGAAGCCAGCGCGGATGACATCATCAAGCGCGTGACCGATTACTTCGGCAAAAAGCCGCGCTAGGGTGCCTCCCTGCAAGCAGTAACGCTAGTACAGGATTTTATTAGATAAGTATTGATTTTATATGGTATAATAGAGTCAACACAACTTGGGAGGCACGAGATGCACAAGCGAGCACAACAAATCCAGCTGTTCGGGTTGGCGCTGATCCTTCTAGTTCTGACCGGCTGCGGGGCCGCCAGCATAGCTGCACCGGCAGCAGAAGCCATCATCATCGAACCCACATTGCCCCGCAATCTGAGCGTAGCGGAGGTACACGCGCTGTACACCGACCCCGATGTGACCGTGATTGATGTACGTGAAGCGTGGGAATATGCCGAGGGCCACATCCCTGGCGCATTGCTCCTGCCGCTCGATCAACTCCCGGCCCGATTGAACGAAATCCCGACCGACCAGATGGTCATCTTCGTCTGCCGCAGCGATAATCGCAGCGGTCAGGCAACGAACTACGCCCGCCAGCGAGGGTTCACCAACGTCCACAATATGCTCGGCGGCATGATCGCCTGGCAAGCGGCAGGCTACGACATTGACAACTGATTGCAAGCCGATAACAAGGCGGGAGGCAGTCATGCCTCCCACTTGCTGGTGAATGCCAATTATCCAACAGGATGCACATTGTACCCTCACACACTTGCCGCCCACACGATCCGAATTATACTGAAGCCTGCTTGTCCCGCGCGCGAAGTAAACGCTCCGCGCCACGACTATTTTCGAGGAGACATTATGTTCCTTCAGCACACCACCGAGGACAAAAATGCAGGACAGGTTGGCAACCTGTCTTACGACTACTATTTTCGAGGAGGCAAATATGACCTTACCCGCTATCCCTATGGATGAAATGCTCAATTTCTTGATGCGCTTGCTCAACACGCCCAGCCCCACCGGCGATGTGGAGCCGGCCATGGCCGTCACCGCAGAGGCGTTCAATGAGCTGCCCGTCACGCTCAGCCGCACTCGCAAGGGCGGCCTCGTCATCACCTGGGACGGCGACGTCAGCCACCCCCGCGCCCTCACCGCCCACAACGACACCCTCGGCGCGATGGTGCGCGAGATCAAATCCAACGGACGGCTCAAACTCACCCAAATCGGCGGCTACGATTGGGGCGCAGTGGAGAACGAGGGCTGCACCATCGTCACCACCGACGGGCGCACCTATCGCGGCACCATCGTCACCACCAAGGCCTCCGTCCACATCTTCGGCGCGGAGGCGCGCGACCTCAAACGCGACGCCGAGGGGATGGAAGTGCGCCTTGACGCCCGCACGACCAAGAAGGAAGAGACCGAGGCGCTGGGCATCGCCGTGGGCAATTTCATCTACCTCGACCCCCGCGTCGAGCTCAACGACGGCTTCCTCCGCTCCCGCCATCTGGATGACAAGGCCGGCGTCGCCGCGATCTATGGCGCGCTGCTGGCCCTCCACCGCGCGGGATTGGCCCCCCGCTACCGCCTCACCGCCCTCATCTCCAACTATGAGGAAGTCGGCCACGGCGGGGCGGTCGGCTTCCCGGCGGATGTGGAGGAGCTAGTGGCGATTGATATGGCCGCCGCCGGGCCGGGGCAGGCCTCGGACGAGTTCAGCGTGGGCATCTGCGCCAAAGACAGCGGCGGCCCGTACTCCGCGCCGCTGCGCCGCCGCCTGGAGGCCCTCGCCCGCGAGCACGACATCCCCTACCAGGTGGATACCTACCCCTACTACGGTTCGGATGGCGAGGCCGCCTGGCGCGCCGGCGCCGACTTCGAGGTGGCGCTCATCGGCCCCGGTGTGGAAGGCTCCCACGCCTACGAGCGCACCCATCGCGACGCCCTCGAGGCCACCGCCCAACTCATCGCTGCCTACCTGCTCGCCTCATGAACGCGCCCCCCTCGCTCATCCGCTACGATACCAGCCCGCGCTCCGATCTGGTGCGCTTCTTCCGCGTCTTCCGGCTTGCCGGACGCGATCTCTTCGAGCAGATGTTCGTCCTGGGGCTGACCAATATCGCCGCGATGCTCCTGTTGGGCGCGTGGACGGCCCTCCCGCAACTGCTGCCGCTCGCCGCCTTCGCCCCGCCACTGCTCGCGGGGCTGTGGAGCGCCGCCGCCCGCGTCGCCCGCGCCGAGGAAACCTCCTTCCACGATGTCTGGGAGGGCGCGCAGGATCACTTCGCGCGCTCGTGGCTGCTGGCTGCTGTCTCGGTTGTCGTCTACGGCGTCGTCTGGATGAACATCACCTTCTACACCCAGGAAAACGTCCCCCTCCCCTTCGAAGCCGGGCCGTGGGTCGTCACCCTGCTCCTGACCTTCTGGCTGCTGGCGGGCATCTTCTGGACGCTCTACTGGAGCTACATCCTCGCCTGGCTCACCTTTGAGGAACCGCACCTCTGGCCCGCGCTCAAGGGCGCGGCCTGGCTCCTCATCAGCCATGGCCCCTTCACGATTCTGCTCGCCGTCCTGATTGCGCTCTTCTTCGTGCTCAACACCTTCGTCCACGGCCTGCTCCTCTTCATCACCTGGGCCGTGCTGGCCTGTTTCACCACGCGCAGCGTGCAGGTCCTCCTACACGGTATCCCCCAAGAGCTCCCCCCCGAAGTGCTTGAGCGCATCCTGGAGCAACAGCGATGACGGCGCTCTCCTGGCAGCTCCCTTACCTCACCGCCGACCTGCCCGGCATCGGTGGCGTCATCCGCGCGGAAATGACAGATTTCATCGTCGAGGAGGTCCCCGCTTACGAACCCTCCGGCGAGGGCGAGCACACCTTCTTCGCCGTCGAAAAGACGGGGCAGCCCACCTTCCGGCTGATCCAACAGCTGGCAGGCCGGCTAGGCATCTCCGAGCGCGATATCGGCTACGCGGGGCTGAAGGACGCCCGCGCCGTGGCCCGGCAGACCCTCTCCGTGCCCAACGTCCCGCCGGAGACCCTGCTCGCGCTGGAACTCGATCAGGCCCGCGTGCTCTGGGCCGAGCGCCACATCCACAAGCTGCGCATCGGACACCTGCGCGGGAACCGCTTCACCCTCCGCATCCGCGAGACCGTTCCCGATGCTGCCGAGCGCGTCGCCGCCATCCTCGCCGTGCTCACCGAGCGCGGCGTCCCCAACGGTTACGGGCCGCAACGCTTCGGGCGGCGCGGCGACAACGCTGCCGTGGGCCTCGCCCTGCTGCGCAACGACCGCGCCGCACTCCGCGAGTTGGGCGTGCGCCAGATTCCCTATCGCCTGCGCCGCCTCTACCTCAGCGCGCTGCAATCCGCGCTCTTCAACCAACTGCTGGCGGCGCGCATCGCCGGCGGCACAATGGATCGCATGTTGCTCGGCGACGTCGCCAAGAAGCAGGAGACGGGGGGCATCTTCAACGTGGAGGATTTGGAGGCCGAGCAACCACGCGCGCAAGCGTGGGAGATCAGCCCCACCGGCCCCATCTACGGCTACAAGATGCGCGCGGCCCAGGCCGATGCCGCCGCGCTGGAGGCTGACATCCTCGCGCAGGCCGGGCTGATGCTGGAGGATTTCCGCCCGGCGAAGCTCAAAGGCTCGCGCCGCCCGCTGCGCTATCGCCTTGACGCGCTGGAATGGCAGCTGGAGGAACCGCACACGCTCGTCATCGCCTTCTTCGCGCCCAAAGGCTCCTTCGCCACCCTGCTCCTCCGCGAGCTGATGAAGACCGATCAAGTTCTGGAAGAAGATGATGACCCTGATGCTTGATTTGGATGCAAAACCCTCACTTTGCCAAAAAAGCCAATCACGGTTATGATGGTTTTGCATTTGGTAAGATACAGAAGCAATGTGAGGGGTTATCCCCCCAAGCAATCAAGGAGGAAGAAATGCTTAAACGTAAGAACGTCAAAGGAAAAGTCAAAGTTACCTTCGTCTTGCCCGAAGATCATCCCCACGCCGCTAACACCTCTGTTGTCGGCGACTTCAACGGCTGGGACCCCGAAGCCAACCCGCTGCGCCGTCGAAGCAACCAGACCTACAGCACCAGCGTAACGCTCGACAAGGACGGTTGCTACCGCTTCCGCTATCGCGCCGCCGGCGACATCTGGTTCAACGAGCCTGACGCCGACCGCCACGAACACAACGAGTATGGCAGCCAGGACGATCTGCTGCTGACCTAAGCGTTTTCATGCAAGCTATGGCCCGCGCTCAACATCGAGCGCGGGCCTTTCTATGGGTGCTTGTCAACTGCGCGGCTGGTGGTACACTGCCCCTGTCATCCCCGGCAATAAGTCAGCTGGGATAACGCACAAACAAGCGAAAAAAATGTAGGCCAGGTTGGCAACCTGTCTTACGACTACTATTTTCTAGGGAGACGGCGGTGCTGATGCACGCCATCCAGCACGAAAATGCTTATCAGCAGATTGGGCGGATTTAGCAGATTTTTGTTTGGCTATTCGCTATTCACCATTCGCAGATTCACTATTTTCGAAGGAGCCAAAAAGATGAAAAAAGAGGTAAGTTTGATTCTGGTCGTGGTGGTGACGCTGCTCATTGTCGGTTTACTCTTCATCATTATCAACAACAGCGGCCAGTCCGTTGCAGAAGAAGTCGCCACGCCCACCCAGCCCGCACCAATTCAAAATCAAAGTGGAGGTACAGAGATTGTGACTACCGATTCCGGTTTGCAATACGAAGATCTGGTCGTTGGAGACGGCCCTAGTCCGCAACAGGGCAACACCGTCATCGTGCATTACACCGGCTGGCTCGAAGATGGCACCAAGTTCGATAGCTCCGTAGATCGCGGGACCCCGTTCAGCTTCGTGCTGGGCGTGGGGCAGGTGATCCGTGGCTGGGACGAAGGCGTCGCCACGATGCGGGTCGGCGGCCAGCGCCGGCTCATCATCCCGCCGGAGCTGGCCTACGGCGAGCGCGGCGCCGGCGGCGGCGTGATCCCGCCCAACGCCACGCTCATCTTCGAGGTGGAGTTGCTGGACATCCAGTAATTCCGGATAAGAGCATCTCACACGCGCGGGGCCTCGTTGTCCCGCGCGTGTGATAGCCACAGCAGAGGGAGCACACCATGCACACAGCCTTCGATTTCGACCGCCGCATCGAGCGGCGGAACACCGCCAGCATCAAATGGGACTATTACCCCGCCGACATCTTGCCCGCGTGGGTGGCAGATATGGACTTTGCTGCCCCTGAGCCGGTGCTCGCCGCACTGCGGGCGCGCATTGATCACGGCGTTTTCGGGTACGGCCTGCCCCCCGCCGAGCTGCGCGAGGTCATCGTCGCCCGGCTGGCCCGCCTCTACGATTGGCACATCGCGCCTGAGATGCTCACCTTCATGCCCGGCGTCGTCCCCGGCTTCAACCTGGCCTGCAAGGCACTTGCCCAACCCGGCGAGGGGCTGCTCATCCAGACGCCGGTCTATCACCCCATCCTCCACGCCGCGCAGAACCACGGGCTGGAGCGTCAGGCCGTGCCCCTGGTGCGCCGGAGCGATGGCAGCTACGGCATAGACTTCGATGCATTCGAGGTCGCCATCACCAAACGCTCGCGGCTTTTCATCCTCTGCAATCCCCACAACCCCGTTGGGCGCGTCTTCACCGAGAAAGAACTGGCGCGGATGGCCGAAATCTGCCTGAGCCACAACCTCTACATCTGCTCCGACGAGATCCACGGCGACCTGATCTTCAGCGGCCAGCGCCATCTGCCCATCGCGGCGCTGGCGCCGGAGATCGCCGCCCGCACCATCACGCTGATGGCGCCCAGCAAGAGCTACAACATCGCCGGGCTGGAATGCTCCTTCGCCGTCATTCCCGATCCAGAGCTGCGCCAGCGTTTTCGAGCGGCGCGCGCCGGGCTGGTTCCCTCTGCCAACATTCTGGGCTACGAGGCGGCGCTGGCCGCCTACCGCGATGGCGACGCCTGGCTCGAGGCCCTGCTGGGCTATCTGGAGGCCAACCGCGACTATCTCCAAGCCGCCGTGGATGCGGGGGCGCTGCCGGGGGTGCGGATGGCAACGCCAGAGGGTACGTACCTCGCCTGGCTCGACTGCCGGGGCGCGGGCATTTTTGATCAAGCCGGGGATTTCTTCATCGAGCACGGGCGCGTCGCCCTCAACGATGGGGCAATGTTCGGAGAGGAAGGGCGCGGTTTCGTGCGCCTCAACTTCGGCTGTCCCCGCAGTCTGCTGGAGGAAATCATCCGGCGGATGCAGGCTGCGCTCAACGCGCGCCACTCTCTCTAGCAGGAGGGCATCATGGCAATGACCGTCAAAGCCGCTATCGCGGCGCTCAATCTCGCCATCCAGACCGAGCGGGATGGCTACACTTTCTACCAGGAGGCCGCTACCAGGACGGCCAACGTCCAGGCCCAGGCTCTCTTCCGCAGCCTGGCGGAGGACGAGATCGCCCACGAGGCCTATCTCCGAAATCGCCTCGCGGCATTGGAGCAGGCCCCCAGTTGGGACGATGTGACCGCAGAAGCCCTGCCGCCCAGCAAGCTGCCCCGGCGCGGCGCGCCCATCTTCACCGAAGCGCAGCTCGAAGCCGGGATGCGCGACTACACCTCGGAGCTCTCGGCGCTGCGCACGGCCTATCTTCTGGAACGCGATGCCGTCAACTTCTACGCTCGTGCGGCGGAGCAGACCGCCCATCCCACTGCGCAGACCATCTTCCAGGAGCTCGCCGCCATGGAAAAACTCCATCGAGACATCCTGGAACAGGAGTACAATCTGCTCTCCGAACAGTTCAAGCGGGAGATGGGATTCGAGCCGTTCTAGGTATAGCACTTGCGCAGCGGCAGAGCTATCGCATTGAAAACACGGTGCTGGCGCACACCATTGCAGCACAAAGATGTAAGACAGGTTGGCAACCTGTCTTACGACCGCTATTTTCAAAGAAGGGTGCATTGACCCATTGCTCACCGCCGCCCCGCCCTCGGACTGAGCGCCTGCTCCTGCTGCTGGTGCTCACCAGCACCCTCTGGGGCTGCACAACCTCAGCAGCGCAACCGCAGGCCCTCTCCCCCACCCCGACCCTCACACCGACCGCGCCACGCCCCACAGCGACGACCACGTCCACAGCGACCGCGACGCCCACACCCGCACCGACCATCTCGCTGGGCTTCCTCACGCCCACCGCCGTCGTCACCACTGCGCAGATACTCGCGCCAACGCCGACCGCGCCTCCCGTTGCGTGGGGCCTCCCCGAGGCGGTCGTGCCGGAACCGTTCGGCGTCAACATCCACTTCATCTGGCCCTTGCCAGGCGAACTCGACCGCCTGGGCGCGCTGGGCGTGCGTTGGATACGGATGGATATGTCGTGGAGCGACGTGGAGCGCGAGCGGGGGCGGTACGACTTCGCGGGCTACGATCAACTCGTCGCGGGGCTGACGCGGCAGAATCTGCGGGCGCTCTTCATCCTCGATTACGGGAACGATCTCTACGGCGGCGGCCCGGCGGTGCTCACCGATGAGGGACGCGCAGCCTTCGCCCGCTTCGCGACAATCGCCGCCGCCCGTTACCGGGGGCGCGGCATCATCTGGGAGATCTGGAACGAGCCGAACATCGAGCGCTTCTGGCACGCGCCGCCCGATCCTATGGCCTATGCGCGCCTCGTACAGGCCGTGGTGCCCGCCATCCGGCGGGTTGATCCCAGCGCCTGGATCGTCGGGCCGGCCATCGCGGGCTTTTCACCGGACTACTTCGTGGCGCTGGCCCAGACCGGGATGCTGCACCAGCTGGACGCTGTCACCGTGCATCCCTATCGCGCCGAGCCGCCGGAGTCGGCCCAGGCGGAGTACCTGGCCCTGCGCACCTACCTCGACCGCGTCAGCCCCCACCGGCATATCCCCATCCTCTCCTCAGAGTGGGGCTACACCACCCACGAGAGCGGGTTGACGCTCGATACCCAGGCCGCCTACCTCGTGCGGCAGTGGCTCTTCCACCTGACGCTGGATGTCAACCTGAGCATCTGGTACGACTGGCGCAACGACGGCCCCGATCCTGCCGATGTGGAGCAGAATTTCGGGACCGTCTTCAACGATTTTAGCCCCAAGCCCGCCTCTCGCGCCGCGCAGACGCTCAACCGCACACTGGGCGGCTATCGCTACCAGCGCCGCCTGCCGCTCCCCGATCCCGCCGACTACGTGCTGCTCTTTCAGCGCGACGACGCCATCGCGTTGGCGACGTGGACGACGACCGCCACCCACACGATCACGCTGCCGGTGGCGTGCGAGACGGTGCAGGCGGTGAGCCTCACCGGCGCGACCGAGACGCTAACCGTGACCGGACGGCAGCTGGCGCTCACGTTGACGGAGATGCCGCGCTACATTCACCTCTGTCCTGGGGAAGCGACACAACGACTAGGGCACTGGCGCCCCACCCAGCAGACCGTCGCCGTGGATGCGACCGGCGCGGGGCGGCTGCTCGTCGCGGTCGAAAATCCCTTCGGCAACGTGCGCCAGGCGGAGCTGGAGCTCACCCTGGGCGAGGAGGTGCTCGGCGCGGCACTCGGCACGCTCAGCCCTGGCGAACGGGCGCTCGTGAGCCTGCCTATCCAGATAACGGATATGCCCCGCACGCCGCAGCCGATCACGCTGCACTTCATCACACCCGACCTGTTGCCGCTCCAAACAGCGCAGCTATGGCTGATCCCCGCCGCACCGTAGCCGTTTCAGCGCCGCTTCTTGCCCCTGCGTCCCACCTGTGAGAGCGATTGGCGAATTGCGCGCACCAGCTCCTTCGAGTTGGCCTGTTTGGCGACGACGAGCGCCCGGTTGAGATAGCTCTTGGCGCGATGGACATCGCCGCGCTTGCCGTAGAAGACGCCGATGTTGCGCAGCGTCTTGGCCTCGCCTATCGCATTGCCCTGATCGCGGCGCAGTTGCAGCGCCTCCTCGTAAATCTCCAGACCGCGCGCCGCATCGCCCAGCTCGTAATGGGCTGCTGCCAGGTTATTCAAGGCGATGGCGACATCGTCATCCGCCTCGGCTTCCTGCAACACGGGCAGCACCTGTTCCAGCAACTCCAACGCCTGCTGCCACTCCCGCTGCGCCAGATAAAGGCTGGCGATGTCGTTCTGCGTCCGCGCGACGCCCAGATCATCGCCGGCCTCGCGCTGGAGGGCGATAATCTCCTCGTAAGTCGCCAGCGCCTCATCCCAGCGCCGCTTCGCCATATGCTTCCGCGCAGTCTTGAAAAGCGCCTCCACCTGCGCGACCAGCTCCGGGTCGAGCGAATCGGTCGAAACTGTCCCTTGAGCGTCCAAATCCAGCGTCATAACCCCTCCATGAAGGTCTCAGATAGCGCGATTATACCCGACATTGCCGCTCTTGTCAGGTCGTCGTGTTCTTTCACGCACAATTACCGGAGCCGTATCAGCCGTAAAGCCGCCAAACCATAAGGGAAAATATTTTTTATAATTTTACATATTGTGCAAAATATATACACAAAGCTGACACACAATGATAACTCGTTTATACTGGAAGCAATAACGCCTTAGCCAACCTTCATCCTGGACTCTGGCGAAAATGAAAGGTGGAACATGGGACGTTTCCTGAGTAGAATAAGGTTGACTCTATTCTACTGGTTCCAACAGGAGGCCGTCCCATGCTCACTCGTATTGTACACAATTCTGAGAAATTATGCACGTTTGTCGAGCAGTTAGATCTGAAACTCAGTCGCCCGCAACGGCAGCATTTAGTGAATATGGCCGATGCGCTATTGACATGCGAGG
>Ga0209614_1001504_pt1 | contig 17194 bp, 14 predicted proteins | sample BlaSprsedimmetaG_FD_185484 | JGI IMG/M metagenome (GOLD analysis project Ga0209614, IMG submission 185484) | Hot spring sediment bacterial and archeal communities from California, USA to study Microbial Dark Matter (Phase II) - Blank Spring... ... | reverse complement strand
GGGGGATCTTCCGGGGCCGGGCGCACCAGGGGGGATGAGGATGCGCAGGAATTTGTGGAGCTGGGGCCTGTTGGGGCTGCTGGCTGTGTTGCTGCTCAACAGTTGTCGTGTTGCCATTGAGCCGCCGCCCACGCCACCGCCGCCCACCTGGGGGCCGTTGCCCACCCGTTATCCCACTCCCACACCAACTTCGCCGGCGGGCGGCCTGCTCGACCAGATGCGCCTCTCGCTGCTGCGGGGCGAGTCGGAAGCGGCAGCCTTCGCGTGGGAGCAGGCGCGCGCCGTCAGTCCCGATAATCCCACGGTGTTGCGCGAGGGGGCGCGGCTGGCGTTGCTCAACGGGGAGCTGGAACTCGCCGCCGAGCGCGCCTGGGAAGCCGTCACCCAACAGCCGGACGATTCGCTCGCCTGGGTCATCCTGAGCCTGATTTTGCAGGCCCAAGGGGAGCCGCTCCTGGCGCAACAGACGTTGGCGGTGGCCCAATCCCTCGATCCCCAATTGCAAGAGACGCTCTTCAACACCCGCTGGCAGATGGCGCGACAGGCTGGCGATGTCGCCACGCTGGAGCTGCTGGCACGCAGCTACACCCTTGCCCATCCTGGAGATCCGTTAGCACTTTACTACCGCGCCGAGGCCCTGCTGGCGCTGGATCAAGTGGAGACGGCGCTCGAGCTTTTGCTGATGCGGATGCAGGATGGGGATGCCCCCGCCGTGCTCTGGTACACGCTGGGCCGCGCCTATCTGCGCCTGGGCGCAGCGGAGGAGGCCGCCATCTCCCTGGAGGTCGCCCAAGACCTCGTGGCGCAGGGCGATCTCTCGCTCACGCTCGCCAGCGATGCCCCCGCCAGCGCGCTCAGTCTGGCGTTGGGCGAGGCTTACCTCGCCGCCAGACGGTGCGCCGAGGCCGAGCCGCTGTTGCGCCAGTTGACCACGCCCTATCCGCACTTGGGGCCGCTGGTCGAAGCGGCCATCATCTGCCAGACGCCCACGCCCACCTGGACGCCCTGGATTCCCAGCCAGCAAGCCACGCCCATCCCCTGACGCCAAACCGGGCAGAGGATGGATCTCCCTGCCCGGCTGTGAAGTTGCAAATCTGCGCCGCTAGATAACGAACTTCCCATCCTTGTAGAGCAGTTCGCTATCCACGAGAATCTCACTGCCATCGCGCATGTCGCAGATCATATCCCAGTGGACCGCGGAGCGGTTCTTGCTGCCCGTCTCGGGATAGCCGGCGCCCACGGCCATGTGGAAGCTGCCGCCGATCTTCTCATCGAAGAGGATGTTCTTGGTGAATTTCTGGATGCCGTAGTTGGTGCCGATGGCAAACTCGCCGAGGTAGCGCGCGCCCTCGTCCGTATCGAGCGTTTGCAGTAGATATGGCTCGTTCTTCTTGGCCTGCGCCTTGACGACCTTGCCCTCCTCGAACCAGAGCTCGATCCCCTCGACCACGCGCCCATCGGTGATGGCGGGGTAGGTGAAGCGCACCCAACCGTTGACGCTCTCCTCGACGGGGCCGGTGAAGACCTCGCCGCTGGGCATGTTGTGATGCCCGTCGGAGTTGACAAAGGTGCGCCCGGCAATCGAGAGGGTGACATCGGCGTTGGGGCCTTTGATGACGACCTGATCCTTGCCCTTGAGCCAGTCAACGACCCGCTGTTGCTCCTTGTGGATGCGAATCCACTCGGCGATGGGGTCCTCTTTGTTGCAGTGACACGCCCCGTAGACGAAATCCTCATAATCGCGCAGGCTCATATCGGCCTCTTGCGCATAGGCGGCGGTGGGGAAGAGCGTGCCCACCCACTTGAGCTCGCCGCTCGCGCCGCGCTCCATGTACCGCTGCATGATGGGCGTGTTGGCCTTGCGCTGTAACGCCTGCCGCGCCGGGTCAATCCCGTTAAGTTCGCGGGTGTTGGTCTCGGCCCGGATGCTGATCAAGGCTTCGAACTCATCAATAATCAGCTTGCGTACCGGGTCAATGAATTGTAGCTGCGCATCGTTGGCGGTGCGGAAGTAGATCTCGGCGATGCCGGGCAGCGAGACGTTGAGCACAGGGTGTCCGCCGCGCTCCAGCACGCGCTCGTAGACGGCGCGCACCAGTGGGGCCGCCTCCGGCGAGCTGAAGATGCCCACCCGGTCGCCAGGCTGCACATGCGTCGAATAGTCCACCAATACCTTTGCCAATCGTTGCTGACGAATGTCCATGTATAAAATCCTCCACAGATTTTGGGTTATATTGAGAGGCGATCAATCGCCACGAGGCTCTGACCCACGGGGACCGATTCGCCCTGCTCGCGCAGATAGGCTTCCACAGCGAGCAAGAAGCTGATGACGTAATCGCGCTGGCGGGCCAGTCCGATGTGACCCACGCGCAAAATCTTGCCGTGCAGAGCGCCAATGCCGCCGGAGATCATCACGCCGCCCTGGGCCTTGAGCCAGGCCTGCATGGCGTCGGCGTCGCGGCCCTCGCCGGGGCAGAAGGCCGTGGTCAGCGGGGAGGCGTAGCGCTCATCGGGGACGAACATCTCGAAGCCGAGCGCCTCCAGGCCGCGCCGCACGGCAAACATTGCTGCCTGGTAAGCCGCGTATCGTTGCTCCAGGCCCTCATCGAAGAGGAGCAGGAGGCTCTGGTGCAGCGCGTAGAGGTTGCTGGTGGGCATGGTGACGGGGGTAGGGTGCCAATCGCCCCAATGGACGGCGTACCAGCGCCAGGTCTTGAGATCGAGATACCAGCCGCGCTTGGCCTGCCGGGCCTCCACCAGCTCCCAGGTGCGCGGGCTGATGGAGAGGAGCGCCAACGCCGGCGGCGTCTCCAGTGCCTTGTTCGCCACTGAGACGCAGACATCAATGCCCCACGCGTCCACCGGCAACGGGACGCCCCCCAGCGAAGAGACCGCATCCACCACGATGAACAGCCCGTGCTCGCGCGCGACGGCGGTCAGCTCCTCCAGCGGATTGAGCACAGCGGTCGCCGTCTCGTGATGGACGACTGCCAGCGCCTCGATGTCGGGATGTTTCGCCAGGACGGCGGCGAGCGCTTCCCCCGTGACCGGCTGTCCCGGCGGCGCGGGAATCTTAACGGGGATCAGCTCCAGCCCCAGGAGGATGGATTCCAGCCGTTCGGCGAAGAAGCCGTTGTAGGGGAGGGCCACTTTTGCGCCAGGCTCCAGGGCGCTGCCCAGCGCCGCCTCCAATGCCATCGTGCCAGGCCCGGCCATGATGTAGAGATCGTGGTGCGTTTGGAAGACCTGCCGCAGGAGCTCTTGCGTCTCGCCGAAGAGCCGCATCCAGTCTGGTCCGTAATGTGGCATCGAGGGGACGGACATGGCCTGGCGGACCTCTTCGCTGATGTCCACCGGCCCGGGAATCATAAGCTTCATAAAGACTACCTCCCAAAAGGTTAGGGTGACGAACGATTTATAGCTTATCCGATTTGGCGCAAAAGACAAGCGCAGGCCCCCAGGCGGAGTCCTGCGCAGAGATACGGTATCACATAAGCATCAGCGGCGGCTGCGACGCCCGCCGAGCAAGAAGATGTAGTAGAGCAATGTGGAGATGGATTGAATCAGGGCGGCGATGTAGGTGAGCGCGGCGGCGTTCAAAACTTTGCGCGCGCCTTTGACCTCCGATGATCCACTGAGGATGTTACTCTGCTTCAAGAGCGCCATCGCGCGCTTGCTGGCGTTCAGTTCCACCGGCAGGGTGACGAGCGCGAAGACTGCCGCGCCCGCAAAGGCGAAGACGCCCAACTGGGCGAGCGCAGGGGCGTTGAAGAGCATCCCGACCAGGAAGAGGAGCGGCCCCAGCCACGAGGTGAAGTTGACGATCGGCACCAGCCCGGAGCGGATGCGCAGCGGTACGTAGGCTTGCGCGTCCTGCAAGGCGTGGCCCATCTCGTGCGCGACAATCGCCACGGCGGCCACCGAGGAGGATTGCGCCACCCCTTGAGAGAGCCGCAGGATATTGTTGCGCGGATCGTAGTGATCGCTTAGCTCGCCCGGGGTCCCTTCCAACCGGAGCTGCAACCCCGATGTGCGCATCAACTGTTGCGCAGCCTGCACACCGGTGATCCGCGCTGTATTAGGCACGTTCAGATATTTGTTGTAGGCGCTTTTGACTCTGAACTGCGCGTAAAGGCCCAGCAACAAAGCGGGCAAAGCAAAGACGAAGTACATTGGATCCCAGTAGAACATAGTTCCTCCTAACTCACCGTTGAATTGTTTCTAGCATTATAACAGTCAATTATGAGAGAAACATATACAAACGCCCTTTGGCGACTCTAGTCCAGGATCTCCAACACCGCGCGGAGCACCGCCAGTCAGGTGTCTGCTTGGTTAATACTTTTTGACCTTAAAACTCACTTGCAAGTTTTAGAATCCGCTCTTTGATTTCGGTAGAAATCCACATACCAGAATCGCTTAATTTCGATACATACGGCTCAACCTTGCTAATGATGCCGTATGATTTTGCTTCTAACAACACCTTTAAGGTTCCCCAGACTTGCAAACCAGCAACTTGGGCAGTTCGGCGAGCAAGCATGTCGTCGAGTAAAACGATCTTGTCCGGGTTTTCCAACGCCAAAGCCATTGCGGCAACTTCACCTACGCCTAAATCTAAAGCTAGCCACTCGGATGGCGTAGATTGTGGATTGACCACATTCAGGCACGCATAATCATCGGGATTGGGAACATCATAACCCTTTGCGCGCCCTGCTTGTAATTCGTTTCTGACAGCTTCTGGTGTCCAGACTTTATCAAACAATTGGGGGAGCCACTCAATACCGCCAATGCGATAAAGATAAAGAAGCGGTGATGTATTACTGATGGCTTCAAGCATGGGCGTTTTCTAAGTCGTCGAGTTCTGCGGCGAAAGGGAAGACCTTGTAGCGATTCAGATTAAGCAGGAATTCAACTCTGGACATTCCCGCAAGTTCGGATGCCCGCCCGGAGGAAAGTCTGCCCATTTCGTACAACTTGACAGCCGCCAACATACGGATTTCGCGCCCAAAAGATTCTGCGTCAGTCTTTTCCGCAAGAAGCACCTTATCAGGTACTTCAATTGTAATCTGTTGAAGAGCCATGGTTACTCCTTTTGTTCATCACTCATTTCACTCGCTTCAACCATGATTTTCATTGCGGTTGGGTTCTGCACAGAGCGCGCCGACGCATTGCGACTCTAGTCCAGGATCTCCAACACCGCGCGGAGCACCGCCTGCACGCTCTTGACATCGGGAGCGACGCAGGGAACGACGGGCACAGAGTCGGTCAGTCCCAAGAGCTGCTTGATCTCGTCGGGGGGGAGCGCCGCCGGCAGGTCTTGCTTGTTCGCAGCGACGAGGTAGGGCGTTTTGCCCTTCTTGCGTAGCAATCGAATCAACTGTATCGCGTCCATGAAGCTGGCCTGATCTGTGCTGTCAACGAGCAACACAAAGGCGTCCATCTCGCGGCTGAGGATGTCCCACATGAACTCGAAGCGCGACTGTCCCGGCGTGCCGTAGAGATGCACGAGTACTTTGTTGATCCGCGCCTGCCCATAGTCCATTGCTACCGTTGTCTCTTCTTTGACCCCAGCCGTCTGCGGATCTGTGATCCGACGTTCGGTGGTCACAATTTCAATCTCGCTGGCCTGACGCACGAATTCGGTCTTGCCGGCATTGAATGCACCCGTCACAATCACTTTACACTGTTTCATACGACCTCCTTATTGCTTTTCAGCTGCGCTCTCAGAGCGTCTATCGAAGTCAACAAACCGATATCCCAGACCGCGTTCTGTGAAGATGTAACGCGGTTTGCGGGGGTCCGGCTCGATTTTCTGACGCAGGTAACTGATGTACAACCGCAGATACTCGATGGCGTCGCTGTATTCATAGCCCCACACTTTGGAGAGTAGGGTGCTGTAGGGCAACGTCCAACCGGCATTTTCGATCAGATGGCGCAGCAGGCGATGCTCGAGCGGGCGCATCTTGATGCGCTCCCCCTCGACGATCAACTCGCTGGTGTTGAAGTCCACCGCGAGCCGATCGTCAATGGTGATCACAGAGGCTTCTGGGGAGAGGCCCGCATCGCTGCGTCGCAATACGGCCCGCACCCGGCTGACCAATTCCCGTGGGCTGAAGGGCTTGGTGATGTAATCATCGGCTCCCAAGTCCAATCCCCGAACCTTATCTTCCTCGGTGTTACGCACCGTGAGCATGATGACGGGGACTTCCGAGAGCTCGCGGATCATCCGCAGCGTCTCGAAGCCGTCCATCTCCGGCATCATCACGTCCAGCAGGACGATGTCGGGCATCTGCTCCCGTACCTGCACGACTGCCGCCAGCCCGTCCCCGGCCTCGATGACGCGGAACCCCTCCATCTCCAGGTTGACCCGCACGAAACGAATGATGCGCGGTTCATCATCCACCACGAGCACCAGCGGGGATGGCGTGGTCTGAGAATTACTCGCGAACGAAGGTAACAATTTCTTCCTCTTCCTCGGTCGGCATGATCTCGATGCTATGCACGCGATGCCAGGGTAGGATTACCGTATTTGTCTCCGCCAGGAAATAGGTCACGTCGCGCCCATCGCGCAAGCGGGGGCTGTTAATCACCAGAAATTGGTCGGCTGGATCGGGCAGCTCTTCTATCTCGCCCAAAATAGCATCTTCGTTTAGTACGTGAATCAAAATTGTATAGGCCATGATCTGGTCTCTCCCTCTCGATAGGTTATTGCTTGCCGGTGTAGATATGCACCTTGAGTTGCATCGTTCCCATGCTCAGTACGTCCCCATCCTGGAATTTGAAGGGGAGGTACGAAGTCAGCCGCTCTCCGTTGAGGAAGGTCCCGTTGGTGCTATCTAAATCCTCCACAAAACAGGCCCCTTCCCGGTTGTAGATGCGTGCGTGACGCCGTGAAACGCCGTGCTCCAGGCCGCCATCGGCAGTCAGATCCAGCTCCGGGAAGACCCCGTGCGCGGCGTCCAAACGCCCCACCAGGATTTCCCACTCCGCCGACAGCAACACTTTGCGCCCGGTGTTGAGGATGTCCACCTCGATGCTGACAGCCTTGCCATTGGCAGTCCCCGCGCCGAGCTGTTCGTCCTCTGATTGGCGACGTTCCGCCTGCTCGGTCAGAGGTTCGGTGCGCAAAGGCCCACCGGAGGGTAGATAAGTCCCGCACTGCACGCAGAAGAGTGTGCCGGGAAGATTCTCAGCGCCACACGATGGGCAGATAACCTTGTTGCTGCTCTTTTCGACCATGTAATCCTCTCCTCACTTGGTGGGCAAAGTCAAACTGCGCGTACCATAGCGTAACTTTTTACGCCCCAGCATCGTTGGCGGCCCGCCTTGAGAGACGCGGCCCGCCTCCAACATTGCCGCCTGAGCTAAATCACGATATCCCATATCGAACAAACGGGTAGCTGCCGCTTGCAATAGGCTCGTTGCCTGGTTGGTTTCACCGGCTTCCAGCGCCAGCCACGCGCGTTCCTGTAACCGAAAGATGCTCAGGCGGGATAGGTAATTCAGCAACCGGCTGGATACCTGCGGCTGCTCATCCAGTTCCCGCACAAAACGCAGCTCCACATCGCGATGTAGCTGCAACGGTTGCGCGGTCTTGAGCAATTTGCTGCTCAGATCGAAGCGCGCGACCCGCTTCCAGCCTGGCTCGGCCTGCTTCACAATCAGCTCCATCAACAACGAAAGTCCCTTTTCGGCTTGCAAAGGCCCCAGGAGATAGGGGCGTGCCGTGTGCGCGCCTAAGTGCTCCATGTGCGGCATGATGCGGTGGAACGATTGGATCCGCGAATCGTCCGCTAGTTGCACGCTTAGTGATAGGTCTTGCGCGACGACGTCGCTCAAGCCGTGGATGTGATCTCGTAGAATTTGCCGCACCTGCGATGGCGACTCGATGTACTTACAAAACCCGCCGCCGCGCCGCGCTGCTTCATCCAACAGCAAATCATTCCAATCCTCACCGATGCCCAGCGCCGATATGCCAATGCCCTGCGTATAGGCCTCTTCGGCCACATCCAACACTTTCTCCTCATCACCGTAGGTGCGTCCATCGGTCAGTAGGAAGATGTGGCTGATGTGATTGGGCGAATGGTGGTTCCGAATTTCGTCCAGCCCCTTTAACAATCCCTGGTTGATCTCTGTTCCGCCTCCCGGCGTCAGTGCGGTGATGGCCGACCGCAACGTAGCCCGGTCCGTCGCCAAAGTTGAAGGGGCAAACACCTCAGCGCGATCACTGAAGGCCACCACTGCCAGTCGGTCTTGAGGCGCCAGATATTCCAACATATCCAGCGCCGCGAGCTTTACGTTCTCCATACGCACCCCGCGCATGGAGTTACTGCGATCAATGACCAGCGCCAGATTGAGCGGCAACCGGCTTGCCTGCGGCTCCTTTTCCTTACTGGCGCGGATGTCAATCAACACATACAACAGTTGTGGCGAATCCAGGGCCTCAAGATGTAAGCGGCTCAGTGTAAAGGTCCATTGTAACGGCCCCCGTTCGGTTAGCCCTCGCGCCGTGCGTTGCCGATCATAGGCCTGACGCAAAACCGTATCGCGCAGAATATCATAGGCTTCCTGCACCAGCCGGAACGCAGCCACATCCCCGCTGCCGCTATCGGGGTGATGGCGGCGCGCCTGTTGCCGATAGGCGCGCTTGATGCGCTCCTCATCGGCGTCAATGGGGATTTCCAAAACCCCATAGTAATCTTTCTCAGGATCAATGACTGGATGTTTCACAAAGGTGTCTCGGCGAATTTTAGTGGATTTGTGCCAATACCACGCTGATATTATCGTTGCCGCCGGCGGCGTTTGCGGCCTGCACCAGTTGTTCGCAGGCCGCATGCGGGCTGGGCGCTTCGTCAATGATTTGCCATAATTGCGTTTCGGACAACAAGCCCCACAATCCGTCACAGCAGAGCAACAAACGATCCCCAGTGCTCAGGGGGTAGGTGGAAATATCCACATCCAGCGGGCCGCCCTGTCCCACAGCGCGATAGAGTACGTTGCGCTGCGGGTGGACGGCAGCTTCTTCTACCGTGAGCTGCCCCATCTCCACCAGCCGGCTGACCAACGAGTGATCTTTGGTGAGGAGCTGCGGCTCCTTGTCCTCGCGCAACAGATACGCCCGGCTATCGCCAACGTGCCCCACCAGCAAACGCTCGCCCATCAGCAGCCCACAGGTCAAGGTCGTGCCGCTGCCGGGGAAAGCCCGCGCCACCTCTTGATTGGCGTGGGTAATTGCTGCGACGATCAAGTCCTGTAGCGACGCCTGGGTCGAGTGGCGCTCTGCACCGTTGAGCATCGGCAGGTAGATGTTCTGCAACAGATAGTGCGCTACCACGCGACAGGCCAGGGCGCTTGCCATCTCTCCGGCTTGATGGCCGCCCATCCCATCGGCCAGAATGAACAGCCCAAAGGGCGCCAGCGCCCCATCGCCCTCCTGGTCGCTGAGGAAGATGAAGATGGCATCTTCGTTGTGACTGCGCACCCTTCCCACATCACTGGCGCGACCTACGCAGAAGATACTGCCACACGTGGCCTTTCGCGCCGCTGGGGCGGAGAGCGGGGCCGTATCGGGCAAGGTCTTGGTGGCCTCAGCCGGCGAAGCGGCCTCGGTAACAGGCGCGATGTTCGGCGCTGCTTGTTGGGGCGGCGCAGGTGGCGGCCCCGCAGGTACGGTTGCTACTGAGTTAGGCCCTGAGGCCGGCTCACTACTACCCAACAGCTTGTTAAAGAAATCTTTCAATGGCATATTAGCACCTCTGTTGTCTCATTATGCAGGCAATGCGTAGACGTAATGGTCGGCAGAGCCTACGTAGAGCAGATTGCCATCAGTTACCGGTGTCCCCGTAATCGGGCCATCGGTCTGATAGTTCCAACGCACCTTACCGGCGCGAGCGTCCATACAATAGATATTCCCATCCACCCCGCCAAAATAGACATTTTCGCCATGTACCAGGGGTGATCCGGTGATTTGATCCTTCAGCTGATGCCGCCAGACCATCCGTCCTGCATCGGCATCCAGGGCGTAGAAATAGCCATCAGTTGAGCCGAAGAAGACCAGATTCTCCCAAGCGGCTGGCGTCGAGACGATTGCCCCGCCCGTGCGATAGCGCCAGGCGGCCCAGCCGGAGCGCACGTCCAGCGCGTAAAAGTTCCAATCCAGCGAACCTACGAAGACGAAGCCCTTATCCGCTACCGGTGAGGAAAGAATACCACGGCGTGAGCGAAACCGCCACCGCACATCCCGGTTGAGATTGAGCGCGTAGACCATCCCGGCCTGGCAGGCGATGATAATCATATTTTCGGCGATCAAGGGGCGCGTGCGGATTGGCCCATCGGCCTTGAAAGTCCAGGCCTCACGCCCGCTTGCCAGATGCAGCGTGTACAGGTTGGCATCATCGGAGCCAATGAAGATGTGGCCGAATTCCCCTACGGGTGAGGAGTAGACCTTGCCCTTTGTGGGTTTGGTCCACGAAAGGCGTCCGCTGCGCTTGTCCACCGCGTAGACCACCCCATCGGTCGAGCCGAAGACCACTAGCTCCTCGTTCACCCACGGCGTCGAGCCGATCCCGCCTTCAGTTGGATATTTCCAGATGAACTTGCCGGAGTCGGCCTCCAGGGCGTACACGTTGTGATCATAGGCGGGCACGTAGACGACATCCTCGGAGACCACCACCGAGGCGCGGACCTCATCCTCGCAGGCAAAGCGCCACATCGGTTTGACAGCACCGGAGGCAAACGAGACCGTCCCGGAAGACCCAGCCCCCTGCGTCCCACGTCCGCTGCCTGACACCGAGAGCAACGCCCGCCGGAATTCCTCCGCTGAACCCCATCGCTTGTTGATGTCGTATTCGAGCGCCTTGTCGAGTATGTCCACCAGATCGCGTGAGACGGTCGGATTGGTCTTGTGGATGGGGCGTTCATGGAAAGAGAAGGGCGGCTCCAGCCGGGGGTCTTGCTTGCTGAGCAGATGGTGCATCGTCGCTGCCAGCGCGTAGACATCCCCGCGTGGCTCAGCGACGCCCCGGTATTGCTCCGGCGGCGAGTACCCCTCCGTCCCAATCATCGTGCCCTTGGCCCCGCTCTCGAAGAGCTTGGCGATACCAAAGTCCACCAGGCGGATGCGTTTGTGATCGTCCAGCATGATGTTGGAGGGCTTGAGATCGCGGAAGACGATGGGGCGGGGTTTGTGGTTGTGCAGAAATGTCAGCACATCGCATAGTTGCAATGCCCAATCCACTACCTGATGCTCCGGCAGGAAGCCATCCCAATCGGCCAGCAGCGCCTCAAGGTCCTGCCCATTCACGAATTCCAACACCAAATAGCTGCGGTTATCCTGCGTGAAATAGTCATAGACCTGGGGGATGGCGGGATGGTTAAGCGTCGCCAAAATGCTGGCCTCGCGCTCGAAGTTGCGGACGATCATCTCACGCACCTGCGGATCGGTCGCGGTATTGATCATCTCCTTGACGGCGCACACGCGCATCACATTGGGGAAGCGCAAGTCCTGGGCGCGATAGACCGCGCCCATGCCGCCCACACCCACGACCGCTAAGATCTTGTAGCGGTTTTGCAGATGGGTCGCCTCACGCAACAAGTTCTCGCGATGCGCCGGGGGCTGCGCGGGTTGCTGCGGCTTCGGGACAACGCGTCGCGTCGCCAGCGGCTCCTCGATGGCGGCTGGCTCGGGCGCTGCGGGCGTTTCTCCGATGTGATGCGTTTGCAACGCATCCTCGGTCTCAACGGACTCCGCCAAAGAAACGTGGGCCTCTAAAGAGAGCGGTTTCTTCAGGCGCTTTGACAGCCCCCGAATGCGCCGGGTTTCCAGCCGATCATCACGATCGGCTGGTGGTGTTTCAGAATCAGCTTGCTGTTCTGGCATCCTCATATCCTCTTTTTTATCAAAGGGGGTTGAGCTGATTATACGAGGGATTCTGCAAAAAGGCAAACCGCCTTTAGGTGAGAACTAAGCTAGACCTGACAGGCTTATTAAATCTGTCAGGTCTTTACACGAACCGGCTAGGGAATCAGCCTTTGCGGACCTGCTGTTTGTGATTGTTAGGTCGCCGCTGTTGTGTCGGCGGCGTCACCCACGGTTTCTTGATCTGTTGCGGCTTGCGTTGCTGCTCAAAGGTCTGATGTTCTTTCTTCTTCTTACTCATCATGCAACTTCTTTTATGCGGCAGCCGGTTGTGTGGCTGTCCGCTGGTAGGGATCGTAGGCTGCCTCGAGCGCCTGGCGGAATTGGCGGGTGTACAGATCGTAGTAGTGGCCGCGCTTGCGAATCAGCTCCGTGTGCGTGCCCATCTCCGCGATCCGCCCGGCCTGGATGACCAGGATGCGGTCGGCGCGCTTGATGGTGGAGAGCCGGTGCGCGATGACGAAACTCGTCCGTCCCGCCATCACCGCCTCCATGCCCTGCTGGATGTGCGCCTCGGTCAGTGTATCAACCGAGCTCGTCGCCTCGTCCATGATCAACACGTCCGGGTCGGCCAGCACCGCGCGCGCCAGGCTGATGAGCTGCTTCTGCCCCACAGAGAGCAACACGCCGCCCTCGCCGACTTCTTCATCGTAGCCCTTTTCGAGCGCCGAGATGAACTCGTGCGCGTGGGCCAGCTTCGCCGCCGCGATGACCTCCTCGTCGGTGGCCTTCAATCGCCCGTAGCGGATGTTGTCGCGGATGGTGCCGGAGAAGAGGTGCGGCGTCTGCAGCACGATGCCGACGCGGCTCTGGATGCCCTGTTGGGTCAGCTCTGTATAATCGCGCCCGCCGATAGTGATCCGCCCGTTGGTGGGTTCGTAGAAGCGGCAGACCAGGTTCACGATGGTGGATTTGCCGCCGCCTGTCGGCCCGACCAGGGCGATGTGCTCGCCGGGGCGCACGCGCAAGTTAAAGTCCTGCAACACATCTTTGCCCTTCTCGTAGTGGAAGCCCACATCCTCGAAGACGATCTCCGTCCGCAGCGTCTCCGGCGTGATCGCGTCCTCGCAATCTACCACATCCGGCTCCGCGTCAATGAGCGAGAAGACCCGCTCAGCGGAGGCGACCGACTGCTGCATTTCAGCGTAGACGCGCGCCAGGTCCTGGATCGGCCAGAGCATGAAGGTGAGGTAGGAGAGGAAGGCCTGGATGCCGCCGATGGTGATCCCGGCGACCTGTATTTGCAGGCCCCCGTACCAGATCACCGCGCCGACGCCGAACGCGCCCACCAGCTGCACCAGCGGCAGGAAGAGCGCCGAGAGCCAGGCCGCCCGGTACGCCGAGTTGTAGAGTGTGGAGGCCTTCTCGTCGAACTCCATCAGGTTCTCCTTCTCACGCACCAGCGCCTTGACCACCCGCACGCCGGAGATGCTCTCGTTGTAGGCTCCGGTCAGCTCCGAGTTGATCTTGCGCACCTGGCGATACTCGATCAAAATGCGTTTTTTGAACCAGAAGGTGATGACGCCCATGACCGGCAGGATCACCGCGACCATCAGCGTCAGCTGCCAGTTGATGGTGAACATGAAGATCAGCGCCGTGACGATGTTGAGCGCCCCCCAGGTCACATCCACGATGCCCCAGGTGACGAGCTCCGCGATGCGGCGCGAGTCGGAGGTGGCGCGTGACATGATCCAGCCCACGGGGGTCTTGTCGAAGTAGGAGAAGGAGAGCGCCTGCAGGTGGTTGAAGACCTTGCGGCGGATATCGTATTGCACCCGCTCGCCCAGCACGCCCGCCAGGTAGATGAAGCCGAAGACGGTGAGCGCCTGGATCACGGCCAGCAAGCCGTAGGTGCGTAGCAGCGCCAACAGCTGCGCGCTGTTTCCGGCCACGATGCCCTCGTCAATGATGCGCTTGCTCAGGTAGGTGAAGTACGAATCGAGCGTCGAGGTGCCGGCGATCATCACCACGAAGCCGAGCACCCAGTACCAGTAGGGCTTGACCTGCTTAAAGACCCGTAGGACAATCTGTCCGTTGAACTGTGTTGTAAATTCTTCTTCTTGAAAACTCTCATAAGACATCTTTCTTGCTCCATTGTTGGGCGGGCAATCCCAGGCGTTGCCCGCCCCAGAATCGCTTTAAGCGACCAGCGCGACCTCTTTTTCCACTTCCGCCTCGATCTGCGCCTGAATCTCGTAGATCTTGCGGTAGAGGCCCGCCTCTTCGATCAGGTCCGCGTGCGTGCCCTGTTGCACGATACGGCCCTTGTCCAGCACCAGAATCCAATCGGCGCGCATCACGGTCTGGATGCGGTGCGCGATGACGAAGCTGGTGCGATTTTCCATCAGCCGCTCCAACGCGGCCTCGATCTGCATCTCGGTCTCTGTGTCCACCGACGAGGTGGCATCATCCATGATCAGCAGGCGCGGGTTCTTGAGCAGCGTCCGCGCGATGGCGACGCGCTGTCGTTGCCCGCCGGAGAGCGTCACGCCCTTCTCGCCGACGATGGTGTCGTAGCCCTCCGGGAACGTCAGGATGACGTCGTGGATGGCTGCGGCCTCTGCGGCCTCGATGATTTCCGCCTCGCTCACCTCGCGGCCCACGCCGTAGGAGATGTTCTCGCGGATCGAGCGCGAGAAGAGGAACGGCTCCTGCTCCACGATGCCGATCTGACGGCGCAGCGTCGCGCGCGGATACTCGCGCAGCTCCCGCCCGTCGAGCAGGATGCGTCCCTGCTGGTAATCGTAGAAGCGGAGCAGCAGGTTGACTACGCTGGTCTTCCCCGAACCGGTCGAGCCGAGCAGCGCGATGGTCTGCCCTGGGCTGACGTGGAAGGAGATGTCGTGCAAGACCTGGATCGGTTCCGGCGGCGCGGGTGCCGCGGCCTTACCGTTCTTTTTATCCTCTTCCTTCTCCTCCGGCGGCGCAGGTGTGTAGGCGAAGCCGACGTGGTCGAAGCTGATGTTGCCTTGCAGCCGGTGCTCCGCCAGCGCCGGATCGCCGGCCTCAATGTCCTCGCGGTCCTCGGCGATGATGTCGGCAACGCGCCGGTAGGAGACCAGCCCGGTTGAGACCTGGACGATGAGCCGGCCCAGGTTGCGGAGCGGCCAGACGATCCAGACGACCATCCCGCTGATCGCCAGGAAGGTCCCCACCGTGATCTCGCCACGGATCGCCATCAGCGCGCCCAGCGCCATCACCAGCAGCGTCTGCGCGGAGCAGAGGATGTCGGAGATGGGCCAGTAGAGCGAGTGCATCACCAGCAGGCGCTTGCCGCGTCGGTACTGTTCCCAGTTGTCGGTCTCGAACTTGGCGATCTCGTGGTTCTGTTGCGCGAAGGCGCGCACCACACGGACGCCGCTCAGATTCTCCTGAAGCGTCGTGGAGACCTTGCCCTCCTGCTCCTGGTAACGTTCGTAAGCTTTGGAGACCTTGCCGAAGAAGAAGTAGGACATGATGATGACGATGGGCATCACCACGATGGAGAGCCAGGCCAGGCGCGCGTTCATGTGCAGCATCATGCCGAAGTTGATGGCGAAGAGCGCCACGATCCGTCCGATGCCGATGGCCTGATCCGCGTAGAAGCGGCGCAGCGCGTCAACATCGGAAGTGGCCCGCTGGATTAGCTCGCCGGTCTTGGCGTGATCGTGGTAGGTGAAGGAGAGCCGTTGCAGGTGGTCGTAGAGGTAGTTGCGCAAGCGCAACGTGATGCCCTCCGCCGTGCGCGCGGCCCAGTTCCCGCGCAGGTAGGCGAAGAGACCCTCCAGGGCGGCCAATCCCACAAAGCCTAGCGCAAAGAGCGGCAGGCGGTGCAGGTCTTGTCCCTGCGTGAGTATCGCATCCACCACGTATTGCAGGAGGAGATAGGTCGCCGTGCGCGCGGCGGCGCCCAGAGCAACGGCGAGCAGTGCGCCCAGATAGACTCGCCGGAAGCCGGTCATCATCCGCCACAGTCCCAACAGGCGGTTCTCGACGACCGTTTGCTTCAGATCAAAGGTGTGTCCCTGCGTGCGACTGCCGTCTCTATTGTGCGCGATAAGTTTTAGTTGTGCGCTATTCTGTGCCATGTATTTAACCTCAATAATAGGTGTTCCATTTGAAAGGGCCTTAGCCCGCTATATCCGCCGCCGAATGATTGAGAAATGCCCGGTTGTCCTTCCGCCTTGTCATCCATTTCCTCCTTTTCGCGGAACAAAAAAACAGGCTGGGGGATGGCCCACAGCCTGAGCAGGAAAAGTCCTGGAATCAAAAAGGCCGTGGGCATCGCAATCGCCCACGGCCTTAGGAAGACATTTATGTTATGTCAACCTTCCGAGAGGCGCACTGCGACAAGGCAGCACCAGCTGAACGCTACTGTCAGCCTGGCGCGTGCGAATGCCGAAGAAGAACTTGATGTTTGTCACAGCACTACCCCCTATAAAAAGATTAACTAAGCTCATTATATCCAGGTCGTGAAAAATGTCAACCGCGTTTTTCGGAAAAAAGTCGTAACTGCTGAGTATAGACAAATTGTAGGGAAAAGTACGAAAATCGTCTGATAAAACCCTGCTGTGGCCGGTCTCCGACCGTGCCACAGTCCTTAACGGGCACGGTCGGAGACCGGCCCGAGCGTTTCCCAATAATTTGTCCTATACCCGTAACTGCTCAGCGAGTCGCAGTTTGGGCGATCTGGTATAGAATCCAGGGAGGCTTTGGTGCGCCGTAGGGCGCTGTGGAGGTGATGAGATGAAATCTTGGTGCAGGTATGGTTTGGTGATAGCGCTCTTGCTGGCGGGATGCACGGCTGCGACGCCAGTGCCGTTGGCGGTCGCCCTGGATGATTATATCCCGACTTCAGCATCGAGTAACGGCGAATGATCTTCAAGAACCTCTTCCGGCGCAAGACGCGTACCTTGCTGACGACCTTCGGCATCGCGGTGGGCGTCGCGGCGGTGGTGGCCCTGGGTGCGCTGGCCGAAGGCTTCATCTCAGCCTATGGCGCGCTGGGCAGCGGCAGCGGCGCGGACCTGATGGTGAGCCAGCGTGACGCGGTAGATATTATCTTCAGCATTATCGAAGGGGAATCGCTGGCGGCGGCGCGTCCAACGCACGGCGGACAGCCCTTGTTGATGGGCCGGGCGGCGGCGACCGATCTGGGGAAGCAGGTGGGCGACAGCTTCCGCATCTACGAGATGACCTACCGTATCGTGGGGATCTACGAGACCGGGCAGCCCTTCGAGGATGGGGCCGCCGTTATCTCCCTGGAGGATGCCCAGGCGCTCAGCGGCAAGCCGCGCCAGG
>Ga0209614_1001503_pt1 | contig 17211 bp, 16 predicted proteins | sample BlaSprsedimmetaG_FD_185484 | JGI IMG/M metagenome (GOLD analysis project Ga0209614, IMG submission 185484) | Hot spring sediment bacterial and archeal communities from California, USA to study Microbial Dark Matter (Phase II) - Blank Spring... ... | reverse complement strand
CACTCCCTCCCATCTTTGAAGGAGCGCGCCATGAGCAAAGATGAATTTATGGTCAAATTTCGCGGAGTACGCGGCGGTTATCCCATGCCCGGCCCCACCACCGTCAAATATGGCGGCAACACCACCTGTATCGAGATCCGCGTGGACGGACATCTCATCATCATTGATGCGGGGACCGGCATCATCCGCCTGGGGCAGCAGATGATGGCCGAGTACGCCGCCACCAAGAAGCCCATGCACGCGACCATCCTCCTCACCCACCTCCACCACGATCACACGCAGGGCTTCCCCTTCTTTGTGCCGGTCCGCCACGCACAAAGCCAAATCTGCATCCTGGGGCCACGTCCCCAGCAAGAGCAAGACCTGGAAAGCGCGCTCAACCAGGTGCTTCAGCCGCCCGTCTTCCCCGTTGGGTTGGAGGAGATGCACAGCCGCCGCCGCGTGGGCCACATCCGCCAGGGCGAAACGCTGGCCTTCACCGATCCGCAGAACTACCCACAGTTCTTCAGCGTCCACGATGACCTCAGCTGCATAGACCCCAACACCGCGAGCGTCAAAGTCCTGCGCGGCTTCCATCACCCCCGCGAAGGGGTGCTCATCTACCGCATTGACTACCGTGGGCACAGTGTCGTCGTCGCCACCGACACCGAGGGCTACATCGGTGTGGATCGCCGACTGGTGGACTTCGCGCACGGGGCGGACCTGCTCATCCACGATGCCGAATACGATGAGCATGAATACGCCGACACGCCCCCCGTCCGCCAGGGTTGGGGACATAGCACCTGGCGTATGGCGGTGGATGTGGCGCTGGCGGCCCAGGTGCAACGGCTCGCGCTCACCCATCACAGCCCCGCGCACGATGATGCTTATCTCGAAGAGATGGAACGCAAGGCGCAGGCCCACTTCCCCAATGCCTTCATGGCTATCGAAGACGAACCTATCACTCTACTCTAAAAGGACACAATCATGAAACAAACACCACCCCGTTACACCCTCGCCATCTTAGGCGGGACTGGCAACGAAGGCCCTGGCCTGGCCCTCCGCTGGGCGCAGGCCGGGCATCGCGTGATCATCGGCTCGCGGCAGGCGGAGAAGGCCGAGCGCATCGCCGCCGAGCTCAACGCTAAGTTGGGTGAGGCGCTGATTGTGGGCATGGAGAATCTCGCGGCGGCCCAGGCAGGCGAAGTCGCCGTCCTCACCGTGCCCTACAGCGCGCAGAACGCCCTGCTCTCCTATCTGCGCGAGGCCCTCCAGGGCAAAATCCTGGTCAATGTGACCGTCGCGCTGCGCCCGCCCAAAGTCGCGCGCGTCTACATCCCGCCGGAAGGCTCCGCCTGCGAACAGGCCCAGGAGCTGCTCGGCCCCGAGGTCCGCGTCGTCGCGGCCTTCCAGAACGTCGGCGCGCACCACCTGGAAGACCCCGCCGCGCCCGTCCCCTGCGACGTGCTCATCTGTGGCGACGATAAGGCCGCCAAACAGGTCGCCATCGCCCTCGCCACCGATTTGGGCACACGCGGGATTGATGCCGGCCCTCTTGTCAACGCCAAAGTCGTCGAGGGGCTGACCTCCATCTTGATCGGCATCAATATCCGCTACAAGGTCCCCGGCGCGGGGATTTACATCACCGGCTTACCCGAAGGATAGGATGACTACACCCCATCTCTACCTCTACGCACTCCCTGGCATCCCCGATGTCCCGGCGGGCGCGGACGTGGCGGAGCTGCTCCATACCGCGCTACAACGCGCCGAGCTCACGCTCCAAGCAGGCGATGTGCTGGTCGTCACCCACAAAATCGTCTCCAAGGCCGAAGGGCAGCGGGTCAAACTGGACACCATCCGCCCCAGCGCGCACGCGCAAGCCCTGGCGGAGGCCACCGGGAAAGATCCCCGCCTCGTCGAGGTGATTCTCAGCGAATCACGGGGCGTGATTCGGCAACGCGGCGGCGTGCTCATCATGGAGACCCACCACGGTTGGATCTGCGCCAACGCCGGCGTGGATCGCTCCAACGTGGTCGGCGGCGCTGCCGATACCATCCTGCTGCTTCCGCGCGATCCTGACGCTTCCGCCCGCAACATCCGCGCCGGATTGCAAACGCGCACTGGCGTGACCGACTTCGCCGTCATCATCAGCGACACGCATGGCCGCCCCTGGCGGGAGGGAACGGTCAACGTCGCACTCGGCGTCGCCGGGATGCTGCCGCTGGCCGATTTGCGCGGGCAGCAGGACCTCTTCGGCTACACCTTACAAGTGACGGTGGTGGGACGCGCCGACGAGCTCGCTGCGGCCGCCGGGCTGATCATCGGCCAGGCCGCCGAAGGGCTGCCCGTGGCACTCATCCGTGGCGCGAGCTATCCGCGCGGCGAGGGACGTGCCAGCGATATGCAGCGCCCACCGGAAAAGGATCTGTTTCGTTAGACGCAATCCCAAAACATACCACAGACACTATTAGCCACGAAGTTCACGAATCAATTCGTGGCAAACCACAAAAAAGGAGAGACACTATGCCACAGAATGATATTCCTCGCGTTGCCCTCTATCTACAGGATGCCCACCCCATCCGGGATGGCATGAAATACGCGCAATACGCCGAACAGCGCGGCTTCGAGGCCGTCTGGCAGGCGGAGAGCCGCCTGGTGCGCGACGCCATCGTGCCGATGGCCGCTTTCGCCGCCGTCACCGAGCACATCAAGATCGGCTCCGGCGTGATCAACAACTGGACGCGCAACATCGGCCTGCTCGCCGCCACCTTCCTCACCCTCGACGATCTCGCCCCCGACCGCATCATCTGCGGTATCGGCGCGTGGTGGGACCCACTGGCCCGCAACGTGGGCATCGAGCGCCGCAAGCCGCTCACCGCCATGCGCGAAACCATCGAAGTGATGCGTAAGCTGCTGGCGCTGGAAAACGTCACCTACGAGGGCGAATTCCATACCGTCAAGGGCATCGAGCTCGACGTCATCCACGGACGGCGCGAGCCGCGCAACGTGCCGATGATGATCGGGGCGACCGGCTCCCAGATGATGCAGCTCACCGGCGAGATCGCCGATGGCGCGGTGCTCAACTACTGCGTCCCGCCGGAGTACAACGACCAGGCGCTTGAGCTGCTCGAAAAAGGCGCCCGCAAGGCCGGGCGCACCCTGGATGAAATTGATCGCCCCCAACTCATCGTCTGCTCCGTCCATGAGGATCGCGCCGAGGCCATCCGGGGCGCGAAGATGCTGCTCACGCAATATCTGGCGCAGCAACCACACATCGCTAAGGCCAGCGGCGTCAAACAAGAAGTGGTCGAACAAATCCAGAGCATCCTGGGCTGGCCCGCCACCAAGGAGCAGATCGAAAAGGCGATGGTTTACGTGCCCGACGAGCTGATTCTACGTATCACCGCCACCGGCACGCCGGAGGAGGCGATTGCCAGAGTGAAGGAGTACGTCAAGCGCGGCGCAACCTGCCCCATCCTCTATCCGCTGGGCGATGTAAAGCTGATGATTGACACATTTGCAACGCAGTAACAACAGCTTATTCTAACGAGGAGGTCTACACCATGGCGGATCTCACGACCCATCTCTGTGGAATGACGCTTACCCATCCCATCATGCCGGGGGCGGGGCCGCCGGTGCGCGATGGCGTGGCGCTCCTTGCCTGCGCGGAAGGCGGTGCGGCGGCGCTGGTGACGAAGACGATCTCCAGCCAGGCAGCCGCAGTCCCCACACCCAATATGGCCGATCTCAAGACCCACTTCCTCAACACGGAACTGTGGTCGGAGCTGCCACCGGAGCAATGGCTGGAGGTGGAATATCCCACCGCAAAGAGCGCCGGACTCCCTATGATCACCAGCCTGGGATACACGGCGGAGGATATCGCCTGGCTGGCCCCGCAAGTCGCGCCCTTCGCCGACGCTATCGAGCTGAGCACACACTACATCGGCGACGATTACCTGCCGATGCAAGAGGCCATCCGCGCCGCGAAGGAGGGCGCGAACGTGCCGGTACTGGTCAAAATGAGTCCCTTCCGCGAGCCGCAGGGCGCAGCGCAAGCCGCCCAAGAGGCCGGCGCGGATGGCATCGTCGCGGTCAACTCCTTCGGCCCGGCCTTTGGCGTGGACATCGAGCATGGCGGGCGGCTGTGGATGGGCGGCAAAGGCTACGGCTGGATCTCCGGCCCGGCGCTCAAGCCCATCGCGCTGCGCATGGTCTACGATATCGCCCGCGTGGTGGACATCCCGGTCATCGGCGTGGGCGGCATCACCACCGGCGCGGATGTGGTGGAGTTCCTGATGGCTGGCGCACGCGCGGTGCAGGTCTGCACAGCGGCCATCACCAAAGGGGCGGGCATCTACGGCAAAATCGCCGCGCAACTCGATACCTGGCTCGACAAACACGGGTACGCCTCGGTGGATGACATCTACGGCCTGGCGCTGCGCCAGCCCATCCCGGAGATGACCGAACCGCCGATCTTGCTCCCAGAACGCTGCACCGGCTGCAACCTCTGCGTGACGAGCTGCGTCTACGGCGCGCTCTATCTGGTGGAGAAGAAGATCCGCATCCACGAGGAGCGGTGCGAGAAGTGCGGCCTGTGCCTGAGCCGTTGCCCGGTGGGCGCGCTACAGCCGCCGGCGTAATTGCCAAAACCATAACGGGGCGACCTTAGTCGCCCCGTTACCTTTATCTATGCCACCTACTTACAATCGCCGTGATAAATCTCCGGCACGAAGGTCTGATCCGTGATCGGCGGGCGAATGTAGCCGGAAGCCTTCTTGCGCGCGGGCAAGACGAGCGTCTCATGCGGAATCTCCTGGTAGGGAATCATGGTCAGCAGATGCGCGATGCAGTTCAGACGCGCATGGCGCTTCACATCGGCGTTGACCACGTACCAGGGCGACTGTTTAATATCGGTATACTTGAACATCTCGTCCTTGGCCTTGGAGTACTCTACCCAACGGGTGACCGATTCCAAATCCATCGGGCTGAGCTTCCAGCGCTTGGTGGGATCGTCAAGGCGATCCTGGAAACGGCGCTGCTGTTCCTCATCGCTCACCGAAAACCAATACTTGAGGAGAATGATGCCGGAACGCAGTAGCATCCGCTCAAACTCCGGGCAGGAGCGCAAGAACTCGCGATACTCCTCCTCGGTGCAGAAGCCCATCACCCGCTCCACCCCGGCGCGGTTGTACCAACTGCGGTCAAACAATACCATCTCGCCGGCTGCGGGCAGGTGAGGGACGTACCGCTGGAAGTACCACTGCGTCTTTTCACGCTCGGTGGGGACGCCCAGCGCCACCACACGGGCATGACGAGGATTAAGCGGCTCCATAATGCGTTTGATGACGCCGCCCTTACCGGCAGCATCGCGCCCCTCAAAGAGCACGACGAGCTTCAGTCCCTTGTGCCGAATCCACTCCTGCAACTTCGCCAGCTCGACGTGCAATCGAGCCAGCTCACGCTCGTAGACTTTGGCGCGCATCTTGGTGCGCGTCTTGCGGTTCGCCTCCGAGGAAAAATCCTGAACTACAGGATTGCCATTACAATCCAAAATTGTGCCTGGCGGAAAAACCATGGGCGAGGCGTTGTTAGCCTGGGGGGCCTCGGCGTCTTTCTTTTTCTTCTTGCCGCTCATTGCTACCTCCTAACGAGAGAATAAGGTGGAAATTGCTACCCGAAAAAATCCCGAAGGGCCAAAATCTAACCCTATTATAGAAGATTTTGCGGATACTGACAAATTTTAACTGCGCTAACCTCGCGCCACCGGCAGGATCAGACACGTAGGCCCGCCCGACCCCTTGAGGAATTCCGAAAGATTCAACGATTGCACAGAATAGCCCGCCCAATCCAACAGCTTCCGCGCTGCGAAGTTGCGCTGCTCGACAATTACTCGCCCATCCCCCAAAGCGATGACATTCCCTGAGACGAAACTCTCCTTGGGGATGGAGATGACCTCGAATCCCTCGAAGAAGCCCGGCGGGAAGGCCCCCTCGCACGCCAACACCGCGCGCGGCCCAACCATGCTCATCATCCCGCCGATGTGCAAAGAGGGTATGGGTACATCGGCGACACGGATCTCGTAGCCCATCGGCGCGAGAATGGCCCGCAGCTGGGCGATCCCCTCGTCGTTCGTGCGCGAGGAGCGCCCCACAAAGGCGACCTCCCCCGCCAGGATGATATCGCCGCCCTCGGCGATCCCCGGCGGTTCGATCACCCCCACCTCTGGGATGTTCAACTCCTCCAAGACCGCCGCCAACCACGCCTCCTCGCCCCGCCGCGAGGGCAATCCCATCCGCAAGCGCACAAAACCCGCCGGTGCGCAAAAGAGCGGGTCTTGCGTGAAGATGCTGTTGGGATGCCTCGCCAGCTCGGGAACGGAAATCACCTCAGCACCATGGGCCGCCAGCGCACGACACAACCGCTGATGTTGGGCGATGGCAACCTCACGTACTGCCAGCTGCGCGATGTTGTGCGCCGCCAAATCCTCCACCTGGAAATATGCCTCACGCGGCGGGCACACCACCACCCGGCGCAACAGATCTCCCTCATTGCATAACATGTCGCCTCCTCCTTCAAACGCGAAGCGGCCGCATCAACGCGACCGCACCACAAAATAGCGCGCCGCCGGATGTGTTACGATGAGCGCCGCCGTGCTGTGCTCCGGGACGAGCTGCCCCGCCGCCGTCAAGGCCATCCCCAGCGCCGCTTCCGCCGGCAACAAACGGAAGACCTCACGGTGCTGCGATACATCTGGGCAGGCGGGATACCCCCACGAGTAGCGCCGGCCTTGCTTTTCCGCCAATCCCAGATCGTCGCGCACCCGCTGATGCACCCAGGCCGCCAACGCCTCGGTGATGTGGGAAGCCAATCCGTGAACAAAGTAGGCTTCGCTGTAGGCCCCCTCCGCCTCCAAGGCCGCGTAGCGCGCCGTCGCGCCCGGCCCCACCGTGACAACCTGAAAGATCGCCACATCCAGCGGCCCACCCACCGGCGCGAAGTAATCCGCCAGACACAACCGCTGCCCCCCCGGCTGGCGCGGAAAGGGGAAGCGCGCCACTTCCTGCCGCGCGGATGGCGCAGCCGGGTCGTAGATCACCAGAGCCTCGCCATCCGAGTGGGCCGGAAAGTAGCCATAGACCGCCTGCGGCTGGAGATAGGCCCCGGCCTCCACCTGCATCACCCGCAAGCGCGCCGCAAATTCGGCCTCGATCTCCTCCCAGGCCGGCCCCGTCAGCCCGCCAGCGCCCCAGCCGCCACGGAAGAGCGCCTTACGATCCAGCAGCGGCCAGAGAAGGTCCAGCGAAATCTCCGAGAGCGTCTGCGCTCCCCAGAAAGGTGGTGAAAGCGAACCCGCGATCACAGCGCCTCCAAAACGCGCAGTGCATCGAAGGCGTCCTTGCAATAGTGGACGCCCGGCGCGTAGCCCGCGCCGATCCGCCGGGCGAACTCCACGTTGATCGCCGCGCCGCCCACCAGGAGCGGAATCTCCAGCCCGCGCCGCTGCAACTCCTCCACAGCGACGCGCATCTGCTGGCTCGTCGCCACCAGCAGCGCCGAGAGGCCAATCGCATCCGCGCCGACCTGCTGCGCCGTCTCCAGAATCTCCGCCACCGGCACCTGCTTGCCCAAATCATGCACGGTGTAGCCGTTGTTCACCAGGATCGTTTTGACCAGATTCTTGCCAATGTCATGCACATCGCCGAAAACCGTGGCGAGCACCACCACACCCTTGCTCACGCCCTCGGCGCGCTCCAGGTGATGCTCCAGCTGCCCCACGGCGGCCTTCATCACCTCGGCGGATTGCAACACGAAGGGCAGGATGAGCTCGCCCGCGCCGAACCGCTCGCCCACCTCCTTCATCGCAGGGAGCAGCACCTCGTTAAGGACTGCCAGGGGTGCGCGCTCCGCGAGACTCGCCTCCACCAGCGCCTCGACCCCCTCGCGGCGGCGACGCAAAATCGCCTGGCGCAGCTGCTCCGAGGGCGAGAGCGCCGTCTCGGACACGCTCTCCGGGGCCTCGGTCAGCCCCTCGAAGTGCGCGATGTACGCCGCCAGCGCGTCGGGATGCCGGTTGAAGATCAACGCCTCGGCCAACGCCCGCTCCTCGGCGGGGATGTCGGCGTAGGGCGTGATCTGCGCCGGGTTGACAATCGCCATGTCCAGCCCCGCCTCTACCGCCTGATACAAAAAGACGCTATTGAGCACCCGTCGCGCAGGAGGGGTCAAGCCGTAAGAGACGTTGCTCACGCCCAGGTTGGTGAGCGCGCCCGGCAATTCCGCCTTGATGCGGTGCAATGCCTCCAGCGTGGCGACGGCGGCCCCGGCGGTCTCTACATCCCCGGTCGCCAGCGTGAAGGTCAGCGGGTCGAAAATGAGCGCGTGCGGCGGCAGGCCGAGATCATCCACTGCCAGCGCATAGAGCCGCCGCGCGATCTCCAGCTTGCGCGCAACCGTCTTCGCCATCCCCTCCTCGTCAATCGTGAGAGCGATCAGCGCCGCGCCGAACTCCCGCGCCAAGCCGAGAATCTCCCGCGCACGCGCCTCCCCACCCTCCAGATTCACCGAGTTGAGGATCGCCCGCCCCGGATAGCTTTCCAGGGCCGCCCGCATCACCGCCGGATCGGTCGTATCGAAGGCCAGCGGCGCGGGCGAGGCCAGCGCCAGCCGCTTGACGATCTCACGCATCGTGTCGGCCTCGTCGTCGCGCTCGGTGAGCGCCACGCAAAGATCGAGCACGTGCGCGCCGTAGCCCACCTGCGTCTCCACCAACGCGACCAGCGCATCGTAGCGCCGCTCCAGCACCAACCGGCGCGCCTGGCGGCTTCCCTGCGTATTAATCCGCTCACCGATGATGAGCGGGCGCGGCTCCTGGTGCAGCGCCACAGCCTGAACATTGCTCGCCAGATAGGGAATCGCCGTCGGCGCAAAGCGCGCCTCGGTCTCCACAGCGCGCGCATCAAGCTGCGCCCGCAGCGCTGCGATGTGCTCCGGCCCCGTCCCACAGCAGCCCCCCACAGCGCAAACGCCCCACGCGGCAAATTCGCCCAGCGCCAGCGCGAACGGCGCCGGCTGCAAGGTGTAGACCGCCTGCCCGTCCACATTCTCCGGCATCCCGGCATTGGGCAGAACCGACGCGGGCCGCCCGGCCAACGCCAACATCTGACGCACCGCCGCACGCATCTCCTCCGGGCCGGTGGAGCAGTTCAGGCCGATGAGATCCACCGGCAGCGCCGCCAACGCCGCGACCGCTGCCGCCGCATCGGGGCCGGTGAGCATGTGACCCGACGCATCCAGCGTGACCTGCGCCTGGATTGGGACGCGCGCATCCAGCGCCGTGAAGGTCTGCCAGATGCCGTGAATCGCGGCCTTGAGCTCCAACAAGTCCTGCTGCGTCTCCAGCAGCAACAGATCCACCCCACCCTCCAGGAGGCCCTGCGCCTGCTCCGCGTAGACGGCGGCGAGCTCCGCAAAGGTTGCGATGGAAAGCTCGGGATCGTCGAGCGAGGGCAGCTGGCCCGTCGGCCCCATCGAGCCGGCGACAAAGCGCGGGAGGCCCGTCTCCGCCGCGTAGCGGTCGGCGACCTCGCGGGCAAGTTGCGCGGCGCGCCGGTTGATCTCCAGCGTCCGCTCGGCGACGCCAAACTCCGCCAGGGTGAGCCGGTTGGCGCGGAAGGTGTTGGTCTCGATGGCCTCCGCACCCACCTCCAGATAGGCCGCGTGGGCCGCCTGCACCACCTCCGGGCGGTGGAAGAGCAGCATCTCGTTGAGGCCCGCCGTCCGCTCGCCGCCGAAATCGTCAGCAGTGAGCGCGGTCCTTGCCAGTTGCGTGCCTGTCGCACCATCGAAGAGCACCACGTGATCCAGCACCGCATCCAGATAGCGGCGATTGGTATAAGGAATCATTGTATAATTGCGCATTTTCACCTCGTACATCTCACCTCTCCCCCATCGCTTCCAAAGAAAGCGCGCCAAGGGAGACCCAGTCCAGCGGCTCGGCGAGCGGGCGCGGATGCAGCCCCAACGCCTCGACGATGGGCGGAATCGCGGAAGGCCACCCCACCGCCATGATGTGCAATCCGGCAACCCCCTCGATCTCCCGCACCTGCTGGGCGATCTCGATGCACAGCTCGAGTCCGGCGCGCTGCTGCTCAGCCTTGGGCAGCCCCTCCAGCCGGGCGACGACCCAGTCGGGTACATCCAGGCCGGCGACCTGATCGCGCATGAAGTGGGCCGCACGCAGCGACCGCACCGGCCCCACGCCCGCGAGGATGTAGACCTGCTCGTGCAGCCCCAAATCCACCACGCGGGCCATGAACTCCCGGAAGCGCGGCACGTTGAAGATGAGCTGAGTCTGGATAAACTGCGCGCCGGCGGCGACCTTCTTCGCCAGCCGCAGCGGGCGAAAGTCGTAGGGCGGCGCGAAGGGGTTCGCCACCGCACCGATGAAGAAATCGGGCGCGGCCTTGGGGATCGGCTTGCCGTTCTCGAAGACACCATCATCGCGCATCATGCGCGCCATGCGGACAAGATTAATAGAATCGAGGTCGTAGACGGGCTTGGCCTGCGGATGGTCGCCGCCGGCGATGTGATCGCCGCTGAGGGCGAGGATATTGGCGATGCCGTGCCCCGCCGCCCCGACGAGGTCGGATTGGAGCGCCAGCCGGTTGCGGTCGCGGCAGGTCAGCTGCAAGACCGGCTCCATCCCCGCCTGCTTGAGCATGATGCAGGTCGCCAGGCTGGACATATGGACGGTGGCGGCCTGGTTGTCGGTGACGTTGTAGGCATCGGCATAACCGCGCAAGATGCCGATCTGCCGGGTGATGCTCTCGGTGGTGGGGCCGGCAGGCGGGCCGACCTCAACGGTGACGGCGAAGCGCCCAGCGCGCAACATCCGCGAGAAATTGCTGTCGGAGCGGTCAACGGGCTTCATTGGCCACCTCCTCCCAGCGCTCCGTGGCATAGCGAACGAGCGTCTCGCTGCCGGTGGGGATCTGATCCCGCTCCAGGGCGTGCGTCGCCCACGAGGCCATCCCCTCCAAACGCCAATCCACCGGCGGGTTCAGGCGATGCTTCTCGGCGGCGTAGGGCGTCCGCTCGATCCGCGTGAGCGCCTGCACCCAGACGCACGGGCGCTCCGGGTAGACCTCGCAGTGACCATTGGCGCGGACGCCGCCGCACGGCCCGTTGCGCAACTGCTTGGGACAGGTCATCGGGCAGGTCATGCCGGTATAGTGCAAGACGCACTGCCCGCACGCCTGGCAATCGAAGAGTGGCTTTTTGAGCGCCGTCTCGACCGGCAGAAGCCAGCGCGAGGCCCGCTCCAGCCCCACCCGCTCGAGCCAGGGCCGCGCGCGCCGCAACACCCACGCAGTCGCCTCCCAGGCCCAGCCCAGCGGCCCCGGATGATCTTGTAGATAATTTCGCCATGCCATCAGACACCTCCCCTCGACTGCCGTCCAGTATAACGCGGCAAGGCAAAGAAGCAAGCGCCAAATCTCACTTGACAGCCCCGCCGCTTTGAATACGATTAGAGACGGACAATCAAGTTACTGGTTGCTGGTTGCTGGTTGCTGGTTGCTTGTGGCTTAATTTTTAACAAGGAGGTGATGCGCCATTACAAACATGTTTGAAATTTCCGACTATAAAAAGCCCCAACTTCACTAAAGGAGAAGAATCAAATGAAGAAAACTATACTTTCCCTACTAAGCGTGATAATGATTGCCGCTCTATTACTCACGGCCTGCGGCCCACGAGAGACCACCCCTACCGAGGCCCCCACGCAGGCGCCGACGACCGAGCCAGCGCCGCCCTCCAACGACACCACCTGGGACGCGATCCAGGAGGCGGGCGTCATCGTCGTCGGTACCTCCGCCGACTACCCGCCCTTCGAGTTCATCAACGAGGCTAACGACTTCGACGGCTTCGACATCGCCCTGATCCGCGAAATCGGCAACCGCCTGGGCCTGCGCGTTGAAATACGCGACATGGCCTTCGACGGCCTCATCGCTGCCCTCCGCGCCGGACAGATTAACGCCATCATCGCCGCCATGTCCGCCACCCCGGAACGCGCGCAGCAGGTGGACTTCACCATCAACTACTTCGTCGGCACCGACGCCATCCTCGTCGCCGAAGGCTCCGGCCTCTCTTTCGAGGATGCGCTGGAGATCGCCAGCTACCGCGTCGGCGTGCAGACCGGCACCATCCATGAGCAGTGGGTCGAGGAAAACCTCATTGATGCCGGCCTGCTGACCTCCGCCAATTTCACCCGCTACGAACGCGCCGAGCAGGCCATCCTCGACCTGCGCAACGGGCGCATTGACGTCGTCGCCATGGACTTCTTCGCTGCCAAAGCCTATCTCGAGCAGGGCGGAATTGTCCTGGCGCTGGAACAGAACCTCGCCGGAGAGAATATGGCGATCGCCCTCCCCAAAGGGGCTTCGGTCTTCCTGGCCGAAATGAATGCCGTCATCCAGGAGCTCCAAGCCGAGGGGTTCGTTGACCAACTCGCCGAACAATACCTGGCTGGCGAGGCCGTTGAGGAAGAACCCATCCTCAGCGATCCCACCTGGGACGCGATCCAGGAGGCAGGGGTCATCGTCGTCGGCACCTCCGCCGACTACCCGCCCTTCGAGTTCATCAACGAGGCTAACGACTTCGACGGCTTCGACATCGCCCTGATCCGCGAAATCGGCAACCGCCTGGGCCTGCGCGTTGAAATACGCGACATGGCCTTTGACGGCCTCATCGCTGCCCTCCGCGCCGGACAGATTAACGCCATCATCGCCGCCATGTCTGCCACCCCGGAGCGCGCGCAGCAGGTGGACTTCACCATCAACTACTTCGTCGGCACCGATGCCATCCTCGTCGCCGAAGGCTCCGGCCTCGCTTTCGAGGATGCGCTGGAGATCGCCGGCTACCGCGTCGGCGTGCAAACCGGCACCATCCACGAGCAGTGGGTCGAGGAAAACCTCATTGATGCCGGGCTAATGTCCCCCGCCAACTTCACCCGCTACGAGCGTGCCGAGCAGGCCATCCTCGACCTGCGCAACGGGCGCATTGACGTCGTCGCCATGGACTTCTTCGCCGCCAACGCCTACCTCGAACAGGGCGGAATCGTCCTGGCGCTGGAACAGAACCTCGCCGGAGAGAATATGGCGATCGCCATCCCCAAAGGGGCCGAGGCATTCCTGGCGCAGCTCAACGCGGTCATCCAGGAGCTCCAGGACGAGGGATTCGTTGACCAATTGGCCGAGCAATATCTGGCCGAAGAATAAAATCGGATTGACCGGAGGTGGGGCGCGCCCCACCTCCGGGTTCTGATAACCCACAACGCGAGGCATCTGCTTCGCGCGCGAACTGATAGTTCGCGTTACTTTGCTGATTTGCAGATTTTTAGAGGAGACACCTGGCTGGTGTACACCATGCAGCACAAAAATGTAGGACAGGTTAGCAACCTGCCTTACGACTACTATTTTTAGAGGAGACACCGGTGCTGGCGCACACCATCCAGCACGAAAATTCTTATCAGCAGATTGAGCGGATTTAGCAGATTTTTGTTTGGCTATCGCCATTCACCATTCGCAGATTCGCTATTTTTGAAGGAGAGGCTTATGGAAAGATTGCCCGACATCCTGAATAGCATCCCTTATCTTTTGCAAGGCGCGGCCCTGACCGTAGCGGTTGCCTTCATCGCTCTAACGGCTGGCCTGGTGATAGGGCTGCCGCTGGCGCTCATGCGCGTCTACGGCAACAAACTCGCGGCGGGCTTTGCCGCCGCCTACAGCACCGTCTTGCGCGGGCTGCCCTCGCTGGTAGTCCTCTTCATTCTTTTCTATGGCATTCCGCCCCTCATCGGACTCAGGGACCTGTCCGCTTTTTGGGCCGGGTGCATCGCCCTGGGCGTATGCAGCAGCGCCTACCAGATGGAGCTCCTGCGCGGCGCGATTCAATCGGTCGGCTCGGGCCAGATGATGGCGGCCCGCGCCATGGGGATGACGCATGGGCAGGCCGTCATTCACATCATCCTGCCCCAGGCGCTCCGCGCCGCTATCCCCTCCTGGTCCAACGAGGCCGCGGTCGTTATGAAGGACTCATCCTTAGTTTACGCGGTCGGACTGGCCGAGCTGCTGCGACGCTCCCAACAGGTCGCCGCCCGCACCCACCAATTCTTTATCGTCTATTTCCTCTGCGGGATTATCTATTTCGTGCTGACCTTCAGTACCAACCGTGGACTGGACCTGCTGGAAAACAAGTTACGGCTGCCCTCAGTGCTGGAAGAGCACTAGGCGCTCATGCACACACTAAAGAAGGAGTCACCCATGAGTGAACCCATCGTCAAAGTAGAAAATCTTCACAAAGCCTACGGCAGTAACCAGGTCCTCAAAGGGGTCTCGCTGGAGGTCGCTGAAGGCGAGGTATTGGTCATCATCGGGCCGAGCGGCACCGGCAAGAGCACGATGTTGCGCTGCATCAATCTGCTGTCGCGCCCCGACGAGGGCCGCATCTGGGTCGCGGGCGACGAGATCACCGCGCCGGATGCCAACGTCAATCACATCCGCGAGCGCGTGGGGATGGTCTTCCAGGATTTCAACCTCTTCAGCCACCTCAATGCCCTGCAAAACGTCACGATCGCGCTGACCAAGGTCAAGAAGATGTCCAAACCAGCGGCGCGTGAGCTGGCGATGTTCGAGTTGGAGCGCGTGGGGCTGGTTGACAAGGCCGATCACTACCCGGCCCAGCTCTCCGGTGGGCAAAAGCAGCGCGTCGCCATCGCCCGCGCGCTGGGCATGGAGCCGCTCGTGATGCTTTTCGACGAGCCGACCTCCGCTCTCGATCCCGAGCTCATCGGCGAGGTGCTCGAGGTGATGAAGAAACTCGCGCTCGAGGGGATGACGATGCTCGTCGTCACCCACGAGATGGGCTTCGCCCGCGAGGTCTCCACCCGCATGATCTTCATGGAGAATGGCTACATCGCCGAAGAAGGCCCCACCAAGCAACTCTTCTACAACCCCCAACACCATCGCACCCGCGAGTTCCTGGGCAAAATCACCGAGCTCTATGGCTCGAAGGAAGAGGAAGGAGCCTAGCGCATGGAGGGTCTACAGACATTTTGGCTAATGATCTGGCCGAAGCTGGGCGAAGGGCTTGTGGTGACGCTCCAGGTGAGCGCCGGCGCGCTGCTATTGGGGATGGTCGTGGGCCTGCCCGCCGCCCTGATGCGCGTCTACGGCCCCAAATGGATGCGCTGGATCGCCATCGCCTACATCGAGGCCTTCCGGGGCACGCCGCTCCTGGTGCAGCTCTTCGTCATCTTCTACGGGCTGCCCGACGTCGCCCGCCTGCTGCAAAGCTGGGGACTGCCCGGACAGTTCCTCGTACTCCACCGCATGACGGCGGCCTACCTGGCGCTGGGCCTCAACAGCGGCGCCTATCAGGCCGAATACTTCCGGGGCGCGATCCAATCCATCCACTCCGGCCAGCTGATGGCTGCCCGCGCCCTGGGGATGTCGCATCTGCAATCCATCATCCACATCGTGATTCCTCAGGCGCTCCGGCTGGTGCTACCGGCCTGGTCCAACGAGGTCGCCTACATGGTCAAGTACAGCTCGGTCGTCTTCATCATCGCCGTCCCCGACCTGCTCGCGCAGGCGGGCTTCATCATCAGCCGGCACTTCAACCCGATGGAGATGTACCTCGTCGTCGGCGCGATCTACCTGGTCATCGTTTTGGGTCTCTCGACCATTTTGCGCAAAGTGGAAAAGGCGCTGGAGATCCCCGGCCTTGAGTTAGAAGTAGAACGCGGCTAGACACGCCCCGCTGACGCATGAAAAAACCGGACTGGTGAAATCCCTGCCCGGTTTTCTCGTACCTGGTTTACAAGTTCAGGCCGTAGCTCGCCGCACCCAACAGAGCCGCGCGCGCGTTCAAGATGACATGCACGGGAATGGGCGCCAGCACATGCGAAAGTCGCCCCTTCCGCAGGAACGCTTTGAGGAAGCGCTTGTGCTTGAGCGCGGGCAGAATTCGGGGCGGAATCCCGCCGCCGATGTAAACGCCACCCGTCGCCAACACTTTCAGCGCGAGATTGCCGGACTCGGCGCCCAACACGGAGACGAAGGTCTGTAACGTGAGCGTGCAAATCCCGCACGCCTTGTCCTCGTCCAGCGCGTTGTTGACGATCACCGGCGTGCGATCCTCGGCCTCGGCGAGCGCCGCCGCCAGCCACTCCGGTTCCTTGGCGCGGCCCGTGTCGCGCAGGAAGTCGTAGATGTTCGGCAGTCCCATTCCCGAACAGATTCGCTCGTAGCTGACGTGATCGTAGCGGTCGTGGAGATAATCGAGCAGCGCCAGCTCCAGCTCGTTGGTCGGGGCGAAGTCAGCATGTCCACCCTCGGAGGCGTGCGGATGATAGCGCGCCCCATCCCAGGTGAGAAAAGCCTCGCCCAGCCCCGTCCCCGGCGCGATCACGGCGATGGTGCCGCCAGGCATCGCCCGCCCCTCGTTGAGCACCTCGACCTCCTCTGAGTGCAGGTGCGGAACCGCACAAGCAATCGCCTCCAAATCATTGAGCAGATTCGCCGCTTGGAAAGCAAAGGCCTCGCGCAACAACTGCTCGTCAATCACCCACGGCAAGTTGGTGATCGTGGCGCGCCCTCCCACGACCGGCCCGGCCACGGCAAAAACGCTTCCGGTGACAGCCTCCTCACCTTGGCCTAGAAACTCTGTGATGATCGCTTCCAGGCTGGCGTAACGCCCGCTTGCAAAGGTCTGCTCCCGCAAGGGCGCGTGCGAGCCAGCCTCCGCCGAGTACAGCGCCAGCACCGTTTTTGTACCGCCAATATCTCCTGCAAGTAACATTCTGTCCTCCTCAAAAATCCGCGAATCTAAGAATCAATACTGTGACGCAGCGTGTCTGCTCCGCGCTACAGCAGCCGTTCCAGCTCGGTCGGAGGCAACACCTCCCACGCCAGCGCCACCTCGCGGATGGTGCGCCCGCTGCGTTCGGCCTCTTGAGCGATCTCCGCCGCGCGGTCATAGCCTAACGCGGGAACCAACGCCGTAGCCAGCGCCAGATTGCGCTCGACCGTCTCGAGGCAGCGCGCCGCGTCCGCCTCCAGGCCGACCACACAGCGCGTCGTGAAAGCCTGCGTCGCGTTCGCCAGCCACGCGATCCCCTGCAGCAGGTTGTGCGCGAGCAGCGGTTGCATCGTGTTGAGCTCAAACTGCCCGCCC
>Ga0209614_1001501_pt1 | contig 17212 bp, 13 predicted proteins | sample BlaSprsedimmetaG_FD_185484 | JGI IMG/M metagenome (GOLD analysis project Ga0209614, IMG submission 185484) | Hot spring sediment bacterial and archeal communities from California, USA to study Microbial Dark Matter (Phase II) - Blank Spring... ... | reverse complement strand
TTACACAGCCATGGTGCGGGAACCACAGACGATACAGCAACGGTAGAACGATCCATAAACGACACGGAGGTCTGATAACAAACGATGACAATGCCAAAAGACTTTATCTCTTTCCTGGACTTTACCCAGGCCGACCTCGTCGCACTGCTCGATCTCGCCGATACCCTGCGCGACGCATGGCGGGCCAAACAGTTGCCGCAGAATCTGGCGGGCAAGTCGGTCGCCTTGATCTGGGATGCCGAAGGCTTCCGCAATCGCGTGGCCTTCGAGTTGGGCATTGCCGCGATGGGCGGGATTGCGGTGCAGGTTCCCGGCAGGCTCGACGAACGCGAATCCATCGAGGATGTAGCGCGCTACCTGGACAACTGGTTCGACGGCATCGTGTCGCGCGCACGGAGGCACGAAAACATGCAACGCCTCGCGGCGGCATCGGAGCATCCGGTCATCAATGCGCGCACGGACTTCAATCACCCGTGCGAAATCCTGGGCGACCTGGCATACATCCGCGCTCAACGTGGATACCTTGAGGAGCTGAAAGTCGCGTTCGTGGGTGAGGCGACGAATCTCTGCCATCCCTGGTTCGAGGCGGCGGCGCGTTTGCCGATCCACGTCGTGCAGATTTGCCCGGCGGGATATGAAGTGGACGCCGATTTTATGGCGCAGGTGCAGCAGAATGCCGTCGGAACCGTGCGTGTGAGCCAGGATTTAGACGCGGGCCTTCGAGACGCGGATGTCGTCTACACCGATTGCTGGCCCCATCGCAGCAGCCCGGAAGACCACACCCGCATTGCGCGCCAGTTCCTCCCCTACCAGATCGCCGCAGAGAAATTGTGGCTGGCCGCGCCGGACGTCCTCTTCCTGCCCTGCCCGCCGGTGACGCGCGGCGAAGAAGTCTCCGAGGATGCGATGGCGTATCTGGGCCATCACGTCTACGAGGCTAAAGCCTACCTGCTGCACGCGCAGAATGCGGTGTTGAGCGCGCTGATGTAATCCAGGCTATAATAGCAGTAGGGGGTCGAACGATGCAAACTCAAGAACCATATCGAAGTCGTGTGCGTTTAACGCCAGAGGATTTGGGCTTTGGTATGTGGGCACACGATGCAACACTTGAGGACAGCGTCGATCACGTCAATCATATTCGAGAAGCTACAACTAAGCCTTTGTGTGAGGTAACTGAAGAATTATCTGAAGGACAGAAGCCACTATTTCAGAGCAATATTAAGGAGAACTATGAAACCCGCATTGTTAGTCATCGATGTCCAAAAAGCCTTTTTCGGTCTCGACCCGGTGATGACCCAATCGCTCGAAAACGCCATCGAGTATATCAACGCCGCCATCAAGCTGTTCCGGGAGAAACAACTGCCTGTGATCTGCGTCCAGCACATCGATGAGGGTGACGATCTGGCGCCAGGCCAGAGAAAATTCGAGGCGCCGGATTCGCTGCACATCCTGCCGTCGGATGTCCACATCCACAAGACTTACAGCAATTCTTTCAACAAGACGCCGTTGACTGAAACGCTGCACGACCTCGGCGTGGATACCGTCATCATCACCGGCTTCTGCGCGGAGTATTGCGTCACGTCCACGTACCGGGGCGCGATGGATGTGGACCTGACGCCCATGATCCTGCGCGGTTCGATTGCCAGCGATTCGCTGGAAAATATCAAGTTTGTCGAGGACATCCACGATTCGGTGACTTTTGGCGCACTGAGGAAGTTCCTGGAATAGTTGCCGCCCGCCAATAAGGGGAGGTACGACGTGCCGTACAAGGTCTTTCTGGTCGAAGATGAGATCGTAGCGCGCGAAGGCATACGGAATGCCATCGATTGGCCGGCCATCGGTTTCGAGTTTTGCGGCGAGGCATCCGATGGCGAGTTGGCGCTGCCACGCATCGAAGAGGCCAAACCCGATGTGCTGATCACCGACATCAAAATGCCGTTTATGGATGGTTTGCAATTGAGCAAAATCATCCGTGAGCACATGCCCTGGATCAAGGTCATCATCCTCAGCGGCTATGACGAGTTTGCGTATGCCCAACTCGCATTGAAGATTGGCGTGACCGAGTATTTGCTCAAACCGGTCAGTGCGACCGACATCGTTGAAGTTTTGCACAGGGTTGCGACGACGCTCGACCAGGAAAAGAGCGAACGCGAGCGCCTGCGAGCGTTAAAGAGCCAGGTCGAATACAGCGTGTTGGTGCGCAGAGAACAATTATTGCTCCGCCTGGTGATGGGCGGCATTTCGTCGTCGGACGCGATCGAGCAGGGGCAACACCTGGGTCTGGACTTGCTTGCGCCGTATTATCTGGTGATGCTGATCAGGATCGCCTTGTGCGACGACGATAAGTCCTATGACTACGACACGTGCCAGCGCGTCGAAGCGGCGGTGACGGACCTGGTCCGCAACAGCGCCGATATGCTGTTCACCAAAAAAGATATGGAAGCGTTGGTCCTGATTCTCAAGGGCGACGCGGCAGATCAACTTCAACAGGAAGCCGGTTTTTGGGCCGAATTGCTCCAGAAAGAAGGCGCCGGCGATACAGCCTGTCGCCTGCACATCGGAATGGGAAGTCCGCAGGAAAGATTGAGCGACCTGCACCGTTCATTTGCGCAGGCAGTGATCAAGACGAAAGACACAACCGTCCCACCTCACATCACCGGTCCCCGCGAAGGTGAGGCGCCGGCCGAATTACAGAAAGTGGATCACCAGGAACTCGAGAACTATTTGAGATTTGGCGACCTCTCTGCTTTCGACAGTTTCTTCGAGCGTCACCTGCGCGCGATTTGCGAGGTAGCGTTGCAATCCGCCTTAGTGCTACACTATCTGTTATTAGAAGTTTGCCTGACCACCGCGCAATTCGTGAGCGACTTGGGCGGCGCGGAAGAGCACGCAACACCGGAGCTTCACCAAATCGAGGCCATCTTGCCGCGCCTGATGACTGTCGAGCACATCCGAGCCGAACTGGAACAGGTGATAGGCGGGGCTTTGGTTTTCCGCGATAATCAGGTCAATCACCAACGCACGCAGATCATTCAACAGGCCAAAGCGTATATCGACGATCACTTTAACGATCCGGATTTGCAGATGAACGAGGTCGCCAAGCGATTCAACCTCAGCCCCGGTCATTTTAGCACCGTATTTAGCCAGGAGATTGGGGAGACTTTCAGAGATTACACCAACACGTTGCGACTCAATCGCGCCAAAAAATTGTTACGCACGACGAATATAAAGTGCGCCGAAGTGGCTTATCAGAGCGGCTATAACGACGCGCACTATTTCAGCACCTTCTTCAAAAAGAAGACCGGGTTCACGCCTCAGGAATTCCGCGAGCGCTCCTGGGGTAGAAAGGATTAACGTGCCCTATGGATAGTGAATTAACGACCATCGAGAGTTATTCCAAATTTGTCAACAAGTTGATCGCCTATTTCGCCAGCATCAACCTGTCGATCCGCGAAAAAATCCTGCTGTCGTCGTTGGCGGTGATCTTCTTGATGGTAGCGGTTAACGCCATTATGATCCTCAACGTTTTGCAGTTCAACCGCAGATATGACGCCATTATCACCAACATCACGACGGCCAACAGCATCAATGGCTTTATCAAACCCGCGATCGACACCGAAATGTGGAACATCGTGGCGGGCAAAACTGAATTCAAGGCCGGGGGGCAATATGCCATCATCCATCAGGTCAACGAGCAAATTGCTTCGATGATGGCAAACGCCACTTCCGACAGGTCCAGGATCAAATTGGAAGTCGTCCGCAGAACGATGGATACGCTGATCCGCTATGTCGATAAAATGGGCGAGCAAATCGAACAAGGAAGCCGGGTTGCCGAGAACGAACTGGTTTTGGAGAATATTCGCGGCGTTTCGGACGTTGTCGAGCAAAGCATCCAGGATTATATGCTGGCAGAAGTGAATCAAGCGGAGGAACAATACCTGCAAAATAAACAGCTCTTCAACCGCCTGATGATCGTGTATTCGATCTTGTTGCCGGGAACGATTGGGTTTTCTGCGCTGGCTGCCTGGCTGATTTCCGCCAGTGTCTATCTGCCGATCAAGAAATTGCACGACGTCACGACGACCATCGCCGAGCAGGATTTGCGCGCGCTCGTCACCCGTGAGAATGTGAATGAGATCACCGAATTGGGCATCAGCTTCAATATGATGATTGGCAAGATCAGGGAATTGCTGGCGGCGCAAGTCAAGGAGCAAGAGGCGCTCCAGAAAGCCGAGTTGAAGGCGCTACAAGCGCAGATCAACCCGCATTTCCTCTACAACACCCTCGACACCATCGTCTGGATGGCAGAGACCAACAAGACCGATCAGGTGATTGAGATCGTGCGCGCGCTATCGAGTTTCTTTCGTATCGCGCTCAGTAAGGGGAAGGATTGGATACCGATCCAGCAGGAAATCGAACACGTCCGCAGTTATCTGCACATTCAGAAGATGCGCTACCGCGACATCCTGGATTACGAGATCGATGTGGATGACGCAGTGGTGGATGGCGCCATTCTAAAATTGACGCTGCAACCGTTGGTCGAGAACGCTTTGTATCACGGCATCAAACAAAAAAGAAATGGCGGCGCTATCCGGGTTAAGGCAAGAAGGAAAGATCGGGACCAGGTTTTGATCGAGGTGCAGGACAATGGCGTCGGCTGCACGCCGTATAAACTGGCGCAAATCCGGGAAAGGCTAGAGGCCGCATCGTATGAAATCACACAAGAGGACGAAGGCTTTGGCCTGGCTAACGTCAATAAACGCATCAAACTCTACTACGGCAGCCAGTATGGGCTGGCGATCGAGAGCCAATACCAGCAAGGCACACGTGTTACCGTAACGATTCCACTTCGAGAGCAATTAGCCGCGTAGAGAAAGGAGTCATACTATGAAGCGCGCGCTTTGGACTTGTTCCCTGTGTATACTGGCGTGGCTCGTCGTCTTATCGAGCTGCACGCGCCCTCCCGATTCCGCACCCCTCCATACGGAACGCGCTGCCGGCAAGCTCACGTATCAAAACCTGGTCGTCGGCTATTCGCAACTCGGCGCGGAAAGTGAATGGCGGACGGGCAACACGGCCTCGATCATGAAGGCCGCCGAGGAGTTGGGGGTGGAATTGATCTTCCACGACGCCCAACAGAAGCAAGAAAACCAGATCAAAGCGATCCGCACGTTTATCGCTCAGCAGGTCGACGTGATCGGCGTTTCGCCGATTGTGGAGACAGGGTGGAATTCTGTGTTCCAGGAAGCGAAAGAGGCCGGTATCCCCATCATCCTGGTTGACCGCCGGGCAGACGTTCCCGAAGACCTGTATGCAACGTACATCGGATCGGATTTTACCGAAGAAGGGCAGCGGGCGGGCCGGGTGATGGCCGATTTACTCGACGGCAAGGGCAATATCGTGGAGTTGGTAGGCACGTTGGGTTCTGCGCCCGCCAATGACCGCTACGTCGGTTTCAGGGAAATTCTGGCCGACTATCCTGAGATGAAGATTATCGCCTCGGAGACGGGGGATTTCACCCGGGCCAAAGGGAAAGAAGTCATGGAGTCCTTTCTGGAAACTTACGGCGACCAGATCGACGCGCTCTACGCGCACAATGATGATATGGCCATCGGCGCCATCAAGGCCATCGAAGAATTCGGCCTGAAGCCCGGCGAGGACATCATCATCGTCTCCATCGATGCCATTCGAGATGCCTTTCAAGCCATGATCGATGGGAAACTCAATGCGACGATAGAGTGCAATCCGCTCTTGGGGCCGCTTTTCTTTAGCACGGCCCTGGAGGTCGTCAACGGCGCGGAAGTGCCAAAGTGGATTCCTTCTGAAGAGAGCATCTACTTCCCCGATAATGCGGCGGAAATTCTGCCCACCCGTAAGTATTGAGACACCCCGCGTAAAAAACCTTAACGCCATCGGATAAAAACAAACCCTCCATTGTGGAGGGTTTGTTTTTATCCAGAAATCTCCGATGAGGTTTAACAAAATGCTTAAACATGTCTATTCACATATAGATTCATTTCTGCTATGCTGAGGGCAGAAAATCTCCGGTAGTTCTTAGTCCAGTTATTGATAGGCGTCGCACAAACCCAAAACAAGGTTTCAGAACCTTGGCAGCATTTTCAGCCCTGATAAGGAGGTGCAGTTATACGCCAAGCGCATCACAAATATCCGAAGAGCCAAATTCAGTTGTAAAATAACCCAATTCATTCAATCCGATAGGAGAAGAAACCATGTCTCACTTGAAAAAAATCGCTCTGTTGATTGTTGTCCTGCTGCTCGTCGTGGGCTGTCAAGCCGGCGGCGGCAAGAAAAGCTGCGCTCCCAACTGTGAATATTCCGACCTGGTGGTAGGATTCCTCCAGACCGGCTCCGAAGGCGGCTGGCGCGCGGCCAACACCGCGTCCTTCAAGGAAACGGCGACACAGATGGGCCTCACCCTGAAGTTCTACGATTCGCAGAACGACCTGTCGAAGCAAGTTGCCGGTTTCCAGCAATTCATCCAGGACCCCGAAGTGAACGTCATCGTGATGTCGCCGCTTGAGGTCACGGGTTGGGAACAGGTGCTCAAGGACGCCAAGGATGCCGGCAAGCTCGTCCTGCTCTCGGACCGCCGCATCGACGGTTTCGAGGACTTGTACGTGACCTTCATCGGCGCCGACTTCGTAGAAGAAGGCCGCAAAGCCGGGCGGGAAATGTGTAAATTGCTCGAAGGCAGCGACTCCAAGAAAGTTTGGGAACTGGTCGGTAACGTAGGTTCCGCCCCGGCCATCGACCGTGGCACCGGATTCCGCGAAACCGCCAAAGCGTGCGGCATCGAAGTGACCAAAAGCCAGACGGCAAACTGGAGCGTCGTCGAAGGCAAGCAAGTGACCGAGGCCTGGTTGAAAGAGACCACCGACGTGCAGGGCATCTTCGGCCAGAACGACGAGATGGCCTTCGGCGCGATCGAGGCCCTCAAAGAAGCCGGTTTGGTTCCCGCCGTGGACGTCAAGCTCATTTCTGTGGATGCTACCGCCGGCGCGTTCCAGGCCATGCTGGACGGGACGCTGAACGTGACCGTGGAGTGCAACCCCTTGCTGGCCCCGCAGGTCTACGCCGCGGCGCTCGCAGCGATGAACGGCGAAACGCTGCCCAAGTGGATTCCTTCCGAGGAAAGCGTCTTCTTTATGGTCGATCCGAACCTTCCGGCCATCGCTCAGGGGCGCAAATACTAAAACCAGGTTTTTGGCGCGGCGAGGTCGCAACTGGAGAACCACATGCGAGATTGGGAAGTGGCGTTTTACCTGCCGCTTCCCAATCTTTGCACCTGACGCGCTCATAACCGGTCAACCTTGTTGGAAAGGGGCAAGCATGTCCGCAACGAACGATTATATCCTCACTATGGAAGGCATCTGCAAGGCTTTCCCAGGCGTGCAGGCGCTTGACGACGTAGACTTTAGCCTGAAAAAAGGCGAGATTCATTGCCTGGTAGGAGAAAACGGCGCCGGAAAGTCCACCCTGATCAAAGTGTTGACCGGCGTGGAGCGGCCGGACGCCGGACAGATTATCCTCGATGGCGAAGAAATCCACCCGCGCTCCCCGCAACACTCACAGACGCTAGGGATCAGCACTGTCTATCAGGAAGTCAATTTGTGTACGAACTTGTCCGTCGCGGAGAACATCCTGATAGGGCGCGAGCCGTGGAAGTTTGGCCGGATCGACTGGTCTGCGACGAACGTCCAAGCTGCCAACCTCCTCAAACGTTTGCTGGACATCGACATCGACGTGACTAAACCCCTGGATACGTATACCGTGGCGATTCAGCAGATGGTCGCCATCGCGCGCGCGCTCGATATCGCCTCTACCAAAATCCTCATTCTGGACGAACCGACGTCCAGCCTGGATGTGAACGAAACCCAACAACTCTTCAAGGTGATGAGAAAACTGCGTGCAGAAGGCGTCGGCATTATCTTTATTACGCATTTTATGAGCCAGGTGTACGAAATCTCAGACCGGATCACCGTCTTACGCAACGGGAAATTGGTGGGCGCCTTCGAGACAACTTCGCTCCCACGTGTCGAGTTGATCGCCAAAATGATCGGGCGCAGCCTGAATGAACTCGATGATATGTCGAGCATCAAATTGGAAAGCAGCAAACACATCAAAGACGAAGCCATCCTCGATGCCCAAAAGGTGGGACACGCCGGTACCATCAGGCCCTTCGATCTGCAATTGCGCGCCGGGGAAGTCGTTGGGTTGGCCGGCCTGCTCGGTTCGGGCCGCACGGAAACCGCCAGAGTGCTGTTCGGCGTGGACAAACCGGATACAGGCCACATCGAGTTCGACGGCGCAACGGTAACGGATCACAGCCCGCTCGGCTCCATCAAACGCGGCATCGCCCTTTGCCCTGAAGATCGTAAGGCCGAAGGGATCGTCGATGATCTCACCGTCAGAGAAAACATCGTGCTCGCCATACAGGCCAACAAGGGCTGGTTTAGTCACATCGGCGCTCAAGAACAGTACGAGATTGCCAACAGGTACATCGAGATGCTCAACATCGCCACGCCAACCGCCGATCAGCCCGTCAAAAACCTGAGCGGCGGCAACCAACAGAAAGTGATCCTGGCGCGCTGGCTGGCGACCCACCCGCAAGTGCTGATCCTCGACGAACCGACGCGCGGGATCGACGTGGGGACGAAAGCTGAAATCCAGAAACTGGTGCTCGAATTGGCCGATGAAGGCATGGCGTGTTTGTTCATCTCTTCCGAGTTGGAAGAGGTATTGCGCACCAGCCACCGTATCGCCGTACTGCGCGAGCGGGAAAAGGTCGCCGAATTCAGCGGCGAGGTAGACGAACATGTCATCATGCATACAATCGCAGGGAGTGAGTTATGAAACAGCTCGCAAAACGTACCTTGAGATGGAGAAGCATCACAGAGAGCCGGCTGTTTTTCCCCACTGTCGCCCTTCTGCTCGTGCTGCTGTTCGACTTTATCTTCATCCCCGGCTTTTTCACCATCGAAAACAGAGACGGCAACCTCTACGGCAGCCTGATCGATATTTTGCGCAACGGCTCGACGGTTTCGTTGTTGGCAATCGGGATGACACTTGTGATCGCTACCGGCGGCGTGGACCTTTCGGTGGGCGCGGTGATGGCAATTGCGGCCTCGGTCGCCGGCATCCTGATGAACCCATCCGCGCTGCGCAACGAGGTCTTCTTTGTCACCGACCCCACGTATACCTTCCAACCTCTGTGGGTGGTGATTGGAGCGGCGCTGTTTGTGGCCCTGCTCTGCGGGTTGTGGAATGGGGTGTTGGTCGCCTACATGAAGATTCAGCCTATGGTGGCGACCCTGGTCTTGATGACTGCCGGGCGCGGGATTGCGCAGTTGATCACAAACGGGCTGCGGGTCCAGATCACCTACCGGCCATTTGCATACATCGGACAAGGGTGGTTCATCCTGCCCTTTTCACTGTACATCGTGGCGTTTGTGTTGCTCGCGACCTGGTTGCTGACGCGCAAAACGGCCATTGGTATGTTCATCGAATCGGTGGGGATCAATTTTCGTTCCAGTTATTTCAGCGGCATCCAGGAGAGTAAAGTCAAACTGCTGGCCTATGCCTTTTGTGGCTTTTGCGCCGGCATCGCCGGATTGGTCGCCTGTTCCAACGTCAAGACTTCAGACGCCAACAACATCGGACTCTTCATCGAACTGGACGCAATCCTGGCCGTGGTCATCGGCGGCACGTCGATGGCGGGCGGACGTTTCTCTTTGGTGGCGAGCGTCATCGGCGGTTTGGTGATGCAAGCCGTCACCCAGTCGATGTACGCGATTGGCGTCCCGGCTTTTGCTTTGCAGGCCATCAAGTCGGTGGTCGTCATCATCGTGATTCTGCTGTTCTCAGAACAGGTCAAAGGTCTGATGCTGCGCGTCGGTGCGGGGAAGAAAGAGGCATAGTATGTTGAATCGGGCCAGCACGTTCATTTCCAAGCATCGACGGTTTATCCCCCTTACCGCGACCGCTTTACTGGCTTTCGTGGCCTATGGGGTGGGATTTATCAATTTCGCGGGGATGCGCAACCCCCAAGTGTTCCTCAACCTGTTCCGCAACACGTCATTCATCCTGATCAGCGCCGTGGGAATGACGTTCGTCATCTTGACCGGCGGCATCGATCTTTCGGTCAGCGGTGTGGTGGTCTTGACGACGGTGGTTTCTGCGGCGCTACTGCGGGCGGGCTGGAATCCCTGGGCCGTCATCCTCCTCGTGATTGCCATCGGGATGACGTTGGGGTTCATCATGGGCAGCTTCATCGTCTACCTGAAAGTGCAGCCGTTTATCGCCACCCTGGCCGGCATGTGGTTTGCGCGCGGCATGTGTTTCTTCATCAGCGACAATGCGATCAACATCGATGAACGTACCTTCAGAATCCTGGGACAGACGAAAATCCTGATCCCAGGGTTGAAAGAACTGGCGGATCTGCAAGGCACGCCGGCCCCCTACATTTCGATTCCGGTCATCGTGGGGTTCATCGTTTTGTTGGTGGGGATTTATCTCGCCCACTATACCCGGTTCGGTCGCACCGTGTATGCCATCGGCGGCGATCAACAGTCCGCGCGCCTGATGGGCTTGCCGGTGAACCGCACCCTGATGATGGTGTATACGCTCAACGGCTTGTGTTCGGCGCTGGCGGGCCTGTCATTCTGCCTCTTTGTGTCTTCCGGGCATGGATTGTACGCCCCAGGCTTCGAGATGGATGTCATCGCTTCGGTCGTGATCGGCGGCACGTTGTTGACCGGTGGGTCGGGCTACGTGGCGGGCACCTTCTTCGGCGTCATGGTCCTCGCCATCACGCAAGCCCTGATTCAATTCATCGGCACGTTAAGCTCGTGGTGGACGAAGATCGTCATCGGCGTGTTGATGCTCGTGTTCATCGGGGTGCAAGCTGTATTGGCAAATCGCAAAATCGGCGACAAGACCCTCAACGCCCGTGCGCTGCGGCGTAGGCGGCAAAAGCTCGCTTTTGGATTCGGCGCGGCCGCCGTCCTGGCGCTTCTGGCAATCGCGTTTGTGCCCAGATTGCAGGGGAATTCCTCCAATGGTCAGAGCGAAATCACCGTCTGTGAGTTGGAGTCATTCCGTAAAGAGGAAGCCGCGCGTTTGATTGCAGAGGGGGCGGTCATTGCCTATCACCGTCTCGCCGGCCCGGCCTGCATCGATGAGATGTACGCGATCTATCCCGATGGGCGCATACAGAAGGATGATGGCGTACACACCATCGAGACCAACGTATCCCCTGCCGAAGTGGAGAACCTGCTCAAGACCATCACCGAGAATTACGGCTGGTATACCAATGAAATTCGTGACACCTACCACGTGCCATGCCGGCAGTGTTTCGCGCACTACGTCATCGTCGCCTATGAAGGCCAGGAAAAGGGCGCCACGGCGGTCGATGGCGGCGTGAATATGCCACCCGGTTACGGGTTTACGTTGGCCGTCATCCGGGCTGTGCTTCCAGATGCCCAGTAGCGTTAAAGATTACAAAAGTCTCGGCACGTACTTCGCCTTGCAGTCTGCACGTGCGGCGCAGATGCTTGCTTTACCGGAAACCTCGTGAGACTTTTGTAGTCTGGCTGTACTCTTTTCAAACGGAGAAGCGAATATGGCTCTTAAAAAAGTATTCTTCATTCCACTCCTGCTGGTGTATATGTTGGTCAGCCTGGCGTGCGCCTATATCGTCTTGCCCGAAGGATCGGAATCGTCAGCGGCAGGCGCCCAGGCTGCCAACAAAGGATGGGCCGGCATCGTGACCCACGTGGGCGAGACCCCGGCGGGGGATTTGCGCATCGACGTTACCATGCGCAACGATACCGGCGTGTGGAGTACCATGCGCGCCGTGGATGGCAAACCGGCGCTCCTGACCGGCGGCGATGGAAAAACCACCTCGTGCGCGACCGTTTTCGTCGGTACGGGTGGGCATCGTTTGGCGCCAGGGTTTCAAATGCGCGGCTATACCAGCGACCAAAGCGGCCAACCGGAAACGCAATTGCTCTACGTGGAGTGCGCGGGGGCCGTCGCTGCGCCTGGGTCCACACTCACCATCGATTACATAAGGTTCGACGGCGACCTCGATTACTACGTCGAGGTCGAGGAAACGAACAGGGTTCCGGGGAAATTGGTCTTGAATCTTGACGAAGTCGTCACGGATTTGACCTATCCGGTTGCCGAACCGGTAGACGATTTGATTCGAGACTCCGGGACTGAGATGATCGCCCTCAGCGATAATGTCATCAGCCTGCTGGACGTGCAGCGCACCGATGCGGGTTTTCACTTCACGTGGCAGAACGTCAACCCCTCCCAATTCGCGCTGAAGACGCACATCGGCATCCCCCCGGTCATTGGCGCGGACGGTATCATCTACGGCGTGTACGAAACCCTGGATATGGCCGATGTGCCCCTCACCCCCGCACAAGGCAGCGTGACGTGGGACACCGAAGTCGCCGTGCCGGCGGACGGAGATACCTTCTACATTTTGCTCAGCGTCGAATCGAAAAAACCCAGAACCTACGTGAACTACGCTCTCGAGATTACCGGGGAATAACGCCAGTTCCCTGTTGATCCCTCCTGTTGTATGTAGTACCGCACCACAAAAGTCTCACGCAATGTGAGACTTTTGTGGTTTTTGACCAAACGCAAAACCCTGGTATGCTATCCTGTGTGGATGACTCGACCTCGCCTCCCAGCAACGAATGCGCCGACCGCGTCCAACTGTTCGACACCTGGGCGCAGCACTACGATGCCTCCCTGGCCTCGACCGATGGCGATTTCCCCTTCGACGGCTACGAGCGGATTATGGACGAAGTGGTAACGCTGGCCGGCGTCAGGCCGGGGATGCGGATTCTCGACCTCGGGATCGGCACGGGCAATCTGGCGCAGCGCTTTGTGCAGCAGGGATGTGAGGTATGGGGCGTCGACTTTTCCGCCGAGATGCTGGCGAAGACACGGCTGAAACTGCCGCAAGTCCGGCTTGTCCAGGCGGATTTGCTGGTTGATTGGCCTGCCGGCATCCAACCGCCCTTCGACCGGATCGTCTCCGCTTACGTGCTGCACGAATTCACCCTTGAGGCCAAAATCGACGTGCTGCGCCGGGCCACGCATTACCTTGCGCCGGACGGCGTCATGCTTGTCGCCGACATCGCCTTTCCGAGCGTTGCCGTCCGTGAGGCAGCCATGCAGCAGCTCTATGGCGATTTGTGGGATGAAGACGAGTACTACTGGTCCGCCGATGAAACCATCACCGCGTGTGAGGCTGCCGGCCTGCACGCTACGTACCGGCAGATGTCACGCTGCGGCGGCATTTTCATCTTTCAGGCAAAGGATGAAGAATAAACGAATTCAGGCCTCGGATCAACCAGAAACGCGCGGTAACCAGGCGACCATTCGTTTATTCGTTAAGAATTCGTGGTCGGCCTACGCGCCTGAACATTTACCTTTGCGAAGGTTTGGGCGAGCTGGTTTGCACACCTTCGCCAGGATCGCCACACCTTGAAAAACTCCCCCTTTGGTGTACCCTATAGGAGCCAGACTACAAAAGTCTCACGAGGCGCTTGTTTGAGCCAGTATGTACGCTAAACGACAGGTCTGCAAGACACACTACGTGCTGAGACTTTTGTAGTCTTTGCCACTACTGACTACCCGACGAACGACGATCAGATTTACCGGAGGTTCACAATGCCAAAATTTGCACAAGCGCGGGCGCTGTTGCACGAATTCAAAGGCGACCGCTATCTTTTTGGGACGGGCGTACTCGCGCGCGTCGGCGCGATTGCGGCGGCGTGGGGACAGCGCGCGGTGTTGGTCCGCAGCACGTTTACCGGCAGCGATGCCTTCGTGCAGACCATCCGCGAGGCGTTGGCGCAATCCGGCATGGCGCTGGCCGGTGAAATTCCAGGCGCACGGCCCAACGCGCCCCGCGAGGACCTGTTCCGCATCGCCGGCGCGCTCAAGGCGCTCGATCCCGACGTCATCCTCAGCTTCGGCGGCGGCAGCCCCACCGACGCGACGAAAGCCGCCGAGGTCTTGCGGACGCTCGGCGGCGAGATCGACGACTACTTCGGCACGGGGCTGGTGACGGCAGCGATCCAATCCGGCGACAAAACGCTCACGCCGCACGTCGCCATCCAGACGGCGGCCAGTTCCGCCGCGCATCTCACCAAATACGCCAACATCACCGAAACCGCGACCGGCCAGAAGAAGCTCATCGTGGATGACGCCATCGTCCCCGTCGCCCCCGTCTTCGACTACACCGTGACCTACGGCGCGCCCCCCACCCTCACCACCGACGGCGCGCTGGACGGCATCTCCCACGCGCTGGAAGTGCTCTATGGCGCGGTAGGCAAGCCCAACTACGCGCAGATCGAAGCCGTCGCCGAGGCCGCCATCAGCCTGGTGGTGAATTACCTGCCGCGCGCGCTGGAACATCCACACGACGCCGAGGCCCGCGAAGCCCTGTGCCTGGCGACCGACCTGGGCGGCTACGCCATCATGCTCGGCGGGACGAACGGCGGGCACCTCACCAGCTTCTCGCTCGTGGACATCCTCAGCCACGGGCGCGCCTGCGCGCTGATGAACCCCTACTACACCGTCTTCTTTGCCCCGGCCATCGAAGCGCCGCTGCGGACGCTGGCCCGACTCTACACCGACGCCGGCCTGATCATCGGCGACGTGAGCCGTCTTCACGGGCGCGATTTGGGCGTCGCCGTGGCCGAAGCGATGTTCGCCTTTGCCCGGCGCATCGGCTTCCCCACCCGGCTGGACGAAGTCCCCGGCTTCACCCCCGCGCACATCGAACGGGCGCTCGTCGCCGCCAAAGACCCGCAGCTCAAGATGAAATTGCAGAACATGCCCGTGCCGCTCACGGTGGATATGGTGGATGACTACATGGGGCCGATCCTGGAAGCCGCTGTCAACGGCGATCTGGCGGGTATTCGAAATGTGTCGTGAACGTCAACCGATCTCGCCGCAGCTTACAGAACTGGTTAGTACCTGCCGTTTATGAACTGTAAGAATTAGATCTGGTAATGTTCCCCGTAGCCGTCATTCCGAACGGAGCGTAGCGGAGTGAGGAATCTCATGTGCAACAGATTCCTCAGCCCCTTCTTTAGCTATCTGGTTGCTCGCAATTGGGGAACGGGGCTTCGGAATGACGTTTGACAGTGTGTGGGGGTTATTACCGGATTATTGACTTGAAGTTCATGAGCGGCCTATTTTGGGAGGGAAACGATGCAAACAAACCAACTGAACAGTGATAGAGCTAATATCTCCAGCCATGGCAACAAAACAAGCCGGAAAGGGTTCCTGCGTTGGACAAGGTTAGCGGCGGCGGGAGCGCTGGTGTTAACGCTGGCGTTAGCATGTACAACGCCGGCACCGGAGACGGCAGACACAACAGCCGTTGCGCCAACGGAGCGAGCCGAGGAACTGCCAACGGCCACTGCATCCACAGCGCCGGCTGAAGCACCAAGAGAAAGCGAGGCAGAAAAAACGCCGGAAGCGGAACCCTTCGAAGGAACGCTGCGCTTCATCGTGGTCAACAGCGACGACGATAGCGCCGCCAGACTGGCCGCCCTCAATGACCAACACGGCTTCGAGAGCCTGTTCAAAGCCAGAGTCGGCATAGAAAGCGGCGTGAGTGCTATCGCCGAAATCGATATGCGCGATCCGGCAGGCAGAGTCATGGTCAGACTCAAGAAAGACATGCCCGAAGGACAAACTCAGCCCTCAGAAATGGCCGTGAAAGACCTGGCGCTTTCGACGGAAACGGAAGCCGTAATTTATCAAAATGAAGCGGAGGGATTGGTCTTCTTCTGGACGGAGAGCCTGGGGCAAGCGCAATTCGCGCCGGCCACACAAGAAATGGTCGGGAAAGCGATAGCCGCGCCGATGTTCGATGTGCGACGGGATAAAACCGGCGATGCGAACTGGATCAAGGCGGTGGTAAGTGCAGATGCGCAGGGGGCGAGCGTTTACCAGCTTACCCATGAATCAGATGACAGAGGAACCTGGGTGAAGTTGGCGAATCCGATAACGGTACTTGAGCGTGAGACGATATTCGCGGAGGCGGGGGCGGTGGCGGAGGCGGAAGGTAAGTTACGCTCGGAAGTTTTATCAGTAGAATTGTTGAGATCTTTTGGTTATGATAGTTGGGAAAAAGTTGGAGAAGAACAGGGCAAGTGGTTGAGGTCAATTGTTGGCGGAACAGATTTAACTGGATTACAGGGAGAGATGCAGACAGCAATTAATAATGGAACGTTTTACGATGCTGATGGCAACATAAGCGTAGAGTGGAAAAATCGAGGACTAGAGCTGATGATGGGAGTAATGAAAGACAAGTTAAAAGCAGAGTTAGACACATTAACAGATCCAGAAGCAGAAGGAGTAGACTATCCAAGATTGTTGGAAACAGTGATTACTATAAATGGCAAAGCCATCCCAATTAGCCTACACCATGGTTCAGCTTTGTATAATCTATACAGAGATAAAAGTGTTTGGGATTATACTACATCTGTACCCGGTTTAATTTCAACATATCTCGATCCAGACTTTCAAACGGGAATATCAACCATATTCGAACAATTTTTAGTAGATCAGAAACTAGATGTTAAGGCTGGTTTTGCTGAAAGCTCATTTGTTATTCGCGATGGAAAAATAGTTAATGTCGGAGAAGTTGCAGATGCAAGAAGAGTTGGAGTAGAGAAGATAGATAAAATCGAATTTTATGAACTACATGAGCAAGAATTTTGGGTATTGGAACATCTGCAAAGAGACACTGCTCCCTATGCTTTAAATCCGCATTACGATGGAGATGCAGCTACTCCTTTTATTGATTTTATCTGGTTTGTTAAAGACGGCACATTATCTTTTGTGCATATTCAACCAGGTAATATAAATAAGGATCGAAAAGCTTCGCTATTATGGCCGCTGTACAGAAATTCTATCTCTACAGCAATGACAGATTTAACGTTTGCTTTTAGGGCAAAGTCCTTAGAATCAGGGGTCGGAAGCAATGAGTTTTTAGACAGTTTTATTAAGCCCACAAATTCCGCCGTTAGACGTCTAATTGATGAAGTACAAGCAAAATAATTATCTAAAAAAACATATTGACCTCTACCCATTAATAGGCAGTCAATTTGTACAATACCTTCGCCAATTAGGGCGGTGAATTAGCCCTGGC
>Ga0209614_1001500_pt1 | contig 17228 bp, 18 predicted proteins | sample BlaSprsedimmetaG_FD_185484 | JGI IMG/M metagenome (GOLD analysis project Ga0209614, IMG submission 185484) | Hot spring sediment bacterial and archeal communities from California, USA to study Microbial Dark Matter (Phase II) - Blank Spring... ... | reverse complement strand
TTATTATCATCAATCCCAAGTTGAGACAAAACTTTATTATCCGGTTTAAAACCATATAAATAATACTCCTCCTTTAGGCCAGGATATGGAAAAGCTCTTTCTGATTTAAGTCCGTAGGAACGCAAAACGTCAAAGGGAATTAAATCGGGGTAAAGCGCTTTTTTTGAAACTCTTAAGTTTATATTGTGCGCAATCTTTGCATATTCATAATCGAACATCGTAACGTGGTGTATCTTCAAAAAAAGAGATGCTGCAGCCAAATCATTCGAGCCGTGACTGAGCGCCAAATCAAATTTTTTATCCCTGGCAAAATTGACTAAATCCCTGGTTCTCGAAAAAAGACCCGCTGCCTTCTTCAAAAAGTTTTTTCCCCTGTGATGACCAATTAGGGTGTATTCCATCTTGTGCATCTCAAGCATGGGAACTGTTTGGGCAAACTCCCTTGCTGTAACGATTACAGAATAACCTCTACCTTTTAGTTCTTCAATTATCGGTTTAAAGATTACCACGTGGGGAGAATTCGTTATGTCAATCCATATGTTCATGTTTGTTCCTTCATTAAAACCTCAGTTAGTCGATAGTTTCTTAGTTGGGAGTCGGTAGTCCATATATCGAGATTGCTTCGTCACTATCGTTCCTCGCAATGACACACAAAATCGTCACTGCGAGCCTTGTTCTGTAAGGCGCGGCAGTCTCAAGATTGCTTCAGTCGTTACACTCCTTCGCAATGACGCCCTACTCATCATTGTGATTTTAGTTATTATTTTATATTACACTTTCACCAAGTATCTTAACTATCTTTTCGGCGGTATGCCCATCTCCAAAAACCTGTCTCTGAGAACCGTCTGGCCAAAAACTTTCGACCGCCTCCAAGATAACCTTGTGATTCGTGCCCACCAATATATTCCAACCATCTTCTACAGTTTCCACCCACTCAGTAGCTTCTCTTAGAGTTATACAGGGAACCTTGAAGAAATATGCCTCCTTTTGAACTCCGCCGGAGTCAGTCAATATCTTTTTGGCATGTTTTTCAAGCATTAAAAAGTCTAAATAACCAACCGCATCTATTAATTTAACATTTTTTGAATCATTTAGATTCGATAATAGTCCATTATCATCCAAGCTCTTTCTGGTCCTGGGATGAACCGGAAAAATGAGAGTTTCATTGTTTAGATTACAAAAAGCTTCTACAATTTGTGAGAGATTATCAATATTATCAGTATTGCTAGCTCTGTGTATCGTTGCTAATAAATATTCTTTCTTATTTAAACCCAGCTTATCTAATATATCTGATTTGTTTTCAGCAACCTTACCAAAATAAATTGCGGTATCGAACATCACATCCCCAACGTTACAAACTAGTGGGGAGCCATGCCTGACGGCAGGCAGGTGGGGAGTGGGGAATGGGGAGTCACAAGACTCGGAAACAAATTTTCCTTCATTAAAAACATTGGTGAACCCCTCGTTTCGTAGATTATCTATTGCAGTTTGCGTAGGACAAAATAAATAGTCGGAAACATGGTCGGTTAAAATTCGATTTACTTCTTCGGGCATCGATTTGTCAAAAGACCTCAACCCTGCCTCAACATGAGCCAAGGGAATGTTGAGCTTAGCGGCCACCAAGGCACCAGCAAGAGTAGAATTCGTATCCCCGTAAACGAGAACAATATCTGGTTTTTCGGCTAAAATAACTTCTTCGATTCCGGCAAGCATATCGGCGGTTTGCTTTCCCTGAGAAGCGGAACCGACCCCGATATTGTAATCGGGCTCAGGGATACCAAGCTGCTCAAAAAAGATAGCCGACATCTCCTCGTCATAGTGCTGACCGGTATGAATCAAGATTTCTCGATGATTTTTTCGTATCTCTTTTGATATTGGCACGGCCTTTATAAACTGAGGACGCGCCCCAACAATGGAAGCAACCTTCATTATGATATTGCCTTTTTGACAACTTCCACCACGGATTCAATTTGCTCTCTTTTAAGCTCGGCAAAGAGCGGAAGCGCGATGGTTTCTTTGGAAGCCCTGTCGCTCTCTGGCAAATCCCCCCACTTATAACCCAAATCCGCATAAACTTCCTGAAGATGAAGCGGAAGTGGGTAATATACGCCCGTGCCTATTCCCGTTTCTTTTAAAGCCTTTTCAAGAATATCGCGTTTCTTTGTACGAATGATGTAAAGGTGATAAACGTGCTTAATATTATCTAACTCATAAGGAGTTACAACATCTAAGCCTTTTAAGAGTTCATTGTAGAGATAAGCATTTTCTCTACGCTTGTCGTTCCAAGAGTCTATGTATTTTAGTTTTACAAGAAGTATTGCCGCTTGAAGAGCATCCAATCTGCTGTTGTGACCCAAAACTGTATGATGATACTTTTTCGGGCTCCCGTGTTGCCTTAGAAGCTGAATTTTTTCAGCTAAGTCCGTATCGTTTGTAACCACAGCGCCACCATCGCCCGCGCATCCCAGATTTTTGCTGGGAAAGAAACTAAAACAACCCGTGTCTCCCAGACCGCCAATTCTTTTTCCGTTAAATTCCGCTCCGATAGCTTGGCAAGCATCCTCTACAACCTTTAAATTATATTTTTTGGCAATAGTCATGATGGCATCCATGTCAACCGGCTGACCGAATATGTGAACGGGAATTATGGCCTTGGTGTTTTCATTAATTTTTTCTTCTATCAACCCTGTATTTAAGTTAAATGTATCGGGTTCGATGTCCACAAAAACGGGTTTTGCCCCCACGCGAGAAATACATTCAGCGGTCGCAAAAAAAGTAAACGGGGTGGTAATTACTTCGTCGCCAGGCCCTATGCCCATTGCTTCAAGAGACAAGATTAAAGCATCTGTCCCATTTGCAACTCCAACTCCATACTTTGTCCCACAAAAAGTGGCCAATCTTTCTTCTAACTCCTGAACCTTGCTCCCTAAAATAAAATGACAGCTTTCCATAACTTCCATAACAGCCGCATCCATTTCATTTTTAATCGAACGATATTGAGCCTGTAAATCTAAAAGTGGAATACTCATAAAACCTCCTGCTTAATTATTAGTCTATTGATTGGGAGTTTGTTAGCTCGTTCGCTTCCGCTTACTCAATAGCTTATAGTTAAAACCATCTGCCATCAGCCCCGCCAGCGACGGGCAAGCATCTGCCATACGCTACCCGTTACTGATTTTCCAATAACTCCTCTTCTGGAACATTTCTTATCACCTTAGCAGGAACCCCCATCACAAGTTTATAGGCCGGGGCATCCTTGGTTACTATGGAGCCAGCAGCGATAAAAGCTTCCTCTCCCACTACGATTCCTGGAAGCAAAATGGAATTTCCTCCGATCCTTGCCCCTCTTTTTACATGAGCCCCCTTCATCTCCTTAAGTCTCTTTTCGGTGCGACCCATATAATTATCATTAGTGAAGGTAACCATCGGAGCTATAAAAACATGGTCCTCTAAAACACTGTAAGCTGTAATGTAGGAGTTGGTCTGCATCTTAGTATGATCACCAATGGAAACCTCGTTCTCAATGGCAACCCCTCTTCCAACAACAACAAAATCGCCAATTTTAACCTTCTCTCTTATTGTAGCCAAATCGGCCACCGTAACATTTTCACCCAGTTTTGTTCCCGCGTATATAACCGCGCCCGTACCTATGCTGCAGTTTGAACCAATTTCAAGGGGAGATAAAATTCCTTCTACTTTTGCGGTGCTTGAGGGAGCAAGCTTTGGTTGCCTTCCCAAAACAACATTGTCGGCTATGGTTACGTTATCTCCAATTTGAACGTCTCGATAAATAATGACGTTATTCCCCAAAATCACGTTGGAGCCAATTTTCACATCTTCAAAAATAACAACATTTTGACCCATTTTAAAATTTAAACCCGTCTTAGCTGAATCAGCAATACTACGGTTAGCCAATTTTAAACATCTCCTATCTTTGTGGGTATGCCGCCATTTTTCAAAGATTTTTGCGCGGCTTCTAAAACCTTAACAACCCTCAAACCATCACGCCCATCGCTTAAAGGTATTTTCCTTTCCATTATGCACTCTATAAAATGCATGCATTCGGTGCGCAGAGGTTCCTTCATATTTATTGAGGGCATAACTATATCTCCAAAGCGTAAAGTCAAATCCTCTCCATAAGATTTGTAATCCTGGTTTCCCAAGCCCTCGACGCCTTTATCGTAAATCTTTATTTTTTCTGCGCTTTCCATGTCATCAAAAACAACCATTTTCTTGCTGCCCACTATGGTTAGTTTCCTTATTTTGTGGGGATCTAGCCAGCTAAGTTGCATATGCGCCATAACACCATTGGAAAAATGCAAACTACAAAAAACAACGTCCTCAATTCCATCACGAAGATAAGATTCACCTCGGGTTGTAACCTCAACCGGCTCCATATCAAGAAGATACAGAATAACTGATATATCATGAGGCGCCAAACTCCAAAGAGCATTTTCGTCACGTCTTACTTTCCCCAAATTTAAACGTTGAGAATATAAGTAATAGACTTCTCCTATTTCTCCGGAGTCAATATAAGACTTAATCTTGCGAATGGCCGGATGATACTCAAGCAAATGCCCAACCATTAAAATCCTGTTCCTCTTTTCGGCTAAATCAACCAACTCGGTGGAGGTTGCGCTTTCAAGAGTAAGGGGTTTCTCGACATAAACATGTTTATCATGTATTAAAGCTTGCTTGGCCAAATCGTAGTGAGTGGGAGCGGATGTGGCAACCACAATCGCATCTATGTTTAAGTCATTTAAAATCTCGTTGTAATCCTGAGTAGTCTTAACCGATGGGTAAAGTTGATTTATTTTCCGCAAATTCTCTTCAGATAGATCGCAGCAAGCAATCAAACTTACGTTTGGTATTCCGTTAAAATTTCGAACTAAATTTGGACCCCAATAACCAAGGCCAACTACGGCTACATTGATTTTATCCACGTAAACTCCTAATATTTAAATCTTAACAATATTTCCATAATCAAAATCATTTAAAGCATTTCTTGTATCAACCACAAGACTGGCTTTTTTGGCAATAAAATTATAATCTACATTAGAATGATCGGTAATCACCACAACACAATCCTTCTCTTCAAGCATCTTCTCATTGACATGTTGAGAATTAAAGATGCTTCCTTCGACTTCAAACTCACTTATATAAGGATCGTGATAGGAAATATGCGCGCCTCTTTCTTTAAGAATCTTGATGATCTCTAAGGCCGGCGATTCCCTTAAGTCATCTATATCTTTTTTATAAGCAACTCCCAAAATAAGAATCTTGGAGCCATTGATGCTTTTTTGAACATCGTTTAAAGCTTCCGAGATTCTTGTAACAACGTAATATGGCATATTTTGATTTACTTTTCCGGCAAGCTCAATAAACTCGGTATAAAAATCATACTCTTTGGCCTTCCAGGAAAGATAAAAGGGATCTATTGGAATACAATGTCCGCCCAATCCTGGGCCAGGATAAAAGGGCATAAAACCAAATGGCTTTGTCGAGGCCGCCTTTATAACCTCCCATACATCTATTCCCATACGGTTACATAAAATCATAATCTCATTAACCAGCGCTATGTTTACACAACGAAATATGTTTTCTAAAAGTTTTGTCATCTCCGCTGTTTTGGGAGAGGAGACCGATATTACTTCATCTGCGATCTGAGCATACATTAAAGAAGCTATATCAGTACATTTCTTCGTGACACCTCCAACAACCTTTGGAGTGTTTTTAATGGAAAACCCCTTGTTCCCTGGATCAACCCTTTCGGGTGAAAAAGCAAGGTGAATATCTTCCCCCACTCTAAAACCACATTTTTCAATCACGGGCAAGATAATCTCTTCGGTTGTTCCTGGATAAGATGTGCTTTCAAGAATTATTAATTGCCCTTTTTTTAAATGTGGAGAAATTGAATTTATACTACTTGAGATATATGAGGTATCCGGCTCTCTCATCTTATTGAGGGGCGTGGGAACACATATGATTATTACATCTAAGTTTTTAACTATATTAAAATCACTTGTTGCCTCAAGATAACCATCTTTAACCAAACTCTTGATCGTATTCTCGTCTAAGTCAGGAATGTAATTTTTCCCCTTGGAAATCATACTGACCTTTTTGCCATCAACATCTATGCCTGTCACATTAAAGCCCGCTTGTGCCATTTCAACAGCCAAAGGTAGCCCCACATAACCTAAGCCAACTATTCCAATCTTTACAGTTTTCTTACTTATTTTATCTTTTAGAGACATTTTCACCCTCTTCTAACAAAAACTAGTAAATATTATCACAAAGCCAATATCGTGTCGAACAAACTCTCTTTCACTTTATTGCAAACATTAACTCACCCTGAGCAACTATTTCCCCATCGACAGTCGCTTTTGCCTGCCCCACGCCAATGGGCCCCTTTGCTTTAATAATTTCCGTCTCCAACCTCAGTTGATCACCAGGACGAACCTGTTTTTTAAACCTTACTCCATCAATCCCCGCAAAAAAAGCAATCTTTCCTTTGTTTTCTTCTTTGCTCAAAATCGCAACAGCTCCAACTTGAGCCAACGCTTCAACTATTAAAACCCCCGGCATCACAGGATAATCCGGAAAGTGGCCGACAAAAAAGTATTCATTGGCAGTAACATTTTTTATACCTACAGCGCGCCTTCCTTCTTCAATCTCCAAAATTTTGTCCACCAACAAAAACGGATATCTATGAGGTATTATTTTTTTAATCGCGTCTATGTCCAAATAAATCTCCTCCCTTTTCCAATCATATGAAAAAAAGTTTATCCCTTTAACAAAATTTAGACAAGTTAATTCCTTGTGATATAATTTTTTAAAATTAAAAAAGGATGTGGAGAAATTGAAAAAGAAGACTCTAATTATTTTACTTGCTGTTATAGGAGTTGTTATCGCAACTTCACTTGGCATTTACGCTTTTTTAAAACCCAAAGAGCCAATAAAAATGGATAAAAAAGCTAAGAAAAAAACACAGGCAACGGTTGTAACCCCTCCTGCATATTTTTGTTCGGTTTGCGGAGAAGAGACCTCCAAAGAAAATTCGGAACTTAGACCGATTGCGGTAATCGTTGAAAACCACCCAGCGGCGCGTCCTCAGTCGGGCTTAGAAGATGCTTGCACCATATATGAGGTGGTTGCCGAAGGAGGAATTACAAGATTCTTGGCGATTTACACCCACAGCGAGTGCAAAAACATAGGACCCGTCAGAAGTGTGCGAGAATATTTCGCCGAGATAGCAAAGGGATATGATGCTCTTTTAGCGCATTGCGGCGGTTCCCCAACCGGCTATTCAATGGTAAAAAGTCTTAATATCGCCGACTTGGATGAATTTGCAAACTCGGGAGCTTACTGGAGAGCTAAAGACCGCAAAATGCCTCATAATCTTTATACATCAACTGAAAATTTACGAAAGCGGGCCGCTGAGAGAAAATTCGACACCGACTCCAGCTTCGAGCCTTTTAAATTCAAAAAAGATGCTCCCGTTGAGGATCGCCCCGAAGAAACATACGTAGAAATAGATTTTTCATCTCCCAAATTCAAGGTCCGGTACGAATACAACAAAGAAAAGAATTCCTATCTGCGTTTCATGAGTGGTTTAGCACATAAAGACCGCAATTCCGGCAATCAGTTAGAAGTAAAAAACATTTTAGTTCAAAAAACATCAATAAGCGTGGTTGATAAGATAGGACGTGTAAGAATTGGTAATGTCGGAAGCGGAGAAGGATACGCTTTTCTTGATGGCAAAGTATTTAAAGGAAAATGGGTTCGAGATAGCTTATCAAAAATAATAAAATTTTACGATGAGTCTGGAAATGAACTCCAACTAAATAGAGGTCAAACCTGGGTTGAAGTAATATCTCCCGACAGAAAAGTAAATTTTCCTGAAACTACAAGTTAATCCTTAAGTGAATCTCTTTCGCCAGTACGAAAAATATTTGCGCCAAGGGCTCTAAATTTGGTGTCCAGATTTGAATATCCTCTGTCGATATGGGAGATATCAATAACTTCAGTTATCCCCTTGGCGGCTAGCCCCGCCAGAACCAAAGCTGCCCCACCTCTTAAGTCGGTCGCTCTTACGGAAGCCCCAAAAAACTTTTCAACTCCTTTTATGATTGCGTGAGGACCCTGAACGCGAATATTTGCTCCCATTCTGTTTAGCTCATCAATGAGCATAAATCTGTTTTCAAAAACATTTTCCGTAACTATGCTGGTTCCGCCGGCCAAAGACAGCAGGGTTATTATTTGAGCCTGCATATCGGTCGGGAAGCCAGGATATGGCAACGTAACTACATCTAGCGGTTTAATCTCTTCGTCTCGAGAAACATGAAGCCCATCAGCGGTCTCATCAATTTTTATACCAGCCCCGGTTAATTTTTCTAAAACAATGCCCATAAAATCAAGCGGCGCATTCTTGATTAAGATTTCACCGCCAGCTAGAGCCACCGCCACCATAAAAGTTCCAGCCTCTATCCTATCGGAAACGACGGAGTATTCCTTTGAAGCGCCGAGTTTGTCCACCCCATCAATAATCAATGTGCTTGTCCCAGTTCCCTCAATTTTTGCACCCATCTGTTTTAAGAAACAAACCAGATCGGTTATTTCGGGCTCTCTCGCGGCATTTTCAATAACGGTTGTTCCTTTTGCCTTAACCGCAGCCATTAAAACATTTTCAGTCGCTCCAACACTCGGAAAGTCAAAACTGACATCGGCCCCTTTTAAAACATCGGCTTCAGCTTCGATAAATCCATGTTCAACATTTATCTTAGCTCCCAATTTTTCAAGTCCTCGCAAATGAAAATCTATCTTCCTTAAACCAATTTTGCATCCACCCGGCAAAGCAACGCGCGCTCTGCCCACTTTTGCTAACAATGGACCTAAAACTATGATTGAAGCACGCATTTGATTTACAAGTTCATAAGAAGCTTCGTGTTTAAGGGGATTTGCCGGCACGATAGTTGCCTTCCCTGAATCATCTAAATTCACACCCATCCCGAGTTCTTCAAGGACCTTCACCATTAAAAAGACATCTTTAATCTTTGGGATGTTTTTCAGCACAACCTCATCATTGCTCAATATCGAGGCGGCCATAAGCTTTAAGGCAGCATTTTTAGCTCCGCTAACCTTAACTTCTCCTTTTAACCTATTTCCGCCCTTAATTACCAGCTTTTCCACCAGCATCTCCTTAAATAACAAAATTAAAAATTCATTTTAAGCTTAAATTATAATCCGTCAACAAAGCAAAAAACAAACCCTTAAATAAAATCAAGGGTTTGTTACATATAATTAACCTTTTTGAATTTAACTTCCTAAGTTAAATTCTTTTACTGATTCGGATTCTGTTTTCAGCTTTTTCTAAATCAATTTGAGCTTTGTAGTAATCCTCGCCTTTTTTCTGAGCTTCTGCGATTTCCTTAGTAGTCCTCTCTTTTGCTTCTTTTGCCCTTTTAATGTCAATTTCAGATGCAAACTCCGCAAAATTGACAAGAATGATGACTTTATCTTCTAAAACCTGAATATATCCCTTATGTATAGCAATATATTCCTGCTTATCCTCATCAAGTTTCAATCGCAATTCGCCCACGCCAAGAACCGCAACCATTGGGGCGTGGAGAGGTAAAATCCCAACCTCTCCCTCCAAGCCGGGAGCCACAACCATCTTTACATTACCGCTATATAATACCCGCTCAGGTGTCACCACTTCACAAGTTACATACTTATCACTCATGTATAATCTACTCCCTTAAGCTTCTGTTTCTGTACTTTGGCTTACCTTTTTGCCTTTTTCTATTGCATCTTCTATGGTGCCGACCATATAAAATGCTTGTTCGGGGAGATCATCATGCTTGCCTTCAACAATTTCTTTGAATCCCTTAATTGTGTCCTTTAAGGAAACATAAGCGCCCGGATTTCCGGTAAATTGCTCGGCTACGAAAAATGGCTGAGAAAGAAACTTCTGTATCTTCCTGGCTCTTTGAACAATAACTTTATCATTTTCCGAAAGCTCATCCATACCTAAAATTGCGATAACGTCCTGTAATTCTTTGTAGCGTTGTAAAACCTCCTGCACTTTGCGGGCAACCGAATAGTGCTCGTCGCCGATAAAGGCAACATCAAGAATTCTCGATGTTGAATCGAGGGGATCAACAGCAGGATATATTCCAAGCTCAGCAATCTGCCGTGATAAAACAGTCGTTGCATCGAGGTGAGAAAATGTCGTAGCGGGCGCAGGGTCCGTCAAGTCATCGGCGGGAACATAAATTGCCTGAACCGAGGTGATAGAACCCTTCTTGGTGGAAGTAATTCTTTCCTGTAATTCACCCATCTCAGTTCCCAGGGTTGGTTGATAACCAACAGCGGAGGGCATCCTGCCCAAGAGAGCTGATACTTCGGAACCAGCTTGAACAAATCTAAATATGTTGTCGACAAAGAAAAGAACATCTTGCCCTTGGTCGCGAAAATACTCAGCCATCGTAAGCCCGGTTAAACCAACCCTAAGTCTCGCTCCTGGGGGCTCGTTCATCTGACCATAAACGAGAGCCGTCTTGTCGATAACACCGGACTCCTTCATCTCAAGCCATAAATCATTTCCTTCTCTAGTCCTTTCGCCTACACCGCTAAATACGGAATAACCCCCGTGCTCGGTAGCAATGTTGTGAATGAGCTCCATGATAAGAACGGTCTTTCCAACACCAGCCCCTCCAAAGAGTCCGGTTTTTCCACCTTTAACGTATGGAGCCAAAAGATCTATGACCTTAATGCCCGTTTCAAAAATCTCGGTTGTTGGTTCCAGTTCCTCAAATTCGGGCGCCTCCCGATGAATTGGGTAGTTTTCCCTGGTAACAATGGGCTCACCATGATCAATGGTCTTTCCCAAAACATTAAATATCCTGCCCAGTGTTTTTTCTCCAACAGGAACCATTATCGGCTCGCCCGTATCGATAACCTCCGTCCCTCTGGCAAGACCATCTGTTGAATCCATTGCAACTGCCCTTACTTGGTTTTCCCCGATGTGTTGCTGAACTTCCACTATCAGTTCGATCTTGCCCTCTGCTCCCTCTTTCTCAATCTTTAGAGCAGTATAAATTTCCGGCAAATTACCGGAAGCAAACTCAACATCAACTACTGGCCCAATGACCTTGGTTATTCTTCCAATATTCATTAATTAGCTCACCTCTTTATTTTAGTGCTTCTGCTCCACCAACAATTTCGGAAATCTCTTGCGTAATTTGAGCTTGCCTGGCCCTGTTGAAAGTCATTGTAAGCTGGCCAATCATCTCTACAGCGTTATCGCTTGCAGCTTTCATAGCCGTTCGGCGCGCACCATGCTCACTAGCCACAGATTCCATCAATGTTCGATAAACCAACGTCTCCACATAAGTTGGCAAAAGCTCGTAGAGTACTTTTTCAGGAGACGGCTCAAATATATAATCATCGCGAATTACACGCTCTTTTTCGCCTTCCGCCATATCTTTTTCAATGGGTAAAATATTGTATTCAATCGGTCTTTGGTCCATTACGGATTTAAAGTGATTAAAGACAATTAAAACCTTGTCAACCTCGTGGTTTATATACATCTCCATAATTTTAGCAGCAATTTCGCGAGCATCTTCAAATTTAGGTGAATCGCCAATCTCGGTATATTCTGACAACAATTCATAGCCGCAATATTTAAAGTAATTGATACCTTTCTGGCCAGCGACCGACAGAAGTATCTCGCGATCTGCTTGTTTTTCTCTTTCTAAAATACTTTCGGTTTTACGAATGATGTTTGTGTTAAAAGCTCCGCACAATCCCCTGTTTGAGGTTATCGACAAAACATAAACCCGTTCCTGTTTTTCATGAACTTCTAAAAGCGGATGTTTCCCGGCTTTAACATACGAAGATAGGTTGGCAAGAACTTCCATCATCTTTGTTGTGTAGGGGCGAGAATTTTCGATCCTCTCCTGGGATTTTCTAATCTTTGCCCCCGCAACCATCTCCATGGTTCTTGTTATCTGCTTGGTATTGTCAATGCTCTTTATTCGCCTTTTTATCTCACGGGTTCTAGCCAAAATTCATACATCCCTTAAATAAAATTTATTGCTCCACAAAAGTTATTTTAAATTCCTCGATAGCTTTCCTCAAAGCAGCTTCAGTTCCTTCAGAAAGTACCTTTTCTTCACGAATTTTATGACTTATTTCAGGATAATTTCCTTCTATGAACTGCAAAATATCTGTCTCAAACTGACAAACTTTATCAACGGGAACATCGTCAAGATAACCATTAACGCCCGCATAAATGATAATGACCTGTTTCTCAACCGGCACAGGAACATAGCGACCTTGTTTTAAGATTTCCACCATTCTCTCACCGCGCGAAAGCTGTGCCTTGGTCGCCTCATCCAGTTCTGAACCAAATTGGGCAAATGCTTCAAGCTCCCTAAACTGAGCCAAATCAAGTCGTAGGCTGCCAGCCACCTGTTTCATTGCTTTAATCTGCGCGTTACCTCCAACCCTGGAAACAGATATACCAACGTTGATAGCCGGTCTTATTCCTGCAAAGAAGAGGTCGCTCTCTAAGAAAATCTGACCGTCCGTAATTGAGATAACGTTGGTCGGAATATAAGCCGAAACATCTCCCGCTTGAGTTTCAACAATCGGCAAAGCAGTTAAGGAACCTCCTCCGTTTTTATCGCTTAATTTTACGGCCCTTTCCAGTAAACGAGAGTGAAGATAAAAAATATCTCCTGGATAAGCCTCACGACCCGGAGGACGGCGCAAAACCAATGAAACTTGCCTATAAGCCTGAGCATGTTTTGAAAGGTCATCATATATACAAAGCGCGTGCCCGCCCTTATACATAAAATATTCAGCTATGGCACAACCTGCATAAGGAGCAATGTATTGAAGCGGCGCCGACTCATCGGCAGGGGCGCTTACAACAACCGTGTAACTCATGGCCCCTCGTTCCTCAAGATCTTTTACAACTTGGACAACAGTTGAAGCTTTCTGGCCTATGGCTACATAAACACAGATAACGCCCTCTCCTTGCTGGTTAATAATAGTATCAGTTGCAATGGCTGTCTTGCCGGTTTGCCTGTCCCCAATGATGAGCTCTCTTTGACCTCGGCCAATTGGAATCATGGAATCAATGGCTTTTATTCCTGTCTGAAGTGGTTCTTTTACGGGCTGTCTTTCCACAACACCGGGTGCCTTCCATTCGATAGGTCGAAAACTATCGGTCCTTATGGGGCCCTTTCCGTCGATGGGTTGGCCCAGGGCATTTACAACCCTTCCAACCATACCTTCACCCACAGGAACCTGAAGTATTTTACCTGTTCGCTTTACAGTATCCCCTTCTTTAATTCCAGTGGCTTCACCCATAAGCACGGCGCCTATTTTGTCTTCCTCTAAATTTAAAACCACCCCATAAACACCATCGGGAAACTCAAGCATCTCTCCAGCCATTGCTCCGGGTAATCCTTTAACTAGAGCTATCCCATCTCCTGTTTCTAAAACAACGCCAATTTCCTCTATGCTTAAGGAGGATGAAAAATCTTCAATCTGACGCTTAAAAATCGAAACTATGCTGTCCGGTTCCATGGCTAGTTGTTTCATGCCTTCACTCCCATTTCAGCAAGACTCTTTTCAAGGTTCTCTAGTTTTCGCTTAGCGCTACCGTCTATCACTCTGTCCCCTACCTTAAATATGGCCCCCCCTATGATGGATTCATCCACGGAGAATTTGAGCTCGAAATCCTTGCCGGTTAATCCTTCCAACTTAGACACCGTCTTTTTTTCGAGTTCTTTGCTTACCGGTAAAGCTGTAAGAACTTCACCTTTTATTTTTCCCTCTCCGCTTTCGCCGGAGATATCAATTAAAGCGCTTCGTTCCGATTCAATGACTTCTGTTAACTCTTTTAGGTTTCTAAGATCAGCAATGCTGTCCTCAACCAATCCAATGTGATCCTTTTCGCTCAAAACCTTCCCTACAACTTTAGAAGCAGCTGAAATAGCCAGATCAGCCACCTTGCCTTGAATTTCAGCGAATGCTCTTTCTTTCTTAAGCTCAATCTCCGCCTGTGCCCGTTTTACTAAGCGCTCGGCTTCTTCCTCGGCCTTTTCGGCAATCTCCTCTTTCATCTTTTCAGCAATTTTTCTACCATCGTCAATTAATGTCTGAGCTTCTTTTCGAGCATTTTCTATCTGTTTTTGATAATCTGCAAATAATTTTTCTGCCTCAAGACGGGTTTTTTCGGCTTCATCTAAGGATTCTTTGATTTTATTCTCCCGCTTTTCCATCATCCCCAAAATTGGCTTATATGCCATTGTTTTGAGCAAAACAAAAAGCAAAAGAAACGAAACCAGCGACCAAAAAATCAAGCCCGTCTCGGGGTGGAATAATACATCCACCTATTATCCACCTCCTTAAAACTTATTTAGTTACCAATAAAATAGCAATAACAAATGTGTACAAAGAAATAGCTTCGACCAACGCGGCCGCAATGATCATGGTCGTACGGATACCGCCTGCCGCTTCTGGCTGACGGGCAGAGCCTTCAACAGAAGCTCTTGCCAGCCAACCAATTGATAGACCACAACCAACAGCGGCCAATCCCATGGCCATACCTCCGCTTAAATAAGCAATACCTTGTGCGTCCAAAACGCTTCCTCCTTTCTTTGAATTAGTTCGTTGTTTGTAATTCATTGTTCATAGATTATAGATATATCTCTCCCCTCACCATTGCGATATACACCAATTTCTTGAGATTGCTTTGTCCCCTTTTGTTCCTCGCAATGACAAGGAAAAATTGCTCTTTGATACTTGTACTATCTGCCACCTGCCCGCCATTTACTATTGCCTTCAGGCGTAGGCAGGCGGGTCAGCTATCAGCCAAATAGCCCGGCCTTGCAGCCTCGATAGCATATAGCTCGCTCACTGCCGTTCGCTCGATAGCATGAGCACATCAAGCCATCTGCTATCAGCTATAAGCTATAAGCCAATCAGTGTCCACCATGAACAGCATCTGAAATATAAAGCGCTGAAAGCATGGCGAAAATATATGCTTGCAGCGAAGTAAACAACAGTTCCAAAATCAATATTATGACAGCCCCTAAAACGGGAGCAGGCGCGATGATTAAACTCTTATACTGGATTATCATGCCCAAAAAAATCAACAGAACAACGTGCCCGGCAACCATGTTGGCAAAGAGACGAACCGCCAGAGAAAAGGGCTTTGCAAAGGCGCTTGGAATCTCAATTATGAAAAGAGCCGGCGCCAGCGCTTTGGGAACCCCGTGCGGTACCCAGCCTTTAAAATACTTAAAAGGACCATGTCTAACGATTCCAACTATATGAGTTACAAAGAAAACCATAATGGCAAGGGTTCCTGTCATAAATATATTGCTTGTTGGAGTAAATAAACCTGGAATTAATCCTGAAAGGTTACAAAACCAAATGAACATGAACAATGTTAAAATAAAGGGCAGATAAGGAAGCCCTTCCTTGCCCATCATGGTTAGGACTATGTCATCGCGAACAAATTGGACGATTACCTCCACTAAATTTTGAATTCCCTTTGGAACCAAAGTGCACTTCCTAGATGCAAGAAAAAAAACCGCAAACACTGCCGTAGCCGCTATCCACATCGATATTACCGCCATATTGATTGATGGATCGATGGGCCCAATGTGAGGGAGGTGTATTATGGGATGAAGATGAAAATGATGAAGTGGATCCAATATAATTACTCCTTTCTAAGTTTTAATTTCATAAGATTTAGCTAAATCATTTACGATTTTTAATTCCACAAATAATAAAGTAGAATAAACGGCGATGAAGCTTCCAATAAAAACATAAACATTCACCCAGGAAGTTTTGATAAAATAATAAATTATACCGAGCATCAAAGGCAAGCGAATTAAAAAACCGGGCAAAATGATCGTGGCCATTGGATTTTTTTTACGGTTTATGCACCTTTGAATCGAGAAAGCTGATACCACAAAGTTCCCGATGGCCAAACTAAATCCCCCAATTATGCCATAAACTCCTAAAAGACCATATTCATAGTGAACGACAACGGCGGCTGCAAGACAGAGCAAAGAGCTTGCTAAAATAGACTTATTTATTAAGGAAACAGAACTCGACATAAAATCAGTCATTTCGCTCTCCATTATCTTTCTTCTCATCCTTAAATAAAGTTTTGTGGTAAAGCGATAAAAATGCGCTTATGGTCCCCCACAAAACCCCCGCTATCATAAACCATGGTGTTGTGCCTAGCCATCTATCTAAAAAATAACCTATTCCGAAACCCGCCAAAACGGTAACAGCAAAATCAATTCCCACATTACCATAACGTTGGAGATCTCTTAACCCAGAACCATGATCATCTTTTGACTTTTCCGACATTTAATCACAACCTTTTGAATAATGCCACAAATTAAATATTTTTCGCAAGAATTTTTTAAAAAATTTTTCACCTTTTCAGTTGTCTAGTCTTAATCCCTGCTTCCTTAAGCATTTCGTCTGCCATTGAATCAGGATAACCATCTCTATAAATAATCTCCTTCAAACCGGCATTGATGAGCATTTTTGTGCAAAGAATACATGGCTTATGAGTAGTATATAATGAAGCTCCGCCAATTTTTATGCCATGAAGAGCAGCTTGTATGATGGCATTTTGCTCGGCGTGAAGGCCCCGACACAATTCATGCTTTTCTCCTGAGGGAATATTTTGAAGCTCTCTAATGCAATCAACCTCAAGACAATGCTTTAGCCCTGAGGGCGCGCCATTGTAACCTGTGGCAAGAATTCTTTTATCTTTGACGGTAACCGCGCCAACCTGCCGACGCAGACATGTTGAACGCATTGAAACTTCCTCGGCTATCTTCATAAAATACTCGTCCCAAGACGGTCGGTTCATTTCGGATACCCCCCATGTTTTAAATAAGAAATAAAAATGCCAGATACTGGTCTTACGAAAAATATAAAAATGATAATGTAAAAATAAAAAATTTAAATTCCAACATCAACAACTGTTTCAAATGAAAATATAAAAATGAAAAATGCCGTGCCTACCGGCAGGCAGGTAGAACGATAATGTAAAAGTAAACCACCACCCCCAAAGGAGGTGGCTTTGATAATCAACCTAAAAGGTAAATTCCTGCTGCTGGCTTTCCTCTTGTTTTTCTTTCTGTTCTTGATGCTGTATATATTTTTTAATCTTTTCTTCA
>Ga0209614_1001499_pt1 | contig 17236 bp, 14 predicted proteins | sample BlaSprsedimmetaG_FD_185484 | JGI IMG/M metagenome (GOLD analysis project Ga0209614, IMG submission 185484) | Hot spring sediment bacterial and archeal communities from California, USA to study Microbial Dark Matter (Phase II) - Blank Spring... ... | reverse complement strand
GCACCGACACATCCTCCACCGCCCCCACTTCCACCCGATACTCCTCGCAGAGCCGCCTCAAATCATCCATACCGCCAAGCCGAAATTCCCACATGGTGCTTCCTATGAATCTCAAATACGTAAACTGCCGGGCCTGCTTCTCCGGCCCGATCCTGCCTTGGCAGGCTCGGAATCCGCGTGTACAACCCCGATGCACATCGGGGCACACCCTACGATTTCACTTGTCATGCCAAGCGCAGCGAAGCATCCGGCCCCCGAATGAGACAAAGCCCAACGGGTACGGTGGGTCCCGATCCCGATAGACGTGCATCGGGATGGGATTCTTGCCCACGCTGCCGGCGCTGCAGCAGGCCCACAGGACGCCAAGCACAGACACAATACCCCACCACCCCTCACAAGACAAGGCCGACACCATCGTCCGGCCGCAACCTCAACTACAAGCCAGAAACTGCACGACCAAGGCCGAAAACCCAAAGCCTCGCCAATCCATCGGCAACGATACCTCACCCGTTCAAACCACGCCCGCAGGGGCAGCCCCCGTGGCTGCCCTGGCCACTCGCTGAATACTACCGACGAACGACTCTCGACTATACAAGCCGCTCTTTCAAATAGCGGCCGGTATAGCTCCTGGGGTTGTTGACAATCTCCTCCGGCCGGCCGGCGACCACGACCTCGCCACCGGCGTCGCCGCCTTCGGGGCCCAGGTCGATGATGTAGTCGGCGATCTTGATAACATCGAGGTTGTGCTCGATGACGACCACCGTGTTGCCCATATCGCACAGCCGCTGGAGGACCGCCAGCAGGCTCTCGATATCGGCGAAGTGCAGCCCCGTCGTCGGCTCGTCGAGGATGTAGAACGTATGGCCCGTCGCGCTCTTGCCCAGCTCGGCCGAGAGTTTCACCCGCTGCGCCTCGCCGCCGGAGAGCGTCGTCGAGGACTGGCCCAACTGCATATACCCCAGCCCCACGTCCACCAGGGTCTGCAATATCCGCACGATGCTCGGGAAATTCGCGAAGAACCCCACCGCCTCGGCGATCCGCATATCGAGCACGTCGGCGATGTTCCTGCCCTTGTAGGTGACCTGGAGCGTCTCGCGGTTGTAGCGCGTGCCCTTGCAGTTCTGGCAGGTGACATAGACGTCCGGCAGGAAGTGCATCTCGATCTTCTTCGTGCCCTGCCCCTTGCAGTGTTCGCAGCGGCCGCCCTTGACGTTGAAGCTGAACCGCCCGCCCTTGTAGCCGCGGATCTTCGCCTCGCGCGTCATGGAGAACAGCTTGCGAATCAGGTCGAACGCGCCCGTGTACGTCACGGGGTTGCTCCGCGGCGTCTTGCCGATGGGCGACTGGTCGATCTCGATGACCTTGTCGACCAGGGACGTGCCCAGGACGGTCTTGTGCCGGCCCGGCTTCTCGCGCGAGCCGTAGGTCCGCCGCTTGAGGGCCTTGAGCAGGATCTCGTTGACCAGCGTGCTCTTGCCGGAGCCCGAGACCCCCGTCACGCAGATGAACGCGCCGAGCGGGAACTTGACGTCGATGCCCTTGAGGTTGTTCTCGGCGGCGCCCTTGACCTCGATGCAGTTGCGCAGGTTGTACTTGCGCCGCCGCGCGGGCAGCCGGATGCTCCGCCGGCCGCTGAGGAAATCGCCCGTAATCGACCGCGTGCAGGCGGCCACCTCCTCGAAGCGGCCCTGCACGATGACTTCGCCGCCCTGGTCGCCGGCGCCGGGGCCGATGTCGATAATGTGGTCGGCGGCGGCGATGATGTCCTCATCATGCTCGACCACCAGCACCGTGTTGCCGATCTTGCTGAGGCGCTGCAGGATGCCCAGCAGCCGCTCGTTGTCGCGCTTGTGCAGGCCGATGGTCGGCTCATCGAGCACGTAGCAGACGCCGACCAGCCCGCTGCCGACCTGGGTGGCCAGGCGGATCCGCTGGGCCTCGCCGCCGGCCAGCGTGCTGCTCTTACGGTCCAGGGTCAGATAGCCCAGCCCCACATCCACCATGAACCGCAGGCGGGCCTTGATCTCCTTGACCACCTGCGCGGCAATCAGCGTCCGCTCGGCGTCGAGCCTCAGCCGCCGGAAGAACCCCAGGGCCTGCTCGATGCTCATCGCCGACAGTTCCTGGATGTTCTTTCCGCCGAGCGTCACGCACATCGCCTCCGGCCGAAGCCGCGCGCCGCCGCAATCACGGCACGGCTGCTCCGACAGGTAGTTATGCAGCCGGGCCTTGACGTATTCGCTGGTGGTCTTGTCCCATCGACGCGTGAGATTCGGTATCACCCCCTCAAAATCCAACCCGAAGGTCCGCCGGTCGTCGGCCGTCGTCCCGTACATCAGCACCCGCACGATCTCCGCCGGAATCTCGCTGAACGGCGCGGCCTTGTTGATACCCACCTGCCGACAGAACCGCTTGATCAGCCGGTTATAAAAGATGTTCATCCGCTTGCCACCCTTGCGCCAGGCGTCAATGGCCCCGCTTTCCAGCGAGACGCTCTTGTCCGGCACGATCAGGTCCGGGTCGAACTCCAGGATCGTCCCCAGCCCGTCGCAACTGCGGCAGGCCCCGTGCGGACTGTTGAAACTGAACAGCCGCGGCGAAAGCTCCTCCAGACTCGCTTCCGGGTGCTCCGGGCAGGCGTACTTCTCGCTGTAGACCACCTCTTCCCACTGCCCGTTGCCGGCCTCCCGCCCGGTCGGCTCGGCGCTGCTGTGGCCCGGCTCCTGAACCAGCACCGTAATGACGCCGTCGGCCAGCTTCAGCGCCGTCTCGACGGAATCGGCCAGGCGGATCTGTACCCCCTCGCGGACCACCAGCCGGTCCACCACGGCCGCGATGCTGTGCTTGCGGTTTTTGGCCAGCGCCGGGGCGTTGCGAACGTCGAAGAGCGCCCCGTTGACCCGCACCCGCACGAAGCCTTCCCGCTGGATGGCGGCGAAGACGTCCTTGTGCTCGCCCTTCTTGCCGCGCACCAAGGGGGCGCAGACCTGGAGCTTCGTGCCCTCCGGCCGTTGCAACAGCGAATCGACAATCTGCGACGAATGCTGGCTGGTGATCTCCCTGCCGCAGACCCAGCAATGGGGCCGGCCCACACGGGCATAGAGCAGGCGGAAGTAGTCATATATCTCGGTGGTCGTCGCCACGGTGGAGCGCGGGTTGCTGCTGGCGCTGCGCTGTTCGATGGCGATGGTCGGCGGCAGGCCGGTGATCTCCGAGACCGCGGGCTTCTGCATCTGTTCGAGGAATTGCCGGGCGTAGGCGCTCAGCGATTCGACGTACTTTCGCCGGCCCTCGGCGAAGATGGTGTCAAAGGCCAGCGAACTCTTGCCGGAACCGCTCAGCCCCGTAATCACCACGAGGCAATCCCGTGGAATCTTCAGGCTGATGTGCTTCAGATTGTGCTCGGCCGCCCCGACGACCTCGATCACCTTCTCAACGCGCCTGGCCATATACGTGCAATCGACCCGCCACTGTCATATCGGATAATTCCAGTCAAACCAAACTGTCCAGTATACCACAACGAACCGATAAAGCGAAGCCTCGTCTCGCCAGAACCACCCCAAGTGGCCGCGAGCCGATATACTAACGAAATACTAAATTATGTTATTTTAGTATTTGACCTTGGTGGCCGATGGCGTATATACTAATATGAACAAAATAGTATATCATTAGTACATGCATAAGCATCTATTATAGAAGAACTTACGCACATGAGAATGCCAAAGACACCGCCAGAGATATGGGATATGTTCGCAGCCTTGGAGCCGGACCGCGCCCTTCTTGAGCGCACACTCTCACTGGATATCGATGCCTCCTCGGGCGGAAAGTACCTTCACTGGGACAAGCTGCGGCACTACCAACCGCCGGAAGGGCTGACCCATGAGCAATGGTGGCTGGCTATCAAGATGAAGCGTCTTCAGGGCCGCAAGGCCGTTCCACTGATGGACCGCGCCGGCAAACCTTTCAGCTATTGCCTGGTCGACCCGATCCACAAGATGCTCCATGGGATCGACCAGGGCGCCGCCGGGCAGATTAGAATACCTGAGCAGATCACCAATCCCGAGACCCGCGACCAGTATCAGGTCAGTTCACTGATCCAGGAGGCCATTACCTCCAGCCAGATTGAAGGGGCCGCCACGACGCGTGAAGTGGCCAAGGAGATGATCAAGACCGGCCGGGCCCCGCGCGACCGCAGCGAGCAGATGATCCTCAATAACTTCATCACCATGCAGCGTATCAGTGCGCTGAAAGCTGAGCCGCTTTCCCGCGATCTCGTATTCGAGATCCATCGTATCATCACCCAGGACACCCTTGAGGACCCCTCCGCCGCCGGGCGATTCCGCCAGTCGGACCAACGCATCGCAGTCATGGACATGTACAACCAGGTTTTTCATACCCCTCCACCGGCGCATCAACTGGATTCCCGCCTTCAGGCCATGTGCGACTTCGCCAATGAATCCGACTCCGAGGTCTTCGTCCACCCGGTCATCCGTTCGATTATCCTGCATTTCTGGCTCGCCTACGACCACCCTTTCGTCGACGGCAACGGACGGGCTGCTCGCGCCTTGTTCTATTGGTCCATGCTCCGCCATGGTTACTGGCTCTTCGAATTCATATCCATCTCGGGCATCATCCGGCGTGCGCCGGCCATCTACGGTCGCGCCTTTTTATACACCGAGACCGATGACAACGACCTGACCTATTTCATCATCTACCACCTTAGGGTCATCGAGCGCGCCGTCAGGCAACTGCACGAGTACATCGCGCAGCGCACGAGAAGGTTGCAGGAGATCGACCGCCGGCTCCGCGGCTTTGCTGAACTCAATCATCGCCAGCGGGAACTCATCAGCCACGCGCTGCGCCACCCGCACCACCGTTACACTATCCGCTCGCATCAGGTCAGCCACAGCGTCGTCTACCAGACCAGCCGCATGGACCTGCTCGACCTGGTCGCCCGCGGCCTGCTGGCCAAGAAGAAGATTCGAAGGACCTGGTATTTCACGCCCGCCGCAGACCTCGAGGAGCGACTGGCGAAGATGTGACCCGCGCGCCGACCGCAAAGAGCGCGGGTCCGAGACGGGACACACAATACGGCATGAACATCAAACGACTGCATCCCTGGAACCTCACGTATGCCGAGGCCCGCGCCTTGCAGATTCGGCTGTCGGGTCGGGTGCGTTTTGTGCCGGTTCGCCGCCGGCCGAGGCGGGTGGCGGGGCTGGATTGCGCCCTGAGCCGCGGCGGCAGGCACGTCTTGGCCGTGGTTGTCGTGCTGGAAATGGGCTCCTGGAAGATTGTGGAGACCGCCGACGCCCGATGCCCTACTGTCTTCCCCTATATCCCGGGCCTGTTGTCCTTCCGCGAGACGCCGGCATGTCTGGCGGCCGTCGAGAAGCTCAAGACCACCCCTGACCTGTTCCTCATCGACGGCCAGGGCATCGCCCATCCCCGCCGGTTCGGCCTGGCCGCTCATCTGGGCCTGTTCCTGGACAAGCCCACGATCGGCTGCGCGAAGAGCCGTCTGGTCGGCCGGTTCGATCCGCCCGCGCCCGAGAAAGGCGCCTTCTCGCCCCTGACTGATACCCCCGTGTCGGCTGCCGCCGCCGGACGAGGGACGAGCCTGCCACGCAAAGCGACCGAAGAAACCATCGGGGCCGTCGTGCGAACCCGCACGGGTGTCAAACCCCTGTTCGTCTCCATCGGCCACAGATGTACCCTCGATGACGCCATCGGCCTGGTGCTGGCCTGCACCACCCGCTATCGCCTGCCCGAGCCAACTCGCCTGGCCCATCAGTTCGTCTCGCGGCTGCGCCTGTGAATCACGCCCGCCACTGGTGCTTCTTGACGGCATTGAGGATCTTGCGGGCACACTGGAGCGCCGCCAGGCCCTCGACGGCCGTGACCTCCGGCAGCTTCGTACGGTCCAGCACGGCCGCCAGAAACGCCTCCTGCTCCAGCCGGATCGGCTCCTTGTCATCGATTTCAAGCTGCTCGACGTGCAGCAGGTCCGGCCAGCTCGCCGTCGTCAGGTCGAAATCGCCGGCCGCCCGCTTCTGGCGTATCCACTCCACCACATTGGCGTTCGGGTCGGTCTTGATGATCACGCCCGTCTTCTTGAAGTAGTCCACGCTCAGATACGCCTGCCGGCTGAAGACCCGCAGCTTGCGCTCCGTCTTGAGGGCCAGCCGCGAGGCCGTGACATTGGCGATGCACCCGTTCTCGAATACGATCCGGGCGTTGCAGATATCCTCGAAGTTCTCCACGACGTTCACGCCCACGGCCTCGACCCGCTTGATGGGGCTGGCCGCCAGGGCCAGGATGATGTCAATGTCATGAATCATCACGTCCAGCACGACGCCCACATCCGCCGAACGGAACGGATACGGACTGATCCGGTCGGCGTCGATGTACATCGGCTCGATATCCAGCCGCTTCATCGCCTGCACCACGGGATTGCATCGCTCCGAGTGGCCGACCGCCGCCACGACGTTGTGCTTTTGGGCCAGCGCCACGATCCGCCGCCCCTGCGCGACGTTGGCCGCCAGGGGCTTTTCGATGAGCACAGGCACGCCATTCTCGATGAACCGTTTGGCCAGTTTGAAATGCTCCACGGTCGGCGCCGAGATGGTCACGGCATCGACCTTGCCGATGAGGGCCTCCGGCCGATCAAACGCCGGACAGCCGTACTGGTCGGCCAGTTGCGCGGCCTTCTCGGCGGCGGTATCCGCCACGGCCACCAGTTCGCACTGCTCGAGCCGGCTGTAGACCTTCGCATGGATCGCCCCCATCTTGCCGGCCCCGACCACCGCTGTGCGTAGCTTCGCCATAAGACGTCATCCAAGAATCAAGTTGAAATCCCCGACACACCGGCCACAGAGCACATAAAGAGCCCGGAGATAATGGAACGTGATAACATAACAAGAACATTCACCCTTGGTGGCTGAGAAACGGTACGCACAGCGATGGTCCGTATCGGCCGCGGTCAGTGTCGGAATTGCTCGAGGTATCGCCCGTATCGGTGCTCGGCGCTGCGGACGATCGACTCGGCGATCTCCCGCACGTGGGCGTCGAGATCCGGTTCGGCGCACATCGCCTTGGCCGTGGCCACCAGGGAGCCCTTGTGCCGATAGAGCCGCTTGTACGCCTCGTAGATCCGCTCCTGCTGCTGCTCGCTGAGGCCCGCCCGCGCCATGCCGCGCTTGTTCACGCCGCGGATCTCCGGCGGATAGTGCCCGCTGACGATCATGTAGGGCGGCACGTCCTTGTTCAGGCCCGCCAGGCCCGTTGCGTACGACCACTTGCCCACCGTGACGAACTGGTGCGAGACGACCACGCCGCTGAGCCAGGCCCCGGTCTCGATCCTGCAGTGTCCGCTGATCTGCACGAAGTTGCTCAGCACGACCTGGTCCTCCAGCACGCAGTCGTGTCCGATATGCGCGCCGATCATGATGAAATTGCGGTTGCCGATCACCGTCCGGCGGTCGGGGTACATACTCGGATGCACTGTGACATGCTCGTGGAACACGTTGTCGTCGCCGATGACCAGCTTGCCCTCGCCGCCGTTTTCGCCCAGGGCCAGCACCTGCGGCGGCGATCCGATGACGGCGTGGTGGAAGAAATGGTTGCCGCGGCCGACGGTCACGCCCTTCTCAATGATTACGCCCGCCTCAAGCACCGTCCCCGCACCGATCACGGCCCCGGTGTTGACGAAACAATTCGCCCCGACGACGACATCGTCGTCCAGATGCGCGCCGCGTTCCACAACTGCACTTGCGTGTATCCGAGCCATTGTCTTGCGCCACTTTCCTTTCCAATACCCCGCCGACGGCGGGCCTTACACCTTCTCATCGTCCACGAGCATGAAGCGAATCTCCGCCTCGGCCGCCACGGCCTCGCCCACCAGCGCCCGGCACTTGCAGTGCGCCGTGCGCTTGCGAAGCCGGACCGTCTCGGCCGTCAGAATCAACTGGTCCCCCGGGACCACGGCCTTGCGGAGCTTCACGTCGTCCATGCTCAACAACACCGCCAGCTTGCCCGTGTGCTCCAGGCGCTGAGCGAACAACAATCCCGACACCTGCGCCATCGCCTCCACAATCAACACCCCCGGCATGATCGGGGTGCCGGGGAAATGTCCCTGGAAGAACTGCTCGTTGAACGTCACGTTCTTGATCGCCTTGATGCGGGCGTCCCCGTCGATCTCGATGACCTTGTCGACGAGCAGGAACGGGTAGCGATGCGGCAGAATCTTCTGTATCCGCCGGATGTCGAGCACCGCGTCGGTGCCGTATTTAGCGATGCGCTCCTGCTGCTGCGCCGCGTCGTACAGCCGGCGGGCCAGCTCCTGATTGAGCGAGTGTCCGCTGCGATAGGCCACGACCCGGCCCCGCAGCGCCCGGCCCACGAGCGTGAGGTCCCCGATGAGGTCCACGATCTTGTGCCGCACGCACTCGTTCGGGAAACGATACGTGTTCTTGATGGGCCCGTCCGAGTCGATCACGAGGATGTCCCTCGGGCTCAGATGGGTCCCCATGCCGCGCGCCCGGAACTGCTTGGCCTCGGCCTCCAGCAGGAAGGTCCGCGCCGGGGCCAACTGGCGCTCGAACGTGTCGGGGGCCAGCCGGTACGTGTAAATCTGGCGGCCGATGCCCGTGTGGCCGCCGTAGTCCAGGTCATACGTGATCGTCAGGCCGTCGCCATCGTAGGGCAGCGCGTAGATCGAGGCGTCGCCGCTGGTGATGCTGATAGGCTCGGTGATGGTGAACTCCCGCCGGTTGGCCGGCTGTTCCACGACACCGGCCCGCCTGAGGGTCTTGAGGAACTCGGCGCTGCTGCAATCCGGCGCCGGCAGTTCCGCCCCCTCGACCTCGATGGTCAGATTGTCGATCTCCATCGCGCTGACGGCCGCCAGACAGTGCTCCACCGTCTCGATGCTCACCGCCCCCCGCCGGATTGTCGTCCGGCGGCTGCGCTCGCCCACATTGGGCGCCACGGCGCTGATCCGCACCGGCTCCGGCACATCCGTCCGGATGAAGACAATCCCGCTGTCGGGCGGCGCCGGGCGGAAGACCACCTTCGCCTCCTTGCCGCTGAACAGCCCCTTGCCGGCGACCTTACACTCGCTTTTTATCGTTTTCTGCAGCTTCAAGCTGTTCTAGCCTCTTGCTCAGCGACTTGACCTTCTCAACCAGCTTCGGCAGATTCCGCGTATGAACTATGACCCGGCGAGCCAAACTGTACTCCAGGGCGGGGACACCCATCACGACTTCCCCCGGCGATACATGATTCATCACGCCGGCCTTGGCCGTCAGGGTCGCCCTCGACCCGATCTCCAGGTTGTCCGCCATGCCGACCTGGCCGGCAATCACCACCCCGTCGCCGATCCGGCAACTGCCCGATATGCCCGCCAGGGCCGCCACCAGACAGCACTTGCCGATCACCACGTTGTGGGCCACCTGCACCAGATTGTCGATCTTCGTGCCGGCCCCCACTATCGTATTGCCGAATTTCGCCCTGTCAACGCAGCAGTTGGCCCCCAGCTCCACGTAGTCCTCGATCACCACCCCGCCGTTGTGCGGCACCAGCCGGTGCGCCCCGTCGATGAACGAATAGCCAAAGCCGGTCGCCCCGATGGTGCTGTTGGCGTGGATAATCACGTGGCTGCCGATTTGGCAGTTGTGATAGACCACCACGTTCGCATCGAGCCGGCTGTGCGAGCCGACCGTCGAGTTCTCGCCGATCGAGCAGCCCGATCCGATCACCGTCCCATCGCCAATCCGCACGTTGTCGGCCAGCACCGCGTTCGCCCCGATAGAGACCCCCTGGCCCAACAGCACCGATTGGCCCAGCTTTGCGCTGGGGTCCACGCCCGGCGCTGGGGCCTTGAGAATTGGGGCAAAGAGCCGCAGCGCCTCGATCAGGGCCGCGTTCACGTCGCCGACCACGATCTGCGGCTTGTCGAGGGCCTCCACCGGCGTGGCCACAATCACGGCCGCCGCCTGCGAAGCCCCGAGGGCCTCGCGGTGCTTCTCGTTATTGTAGAACGTCACATCCGTGGGCCTGGCCGAGACCAGCGGCCCTACTGCCGTGACGACGGCCCGGCCGGATCCGACCAGCTCGCCGTCCAGCTTCTTCGCCAACTGTTCAATCGTCAATTCCATTGCCATTGCCCCGGCCGCCGCGCGGCCCAACTTACTTCGCATCCAGCCGCTTGACGATCTCCGGCGTCAGATCGACCCTGCCCTTGGCGTAGAGCAGCTTGTTCGTGCGAAGCGCCATCATCAGTTCCTCCGAGCTCTGCATCGGGAACTCCGCCTCATCCCCTTCCAGGATCAGGTCGAAACCCCGCTCCGCGGCCAACTCCTTGATAATCTGAAGAATCTCCTTATACAAGTCCTCCGTCCAGCGATGGTCCTTCGTCAGCCGCTCCTGGCTGGCCAACTGCTCCCGGACCTGGATGTCCGCCTGCTTGGCCAGCAGCTCCTTCAGATGGTTGATATAGTCCATGGTCCCGGGCTTCAGCGCCATCAGCCCGGCCTGCAAAGCGCTTTCCTCCTTGCGAAGCTGATTCAGCTCGTTCTCGGCCTTCGACTGTTCGGCGAGGACCTGCGCGCGGTACTTGGCGTTGCGCTGGCAGTCCCGCAACACTCGCCGAACGCTCACCGTCCCGACTTTCAGCACCGGCGACGGCGACGCGGCCGCCTGGGTGTACTCGTATCCAACCGTCAAAGCCAACGCCAACGCGGCACAACAAACCAGCATGGTCCTGAAACGCATCATTGTTCCTTTCACATCACAAGAGCACCCGATCCGGTCGCCGGGCGGACATCCACCGGCGCCACCGGATGCTCAGAATCGCCTGTCAGAATAACCCGCCTGCCGAGAAACTGAACACCTCCGTCTTGTCCTCGCCGTCCTTCATCATCGGAACCGCCAGCGAGAAACGCATCGGAACCGGTCCAAACCACTGCGGAATCATGATCTGGATGCCGGTGCCGACACCAGCCCGGATCCCGCCGCTGTCGATCCAGCCGGCGTCGATGAACAGCAGCCACGACAGGCTGTCGCCCACCACCGGCACCGCCAGTTCCGTGCCGGCGATGGCGATCCACTCGCTGCCGATGGGGTCCTTGCGCTTGGGAATCCGCGGCGGCAACACGTTCGTCTGCAAGCCGCGAGGGCTCACGCCGCGATACTTGAAGCCCCGAATCCCATAGGCGCCGGTTCCACCGGCATAGAACCGTTCGAACGGCGGCGCCTCGCCGACCGCCATACCGCCCAGAAACTTGGTCGCCAGGACCGTCTTGCGATCCGCCAGGTCCGTCGCCAGCGTGTGATACCACGCATATTGTCCAGTCAGCAGGCCGAAATTGTGGTCGCCGGTGACCTGCTCGTAAGCCAGGCCGTACACCCGGCCGGTGGCCGGCTCCCACTCGTCGTCCACCAGATACCGCGTCATGCCCAATCGCACCCCGACCAGGGCGTTATCCCCGGAGACCCTGCGAATCTCCCGCGGGGCGTCGCGGTCCAGGCTGCTGATCTCCACGGTCTCGCCGCGAAGGCCCAGGCTCGGACGCCATTTGTTCTTGAGCCGCTGTTCGATAACCACCATCCCCTTGAGCCGGCCCTCGTCGTGGCTCTCGCGGTAGCGCTCGAAGCTCATGCCCGACAGGTCGAATGAGGTCGGCTTGTCCTGCATGTACGGCTCGGTGTAGTTGAACGAGTACTGGCTGACCTCCGTCCCCGGCTCCAGCGATATCCGCAGCGTCTGGCCGCCGCCCCGGAAGCTCTTGAGCGAGATGAACTCCTCAAAGCTCTCGGGCCAATCCGTGATGTCGAAGTTCCGCTGCTGGTAGATCAGCCGGCCGATGAAACCGCTGTCGCTGCTTACGCCGATGCCCGGCATCACCATCCCCGTCAGCCCCTCCTTGACATCAACTTGCGCGTCCTTCTGGCCCGGCTGATTGCTGTCCATCGGACGGATCCTCGCCTCGTCGGCCAGCATCTGCCGGCGAATCCGCTTCTCCAGGCTGCCGCCCCCGGACAGCGGCGCGATGTCCGCATTGTACAGCTCGCCCGGAGTGAAATCGTATTCGTCCAGGATGTGGCGCACCACCTTGTCCTGGGTATCCGCATTGCCCGTCACGTCGACGCGCCCTATCCGGAACTGCTCGCCCGGCTCCAGGCGGTACTTCACGTCCACCACGTTGGCCTGCTGCCCCTGCTCCATCACGTGCCAGGGGGTCTGATCCACCTGGGCGTTGATGTAGCCCCGCTCGCGGAACATCTTCCTGAGCCGATCCGCGTGCTCGTCGGCCTTGGTCTTCCAGTAGGGCCTGCCGGGCTCCAGTTCCAGGCCCTCGTTGAGCCGGTCCTTCAGTTCCGCCTCGCGCACCGTATCGGCGCCCTCAAACAGCACATCACGAACGTGGTAGATCGGCCCTTCTTCGATGTGAAAGACAATGTGCTCATCCCCCTCGGCCCGGATCTCGTGGTTCAGATAGCCCCGATCCGCGTAGATGCTCTGGAGCTTCAACAGGTCGCCATCCACCGTATCCTGGTTGTAGTACGACGCCATCACGCCCCACTTGCGGGTCTTCGTCGTCAGAACCTTCTGGAGCGCGCCGCTTTTGATGCCCTTATTGCCGACAAATTTCACGCTCTTGACGCGGACCCGGGCCCCCTCCACGATCCGGTAGCGCACGTGAATCTGGTTCTCCTGGGTCGCGTCCATGGACATCTCGACCTCGGTGCGGGGGAACCCCTTCGTGCGGTAATGCTCTTTGATGGAGCGGCGGCCCAGTTCGGCCAGCACCTCATCCAGGTAGTCGCCCACCCTGAATCCCAGCCGTTGCTTGAGCTCCTTTTCCTTGAGCTTCTTGTTGCCTTCGAACGCAATCGACCTGACGACCTTCTGGCCCGGACGCTCCAGTTGCAGGGCCGCGGCCTCGCCGCTTTCGGTCTCCCCCGGCGCACAGCCGTGCCCCGACAGCATCGCCGCGGCGACCGCAACCAGCCCTATCCATATCCAGGTCTTTGTCATTGCCGATCCGTCCTCAGAATGGCACCGATTCCTCGGGTATGTGCGACAGCGGCAGGAATTTCGCGTTCTCCCGCTGAAACAGCAGCTTCACCAGCCCCGTTGGGCCGTTGCGCTGCTTGGCGACGATGACTTCCGCAATGTTGTCCTCCTCGTACGACTCCTCGCCCTGATGGTAGTAATCCTCCCGATGCAGCAGGATCACCACGTCCGCATCCTGTTCGAGACTGCCGCTTTCGCGCAGATCGCTCATCCGCGGGCGATGCCCCTCGCGGCCCTCGGCGGCCCGGTTCAACTGGCTGAGCATCACAATCGGGATTTCCAACTCCCGCGCCAGGGCCTTGACATGACGCGAAATCGCCGTGATCTCCTGCTGGCGCGACTCCACCCGGCTCATCCCCCCGTGCATCAACTGCAGGTAGTCCACGATCACGCACTGAATGGCGAACTGGTGCTTGAGCCGGCGGGCCTTCGCCCGAAGCTCCAGCGGCGAAATCCCGGGCGTATCGTCGATGTAGATCGGCGCCTCATAGTAGGCCGAACACGCCTCCAACAGCCGGCGATAATGGTCGTCGCTAAGCATGCCCTTGCGCACCAAATCCGCTTTTACGCCGCTGCGACTGCACAAAAGCCGCTCGGCCAACTGCTGCTTGCCCATTTCCAGCGAGAAAAACGCCACCGGCGCCCGCTCATCCACGCCCAGATGCTCGGCGATATTGAGCATGAACGCCGTCTTGCCCATGCTCGGACGGCCCGCCACGATGACCATCTCGCCCTTCTGCAGGCCGCAGGTCAACTCGTTGAGTTCGTCGAAACCCGTCGACAGCCCGGTTACGTGCGTCCCCTCCCGCTTTTCGATCAGCTCGTAGGCCTGGCTGACGATATCTTTGATTGACAGGGCCGCGCCAGTGATTCGCTTATCCGCCACGGCGAAGATCTTCTTCTCGGCCTCATCGAGCTTCTCATCGGCCTCGCCGACGGGGCTGTAGGCCTCTTCGAGGATCTCCCCGGCCGCGACGATCAGCTCCCGCAGCAGCGCCTTTTCCTTGACGATCCCGGCGTAATACTCCACGGAACCGGGCGACGGCACCGAATCGACCACGCGCTGGAGATACTCCACACCCCCGACCGCCTCCATCTGCTTGCGCTTCTCCAACTGGTCGCGCAGCAGCACCCCGTCGATGACCGTTCCCTTCTTCGTCTGGAACAGGTCCACCAGGGCGTCGAAGATCATCTGGTGCTCGACCCGGTAGAAGGCGTCGCGGCCGAGAATCTCCACGACCCGACCGATGCACTGCGGGTCGATCATCATCGATCCCAGTACAGCCGCCTCAGCCGCCAGAGACTCCGGCATCCTGCGCGTCATCGAGGCCTCGGACGCCGGGTCGTTGCCGACCCCGCCGCCCACCGGGCCCGTGTCGCTGTTGCCCTTACCGGTCCGACCAGCCATCCACCAATCCCTTCATGCCGAGATCGTCAACGCTTTCACCACCCGGCCGAGACCCGACGGCCACGACCCCGCGCCGCCGGTTACGTGCCCTCGGCCGCCTCCGGCGCCGCGGTCTCCGGAACCACCGTCACCGTTACCATCGCCGTTACATCCGCCGCAAAACGCAGGTTCACGGTGTGCGAGCCGACTTCCTTGATATGTTCGCTGAGCCGGACCACCTCGTCGGCCACCTGGAAGCCCTGAGCCCGCAGATTCGCCGCGATCTCCTTTTCCGTTACGGACCCGAACAGATGGCCCTGCTCGTTGGCCTTGGCGGCAACAACCGCCTCGGCCCCTTCGACCGCGGCCGCGGCCACCTCCAGACGCTTGCGCTCGGCGATCCGCTCCTGCGCCCGGCGAGCCCGCTCCTCGGCGATGGCGCGAATGTTGTCCTTTGTCGCCGGCTTGGCAATCCCCTGCGGCAGCAGGTAATTCCGCGCATAGCCGGCCTTGACCTCCACCACGTCGCCCAGATACCCCAGCTTATTAACATCTTCGCAAAGCAAAACCTTCATATCCTACACCTCAAAGAAACCGTCCGAAACGCGCCCGAAGGCCCGCATCGATCATCATGCCGTAAACGGAAGCAGCGCCATGAACCGCGCCCGTTTGATCGCGAGCTTGGCCTTTCGCTGGCAACCGGCGCAATTGCCGCTGCGCTTGCGGGAATAAATCTTGCCCCGGTTGGTCAGCAGCTTCGCCAGCGTCTCGATGTCCTTGTAATCCACGTAGTCCACGCCGCGCCGACAGAACCGGCATTGCGTCTGCTCGCGCGTTCCGGTGAAACTGGTCTTGCGCCGTTTCTTGTTCTGGCTGATATTTCGTCGTGCCATATTCTACCTGTCTGCTCCTATCTTGACTATCCTGCTTTGAAAAACATCCCGCCAACGCAGCTTGCGGGCCTGTCGTTAGAACGGTATATCATCATGGGGTATCGGAGGAACCTGCGATCCCATATCGTCGCTCACATCGCCGCCGCCGGCACCTCTCTGGCTACCCCCGCCACCGCCACCGAGAAACTGGAAGTTCTCCACGGTTACGCGGTGCTTACTCTTCTTGCTGCCATCCTGCGCGGTCCACTGGTCAAACGTCAGCCGGCCCTCGACGAAAAGCGGCTGGCCTTTCTTGAGGTACTTGTTAATCGTCTCAGCGGGTCGGCCGAACGCCCGACAATCCACGAAACACGTCTCCTCGCGAGCGCTACCGTCCTGGCCCGTCCACTTGCGGTTGATCGCCAGCCCAAAGTCCACCACCGGCGTCTGGCTCGGCAGATACGTCAACTGCGGATCGCGCGTCAGGTTGCCCATCAACAGCACTTTGTTAAAATTCGCCATGCCGTAACTCCCTTCTCTAAAAGGGTTTCAGTGCTTCGGCGCCGTCTTGGCCGATCCGGGTCCATCCATAAGGACTCCCCCGGTCTTACTTTAGCTCGTTGTCCCCAGCGTCGTCCAGACCCTCGCCGGCAAGGTCTTCGTCCGCCTCGTCCACGGGCACCTCCTCGCCCACATCGCCCACATCGCCCACATCGCCCGCATCGCCCGCATCGCCCGCATCACCCGCATCACCCGCATCACCCGCATCACCCGCATCGCCTTCCGACGCTCCTTCAGCGGCCACTGCGACCCCGGCGGTCTCGGCGGCCGCCTGCTTTTCCGCGAGGATCGCCGGGGTGTCCTGCTGCATCACTTCGGGCGTTACATGGTCGCCGCGGAGGATCAGGACGCGCAGGATCTGCTCGGAAAGCTGCACGTCGCGTTCGATTCCGCCGATCTTGTCGCCGGCGGCGTTGAAGTACGTCAGGATGTAAGTGCCGCGGCTCTTACGCTGAATCTCGTACTCGAGCTTGCGCTCGTCCCATTTGCGCATGGACAGGATCTCGGCCCCTGCGCGGCCGAGGATCCGCTCGATCGCCCCGATCACACCGTCCCAGTCCGACGCCGCCAGCGCCGAATCCACCAGGAACATGCCTTCATAGATTCTCTTCGTAGCCGTTCTCAAGCCAAGTACCTCCTGATCACCAAACCAAAAAGTCAAACCGTCCAGTCATTTTCGCACATACACACATCAGAGCCGGGTCGCCATACTTACCGCAACTCCTGGTCCTTGCTATTGCTACCCGTACTGTTAAAGCGGTTCATCGCGATTTCGATGCCTTCGGACGCCCAGCACAGCACCGCCTCGGCGGCCCGGGCGATGGCCTCGTCCAACAACGCGCGCTCGGCCGCGGCGGGCCGCGAGAGCACATAATCGGCCGAATCCGGCAGGTTGCTGGGGCCGATGCCCACGCGAAGCCGCGCGAACCGGTCGCTCTTGAGCCGCCCGATGATGTCCGCCAGCCCGTTGTGTCCGCCGGCCGAACCTCCGACGCGCAGGCGAATCCGCCCCGGCGGCAAGGCCATGTCGTCGGTGATGACCAGCAATTCGGCCAGGTCCAGCCGGTAGAAGCCCACTGCCGTGGCCACCGCCTGCCCGCTACGATTCATGAACGCCCACGGCTTTAACAGTATGCACTTGTCCTGTCCTGAAAGGGCCTCGCCGAAACGGGCCCCGAACTTCGCCTTCTTGACCTTGACCCCCAACATCGCGCCCAGGCGGTCCACCACGTCGAAACCCATATTGTGGCGGGTCCCGGCGTAGGCGTCGCCGGGGTTGCCCAGTCCGACGATCAGCTTCACCGAGGCCGGACGCTCCTTGCTGAAGAACCACAGGCC
>Ga0209614_1001497_pt1 | contig 17268 bp, 15 predicted proteins | sample BlaSprsedimmetaG_FD_185484 | JGI IMG/M metagenome (GOLD analysis project Ga0209614, IMG submission 185484) | Hot spring sediment bacterial and archeal communities from California, USA to study Microbial Dark Matter (Phase II) - Blank Spring... ... | reverse complement strand
ACATATATCATTATTTAGACATGTAATAAATTAGAGCTCTGAATTGTACAATTCACTTATTGGTTTTATTTTTAGGCGATTAATTTAAAACTGAAAGTCAATGTATAAAAGGGTATTTTCTCTATTCATTATTCTTATTTTCACCGGATTAACACTTTTTTCCCAAACATCCACCAGGTGGAGAGGACCTAACGGCAACGGTTTTTACAACGAAACCGGACTATTAAAACAATGGCCTGCCAACGGTCCTGAAATCATCTGGCATTTTGATGGCCTGGGAGAGGGACATTCATCTCCTGCATTCGCCAACGACATGATCTATCTTACAGGAATGGAGGGCACAACCGGGTACGTTTATGCCCTGTCAACATTCGGAGGGTTAAAATGGAAAGTTCCCTACGGCGAAGAATTTCACGAAAGCTATCCTGGCGCCCGATCCACACCGGTTATTGCAGGAGATTTGATGTATGTATATTCCGGTCATGGAGTTTTAACTTGTATGGATGCCAGTAACGGCGAAATAAAATGGCGAAAAGATGTATTTAAGGATTTCGACGGTAAAAACATTCGCTGGGGAGTTACAGAAACACCTGTTGTTGATGGTGATTTGATTTTCATAACTCCCGGAGGACGCAGAAACAATGTAGTTGCACTGAACCGGTTCAACGGAAACCTGGTGTGGTCGTCACCCGGCAAAGGCGAACTTTCGGCCTACTGTACCCCGCTTTTAATAGAATTACCTTCACGAAAATTATTGGTTTCCATGACAGCCGATCACATCATTGGGCTCGATGCAAAAGACGGTAAAATGCTTTGGTCGCACCCGCAAACCAATCGCTGGCAGGTTCATGCAAACACACCCATTTATCATGACGGCGGATTATTCTGCTTTAGTGGATACGGCCAGGGCGGTGTTAAGCTCGAATTAAACGCCGACGGCAGCAGTGTAAAAAAAGCCTGGTTTAATGATAAACTCGACAACCGGATTGGCGGCATGGTACTGATTGACGGCTATCTTTATGGTTCAGGCGATAATAACCGTCAATGGCGTGCTGTTGACTGGAAAACCGGGGAGGAAAAATATGCTTCAACCGATATTGGAAAAGGGGTTGTTGTTGCTGCCGACGGAATGCTGTACTGTTACAGCGACAGGGGAGAACTTGGCCTGGCAGAGGCTACCCCGGCAGGCTTTAACCTGGTGAGCCAAACTAAGGTCGAACTTGGAACGGGTCAGCACTGGTCGCACCCGGTAATTAACGATGGCCGGCTTTACCTGCGCCACGGGAATACCCTCATCGCCTATAAAATTAAATAACGACAGCTTCTGAAATCTTTGTTTTAATCAGTGCTTTAATTTCAGCTTCTGTTTGGTTGAAAATTACCCGGTTAAATCTTTATAAATTAACAAATTCGATAATGAAAAAAATTTTGTTTGGAATACTTTTGGTTTTATTTGTTTCATCTTCTTATGCCCAACTCGTGCAATGGCGCGGACCCAACCGTGACGGGCATTTTCCTGAAACCGGGCTGTTGAAAGAATGGCCGGAGAACGGACCTGAAATTCTTCTTGAGGCAGAGGACATTGGAAAAGGCTGGTCGTCGCCCATACTGGTTGGTGATATGATTTATGTGACCGGAATGATTGACACCCTGGATTACCTCACAGCAATGGATTTGAAGGGAAATGTGAAATGGCAGGTTTCCTACGGAAGAGCATGGAACCAATCGTTTCCAGATACCCGTAGTACACCGGTTGTGGAAGATGAACGGATATACGTGCAAAGTGGCACCGGACGAGTGGTTTGCTTAAATCGCGATACCGGAAAAGAAATCTGGGCAGTGGATGTGGATGATGAGTTTGAAACGGAATATGGAACCTGGGGAAACTCTGAAACTCCTCTCATTGTCGATGATAAAATTATCAGTACTCCGGCGGGTCCAAAAACCAGTGTTGTTGCTCTGGATAAAATGACCGGCGAACCTGTCTGGCAAACCGAATCGCTGGGTGGCCCGCGTGCCTATGCCTCGGCAACTATTTATGAGTACAATGATTTCCGGTACATTCTGGCTATGATTGGCACCCATTTGCTGGCCATTCATCCTGAAACCGGGGAACTGGCATGGCATTACAAATATCTTGATCCGGAAAAATGGGATCGTGAAGGGTTAATTTGGGCAAATACGCCCATTTTTAAAGAAGATGAAATTTTCTTAAGCATGGGCTATGATTACCATGCAGTTATGCTGAAAATGGATTCCACCGGTACATCGGTTTCCGAAAAGTTTATTGACCGGACTTTAGACAACCACCATCATGGCGTGGTGATTTATGAAGATCATATTTACGGATCAAACTGGTACGATAACCGTCGTGGCCGCTGGGTTTGCATGGTTTGGGATACCGGCGAAATCAAATACGTGGACGACTGGGATACCAAAGGTGTTCTTATTATGGCTGATGGAATGTTCTACGCCTACAACGAACGCGGAACTGTTGGTCTTGTTAAACCCGGCCCATCAGGTTTCGAGGTGGTCAGTGAATTCAGAATCACAAAAGGTTCGGGCCCGCACTGGGCACACCCGTTCATTTCCGACGGGAAACTGCTCTTGCGGCATGGTGAAGTGCTGATGGTGTTTGATATTAAAGAAGATTAGTTGAATATGGATAGTCTTGAAAAAATAGAAAATAGAGATTTCAAACTTTCTGATGAAGAGATTTTGGAACTGTTAAACATCGAAAATAATAGCCGGGATTATTACAGACTGCTTTATGTTTCTGATAGTTTAAGTAGGGAGAAATTTAAAAACCGGGGTTATGTTTTTACCCAAATAGGAATTAATGCCGAACCTTGTTCAATCAATTGCAGGTTTTGTTCGATGGGAGCTGAGCATTTTTCACTCGATGCTGAATGGGAGAAGGATTTTGATACCCTGCGTGGTGAAATAGCAAGACTCGGACAACAAAATTACGATGAGTTATTTTTAATGACAACTGCTGATTATCCGATAGAACGATTTCTGGATATCTCGAAGAAAGCAAAATCACTTCTAAAACCACATCAGCGTTTGGTTGCCAACATTGGTGATTTTGACGAACCAATAGCGAAAAAATTAAAATCGGCAGGATTAAGTGCGGTTTACCATATTAACCGGATGCGGGAAGGGGAAGATACAATGGCCCAACCAGCCGATCGTGAAAAAACGATAAAGGCCATTTTGAACACTGGCCTCGATCTTTATTATTGCATTGAGCCAATAGGCCCGGAACATTCCTATGAAGAAATTTTGAAGGAGATAAAAAGGGCCCGCGATTTAGAAATTTCCGTGATGGCAGTTATGCGCAGGATTCCTGTTCCGGGAACTCCATTGTTCGACAAGGGGAAAATTCCTGCAAGAGAACTGGCAAAAATTGTGGCAGTGACTAATATAGTTGTCAATCCGCAACGCTCGATGAATGTGCACGAGCCTGCACAAATGGCGATGATGGCCGGGGTAAATCAATTATATGCCGAGGTGGGCGCCAATCCGAGGGATGTAAAAAGCGATACTGAAAAGGGCCGTGGATTTACGCCCGACAAAGCATGGGAAATGTTGTGGGAAGCGGGTTACAAACCAGCAGATAATTTTAATTAAAGCCAACACCCACCATGGCGGTGTGGTACTGGTTGACGGGAAAATATACGGATCGAACTGGCAACACAATTCACGCGGCCGTTGGGCCTGTGTTGACTGGGAAACCGGTGAAACGCACTGGGATGAAGAATGGTTTAACAAAGGTTCCGTAATTTATGCCGACGGAATGCTTTATCTTTATGAAGAAAAAAACGGGAACATAGCTTTGGTTGAACCGTCAGCCGAAAAATTGAAAATAGTAAGTACATTTACCGCAGATGCCGGCACTGGTCCGCACTGGGCACACCCGGCCATTTACAACGGGAAACTTTTCATCAGGCATGGCGATGTTTTAATGGTGTACAATATAAAAGCATAGATGGACAGTAAACAAATCATAAAAATTGTTTCGTACTCCCTGGGAATCATTGCCCTGGTATTCCTGTTTTGGTGGCTGCGTGCCGATCCTACGCGCGATTTTGAAATACTTATGGAAGGAGCCGATAACCGCGGTGCCGGCGCCGAAGCCCAGGAAGTGGAAATAGGTGAGTACTTTGAACAATTTGCAACCGGTTATACAGAACTTTCGGAAACCTGGCCCCGCTTCAGGGGAGAAGATTTCGACAACATTTCCAAATCGCCGGTAAAACTCATCGATAATTTCGGCAACGACGGCCCCAAAATTTTATGGTCGAAAGAGTTGGGTGAAGGTCACTCCGGTGCTGCCATTTACGAAGGGTTGGTTTATATTCTGGATTACGACGAAGAGGAACGTGCCGATATTTTACGGTGTTATTCGTTGCTCGACGGCAAAGAAATGTGGGTGCGCGGATACAATTTGAATATTAAACGAAACCACGGCATGTCGCGTACCATTCCGGCAATTACCGAGGACTACATTCTGACCATGGGGCCCATGTGCCATGTGATGTGCCTCGATCGTGAAACCGGCGATTTCCTCTGGGGACTCGATGTTGCGCGCGAATACGAATCGGAAGTGCCGCTTTGGTACACCGGTCAGTGTCCGCTCATTGACGACGGTAAAGCCATAATTGCCACCGGTGGAAATGCTTTGATGGTAGCCATCGACATGGAAACCGGCGAAAAATTATGGGAAACACCAAATCCCGAGGGGTGGAAAATGTCGCACTCTTCGGTAATGCCTTACACTTTCGGCGGGCGAAAAATGTATGTATATAGTCCCATTGGAGCCCTTGTGGGAATTGCTGCCGACGGCGATGATGCAGGTGAAATTCTTTGGCAAACTACAGTTTGGAATCATTCAGTTATTGCGCCTTCGCCGGTTTGTATGCCCGATGGGAAAATATTTATGACGGCAGGTTACGGTGCAGGCGGAATGTTGGCAGAATTAAGTGAAAATAACGGGAATTTTTCCATTGAAATTATTACGAAATATGCTCCCCGCGAAGGATTGGCCAGTGAGCAGCAAACACCGCTTTACTGGAACGGGCATCTGTTTGGCATTCTTCCGAAAGATGGCGGGCCGGGACGTAACCAGATGGTGTGCGTACATCCCGACAATCCGCAGGAAATGGTCTGGACAAGCGGCTCCGAAAATCGTTTTGGGTTGGGGCCGTACTTTATTGCCGATGGAAAAATGTTCATTCTGAATGACGACGGAACACTTTTTATCGCAAGACCAAGTACCGAAAGATACATTCAGGTTGATGAATATAAAGTGATTGAAGACGGGCACGATGCCTGGGCGCCGTTTGCCATAGCCAACGGTTATTTAATCATGCGCGATGCAACTACTGTGGTTTGTATCGATTTAAACGTTTAAATTCTAATGATGAAAAACAAGGGAATTATCATTTTTCTTCTCATTCTGGCCGTTGTAATTGTGGCGGTTATTGTGGGCGATTATGTTTCCGACCGCCCCAACCGCAGTAAACCCAATCCGTTTGCTTACGATGTAAATGAATTTAAAAACGTTAATCCGGAACTGATACATTACAGGGAAACCAAAAATTTCAGGGTAGGATTTGATGAACCGGCTGCGATTGCCGTTTACGATGATAAAATTTATGTGGCAGGGGATAATAGTGTAAAAATTATTGATTTGTCGGGCGCATTGCTGAATGATTTAAGCCTCCCCGGAAAGCCACAAACAGTTGAGGTTTTTAACCAAACCATTTATATTGCAATTGACAACCAAATCATGGTTTACGATAAAGAAGGTAACCTTCAGAATGAATGGGAGTCGCTGGGCGAAAATTCGCTGATAACTGCCATTGCAGCCACTGAAAATGATATTTTTGTGGCTGATGCCGGGAAACGCAAAGTGGTAAGGTATTCAACGGCAGGGGAAATACTCACTGAATTTGACGGGAAAGCTGAGGAGGGCGTTCTGCATGGGTTTATCATTCCCAGCCCCTGTTTCGATATAGATATTAACGACGTAGGTGAACTCTGGGTGGTAAATCCCGGACTTCATGCGTTGGAAAATTATACCTACAACGGAAACCTAAGATCGCACTGGAAAAATACCGGCATGAGGCCGGAGGGATTCAGTGGCTGTTGCAATCCGTCGCATTTTACTTTTTTAGACGACGGACGGTTTGTTACCAGCGAAAAAGGCCTGGTTCGCATAAAAACTTACAAACGTTCGGGTGAGTTTGAAGGTGTGGTAGCAGCACCTGTAAAATTTGCCGACGAAGGCCGTGCGCCCGATGTAGCCGCCGACAGCCAGAACAACATTTATGCGCTTGATTTCGATAAAAAAATGATCAGGGTGTTCGAGCCCAAAAATAGCGCCAGGCTTCAGCCTGGTGATTAAAATAAAAGAGATAAATGAAGGTGTATCCACATCCTTTGATTTAAAAATGAATGCGCTATGCACCGCAAAACGAAAGGCGATAATTGAAATGAACCGAAAAGAATTTTTTAAAACCAGCGGAAGGATTTTTATCCTCGGAGCCATGGCAGCCACAACCGGCTATCTGGTGGTAAACCAAAAGGTGGATACCACCTGTTCGGTTTCGCCGGCTTGCCAGAAATGCGGACAATTTGCCAAATGTGACTTGCCGCAAGCCATCGAAACCAGAAATACTGACCAACCGAAGGAAAAAAAATAGCTCCAGGATTTATCCTGGTGTAGAAAAAATATAACAGATGGAAAACAACTCAAAATCGAAAAACCGCCGCGAATTCATCCAGAGTGGTGTTCGTTTGTCGCTGGCGCTGGCATTGGGGAGCGTTAGCGGGCTGGCACTGAGTAAGGTGGTGAAAGACGACTACGTCTGGCAAATCGACCCGTTTGAGTGCACCCAGTGCGGACGGTGCGCCACCGATTGTGTGATGTCGCCTTCGGCCGTGAAATGCGTTCATGCATACGACCTTTGCGGTTATTGCGATTTGTGCGGGGGCTACCTGAAACCCGATGCCAACGCGCTAAGTACCGCAGCCGAAAACCAGCTTTGTCCCACCGCGGCAATCGAACGAAAATTCATTGAAGAACCGTATTTTGAATATCATATTATTGAAGATTTGTGCATTGGATGTGCCAAGTGTGTTGCCGGTTGCACTTCCTTCGGAAACGGTTCCCTGCATTTGCAAATTATGCACCACATTTGTGTCAACTGCAACGAATGTTCCATTGCCCGTGTATGCCCTTCCGATGCCATAAAAAGGGTGCCGGCGAGTGAAGCTTATAAGGTGAAAGGCGACTTTTCCAACAATCCGGAATCTTAACAGAAATGAAAAAACTGAAATACATACTTTTTACTGTTTCCTTTTTACTGCTTACTCTTTCTCTGTCGGCTCAGCAGCAAAGGTTTCCCAAACCCGAATTTGAAACGGGTTACGAACAGCCTTCAACTATCACACCCGAACCACGAGCGCTGGCACTGGAATACTTCGACGTGCTGGTTTTGCTGGTCGTGCTGGCACTGGCAACCTGGTTTGCGCTGAAAACACGGTCGCGGCAAGGGGTTTTGTGGCTTTCGGTTTTTACGCTCATCTACTTTGGGTTTTACCGGAACGGCTGTATTTGTTCCATCGGAGCCATTCAAAATGTTACGCTCTCGTTTGCCGATCCAACGTATGCCATTTCATTAACAGCCCTGCTCTTTTTTCTTTTGCCGCTGGCGTTTACGCTCTTTTTCGGCCGTACGTTTTGCGCCGGTGCCTGTCCGCTGGGAGCTATTCAGGATTTGGTCATCATAAAACCCATTAGCCTGCCAAAGTGGCTGAATAAAACGCTGGGGTTGATTCCATATATTTACCTCTCGCTGGCTGTGCTTTTTGCCGCCACCGGAACCGACTTTATCATCTGTCGTTACGACCCGTTCGTGGGCATTTTCCGTATGGACGCCAAATTTCTGATGGTTGTGCTGGGGGTAAGTTTTTTGCTGATGGGCATGTTTGTGGCCCGGCCATATTGTCGTTTTTTTTGCCCGTACAGTGTTTTGCTGAGCTGGATGTCGCGGTTTTCAAAATGGCACCTCACCATTACACCGGCGACTTGTATTCAGTGTAAACTGTGCACCAACTCTTGTCCGTTCGATGCCATTGACTTTCCAACCAACGAAAAAGAGGTGGTGAAATCAGGTCTCGGTCCGAAACGGTTTTTGGTTTATGCGGTGCTTATCCCAATTTGGGTGGCTGCCGGCGTGTTTGTGGGCGAACGCTCCCATACATTCCTGTCGAAAGCCAATACCGATGTATTTCTGGCCGAATTGCTGATTTCAAATCCTGAAATCAAAAACGACCCGGATAATCTCGACGTTCAAACTTTCCTGGCTTCCGGGAAAACAATGGAAACACTGGTGAAAGAAGCAGAAGTCATCCGGGGAAAATTTTATATTGGAAGTATGATTGCAGGAGGCTTTTTGGGACTTGTTATCGGCATGACATTGTTGAATACAGTGGTTTTCAGAAAACGCCAGGATTATGTGCCGCACAAGGGGAATTGCCTCAGTTGCGCCAGATGTATGGATTATTGTCCTGTAGAAAAATAAACGGGTGGCGTGGATTTTGCCGAAGGCATCCCTGCGGGGCATCCGCGCATTTAAACACAATTAAGGTTCAAAAATTGAAAATACAATTGAAATGACCAACAACGATAAATTAAAATTAGCCCAAAATGTGGCCGTAATCTCCGGGATTTTTTGCTCGGTAGTGGCTTTGCTGTTACTGCTCAATTATTGGCAATTTGCGAAAAACGACCCCATCGAGAGCCAGGCGCTGGAGGTACTGGTTGAGCGTCTGAAGGAAGACCCCAATAACGATGGACTTAAAACTGAAATCAGGCAGTACGACCTTTTAGCGCGGAAAGCCTACTTCAACAGCCAGTGGCAGGTAAAAACCGGAGCCTTTTTATTGCTTTTTGGCGCCATCGTGCTTGCGCTTGCCTTGCGGGTTTATTATTCTCTGAAATCCAAAATTGAAGAACCGGATAAAGTGCTTGAAAATGAAATCGCAAGCCGTATTCTTGCCCAAAAAGGAGTTCTCATTGTGGGGGCAGTGATGTTTATCCTTGCATTTGCAGCATCTTTTGCCACCGTTAATTACCTTGAAAAATACAACTGGGAAACGGCATCTGCTGAAATTCCCGAAGAAGCTGCTGATGAGGGAATTGAAGTGATTGATGTGGGACAACCCCGGGCTGAAACTACTCCTGTTGAACAAGCTGCTGTTGAAACAGAAGAACCGGAAATTCAGGAACAGATTGCTGATGCCGGTTCTGAAGAAATTCGTGAGGAACAGGTTCCATCTGCAGCACCTGCTGCGTTAACACTTGAACAAATTCGAAATAACCACAATTCCTTCCGTGGTCCTTTAGGGCAGGGGATTGTATATCATAAAAATATTCCAACCGAATGGGATGGACCATCGGGAACCAACATCCTTTGGAAAGTGCCGATTCCAAAACATGGTTACAATTCACCGGTAGTTTGGGGGAATAAAGTATTTATTGCCGGTGCTGACAATCAGAGCCGTGAAGTGTATTGTTTTAACAGTGACGATGGGAAGTTAATCTGGACAGGCAAAGCCGATAACATTCCCGGTTCTCCTGCATCTCCGCCGCGTGTTACGGAAGACACCGGTCTTTCGGCCCCAACGGTTACTACCGACGGACAACGGGTGTTTGCCATTTTTGCCACTGGCGATATTATTGCTTTCGACATGAACGGAAACCGGGTTTGGGCCAAAAACCTGGGTGTTCCCGACAATCACTACGGACATTCTTCTTCACTTATTACCTGGGACAATAAACTATTCGTTCAATACGATACCAACCGGGGCAGCAAATTACTGGCACTGGATGTGGCCACAGGCGAACCGGTTTGGGAAACCGTCCGCAACGCCAAAATTTCTTGGGCCAGCCCGGTTTTGGTGCAGGTTGACGGGAAATATCAGGTGGTTCTTACCGCCGACCCCATTGTAGCCGGATATGATGTTCAAACCGGAAATGAACTCTGGTCGGTTGATTGTATGATGGGCGAAGTTGGGCCTTCCGTCGGTTATTCCGGAGGTATTGTTCATGCCGCCAACGAATACGCAACTATGGTGGCCATTGATATCCGAACTCAGGAAATCCTTTGGGAGGACAATATGTTTCTTCCCGAGGCTGCCAGTCCGCTGGCACATGATGGATTGTTGATAATAGCCACAAGCTATGGTGTTTTGGTTTGTTACGATGCTAAAACCGGTGAAGAATACTGGGAGCATGATGTGGGCAGAACGCTCTATTCTTCGCCCTTGTATGCCGACGGCAAACTGTTTATGATGGACAATGGCGGCGTGATGCGCATTTATGAATTTGGCAAAGAAATGAAACTGATTGCAGAAAATGAATTGGGAGAAACCCATGGCACAACGCCGGCTTTTGCCGATGGACGAATTTATATTCGGGGAGAAAATAATTTATACTGTATAGGAAAATAGGAAGGAAAGAAAATTCCAGATAACAATATTTCAAATGACAAATAAATTTCAATTCGCATTTTTTCAAAATTCAAAACTGAACTCTCCGGAGTTTGGGAGTTGGTCATTGAAATTTGGATTTTATTTGTTCTTTGGGATTTGGGTTTTGGTGCTTTAAGAAATGGACATGACTGACAATTTCCAAAATATCGACCGTATTATTCAGGAGAAAGGCTCTGAAAAAAAGAGTCTGATTCCCATTTTACAGGCCATTCAAAATGAATACAATTACTTGCCGGAAGAGGCATTGAAATACCTTTCGGAAAAAACAGCCATTACACCGTCAGAGATTGTAGGTGTGGCTAGTTTTTACAAACAATTCCGAATGCAGCCTGCCGGTAAACACCTGGTAAAGGTTTGTGTGGGAACGGCTTGTCACGTGAAAGGCGCAAGTTTGGTACACGATGCGTTCCGACGGCATTTCGACCTTCCGAAAGGAACGGATACAGACAAAACGGGCGAATATACGTTGGAAAAAGTAAGCTGTTTGGGGTGCTGTACACTGGCGTCGGTGGTTCAGGTTGACGAAATTACATACGGCCATGTGGCCCCCGACCAGGTGGATAAGGTTATTGAAGATTTTGAAAGTCAGCAGGGAAAAAAAGGAGCCAAAAAGTACAGGAAAGCAGATGGTTCGGAAATTAAAGGAGAGATTCGCATCGGGCTTGGTTCCTGTTGTGTAGCCAGCGGTAGTGGCGAAATTGAGCAGGAAGTGGAAAAAGTGGTCAACCAGAGCGGATTGCGGGTGAAACTGAAGCATGTGGGTTGCGTGGGCATGTGCCATCAGGTTCCGCTGGTGGAAATTGTTCCCAACGAAGGCGAACCTACTTTATATGCCAAAGTGAAGCCGGAAGATGTAAAAAATATTGTAGAGAGCCACTTTCAACCACCAAACATTCTTTCCAAAATAAAAAACAAGCTGTTTCATTTTGCCGAAGATATTCAGACCGACCGCAATTGGGACGGTGTTCAGCGGTATGAAATCAGCATGCGCGAAAAACCGGTGGCGTCATTTCTCGGAAATCAGATTCCCATTGCAACCGAGTACCGCGGAATCATTAATCCGCTCGATATTGAAGAGTATCAAAGGCGGGGCGGATTTACTGCACTAAAGAAAATGTTCAAATCGCTCACACCTGACGAAGTTGTTGCAGAAGTGAAAAACAGCGGCATTCGCGGTCGTGGTGGCGCCGGGTTCCCCACCGGGGTAAAGTGGGAGTTTGTGAAGAAAGAAAAAAGCGAACTGAAATACCTGATATGCAACGGCGACGAGGGAGACCCCGGAGCTTTTATGGACCGGATGCTTTTGGAAAGTTATCCTTATCGTGTAATTGAAGGAATGATAATAGCCGCTTATGCTGTGAACATTCATCAGGGCTATTTCTACATTCGGGCTGAATATCCGCTGGCAGTAAAACGTATGAGAAAAGCGCTGGAAGTTTGTCACGAAAACAATTTTCTGGGAAAAAATATTATGGGTTCGGGTTTCGATTTGGATTTGACCATTTATGAAGGCGCCGGGGCATTTGTTTGCGGTGAGGAAACGGCATTGATTGCCTCCATTGAAGGAAGTCGTGGTTTTCCTCGTATCCGTCCGCCATTCCCCGCCCAAAAAGGATTATGGGGGTACCCCACTTTGGTGAACAACACTGAAACACTGGCTCAGATTTCGTATATCATTCGTGAAGGCTCAGAAAAATTTAAAGGCATTGGTACACAAGGAAATACCGGAACAAAAGTGTTTGCGCTGGCCGGTAAAGTGGCCCGCGGAGGATTGATTGAAGTACCCATGGGAATTACCATCCGCGAGGTGGTGGAAGTTATTGGCGGCGGAATTGCCAACGGACGTAAGTTCAAAGCAGTACAGATTGGCGGTCCATCCGGAGGTTGTATTCCGGCGGAACATGCCAATACGCCCATCAATTACGAATCGCTCACCGAAATGGGTGCCATGATGGGTTCTGGTGGCCTGGTAGTGCTCGACGATACCGACTGCATGGTGGACATGGCCCGGTTTTTCCTTTCATTTACGCAGGATGAGTCTTGCGGAAAATGCACGTTTTGCCGTGTGGGTACTAAACGCATGCTCGACATTCTGGAAAACATCACCAGCGGAAAAGGAAAAAAAGGAGATATCGAGGAACTTGAAAAACTGGCCGAATGGACCAATAAGGGAAGTTTGTGCGGTCTTGGAAAAACTGCGCCAAATCCGGTAATTAGCACGTTAAAATATTTTAGGGATGAATATGAAGCGCACATCAACGGCGTTTGCCCTACCGGAAAATGCACTGAACTCATTACCTATTCGGTAAATGATAATTGCATCGGTTGTACGTTGTGTGCCCAGAAATGCCCGGTGGATGCCATCCCGTTCACCCCGCACAAAAAGCACAGCATCGATACTGAATTGTGCATTAAATGCGACTCCTGCCGTGCTGTTTGCCCGGTGGATGGAATTGATGTGAAATAGGTTGCAGGTTTCAGGTTACATGTAGCATGTTCAACTGACAAGGCAATTCAAAAAATAAAAGTGATGAAAAGCTATAGAGATTTGGAGATTTATCAGGCAGCATATCGGTTGGCGATAAAAGTGCATCGAATGACATTGACTTTGCCAAAATATGAAATGTATGAACAGGGTAGCCAGGTCAGAAGGTCAACGAAAAGCATCAAGGATAATATTGTCGAAGGATATGGACGGAAAAGATATAAACAGGAATTTATACGTTATCTTGTATTTGCTCATGCATCAAGTGATGAGGCCATTTCTCAGTTAACAACGATAGATGAAATACATTTTGAATCAAAAGGTTTAACAGATTTAATTTCAGAATATGAGATTTTGGGAAGAAAGATTTATAAGTTTATGGAATATGTTGAACAAAACTGGAATGAACCCCGAACCTGAAACCTGTAACATGAAACTTGTAACATGATTAAATTAAAAATAAATAACAAAGAAATTCAGGTTGAAAACGGCACTTCGGTAATGAAGGCGGCACAGCAAATGGGAATTGATGTTCCCAATCTTTGCTGGCACGACGAACTGGAGCACTTTACCTCGTGCATGCTGTGTCTTGTAAAAGATGAAAGCAACGGTAAATTGTTTCCTTCCTGCTCGGTGAAAGCCAGCGAAGGCCAGTCAGTTATTACCGATGACGATGAAATAAACGAAGCCCGCAAAACAGCACTGGAACTGCTGCTTAGCGAACATGTGGGCGACTGCGAGGCGCCGTGTCACATAGCCTGTCCTGCTCACATGAACATTCCGTTGATGAATCGCCTGATTGCTGCCGGTAAATTTGACGAATCGCTGGCGGTGGTGAAACGCGACATTGCCCTGCCTGCCGTTTTGGGACGTATTTGCCCGGCTCCCTGCGAAGGCGCCTGTCACCGCAAAACCGTGGATGAACCGGTTTCCATTTGCCTGCTCAAACGGTTTGTGGGCGATGAAGGCGCAGAACCGGAAATCATTCCTGCAAAAAAAACAGGTCATAAAGTGGCTGTCATTGGTGCCGGACCTGCAGGATTGGCTGCTGCTTATTATTTGCAATTGCGCGGAATTCAGGTTTCGCTTTTCGATAAAGCTGAAAAAGCTGGCGGACAGTTACGTACGGAAATCAGTGAAGAAATTTTACCCCACGATGTTTTGGACAAGGAAATTGACCTTATTCTGAAAACCGGAGTTGAGTTTCAAGGAGGAAAAGAGGTTGATAATGAAAGTTTTGCTGAATTGCAAAGCAGTTACGATGCTGTTGTGGTGGCTTTTGGTGCTGTTGGGGAAGGAGCGGAACATTTCGGATTAAAAAGTACCGATAAGGGAATTGTTGCGGACAGGAATTCTTACCAAACTTCTGTGGAAAATGTGTTTGCCATTGGCAATGCATTGCGTTCTTCGAAACTGGCAGTTCGTTCAGTAGGGCAGGGGAAAGAGGTGGCATTTTCCATTTGGCAATACCTGAGCGACCAGCCTGTAAAAGGCGAACCGCGCATGTTCAACTCCCGGTTTGGCCGCCTGGTGAATGAAGAGTATTCAGAATACCTGAAAGAATCGGTTGTTGCGAAAAGAACGTATCCGGAAGGTGGCGGTTACAGCGGTTTTTCTGCTGAAGAAGCCATTGCCGAAGCCAAACGTTGCTTGCGGTGCGACTGCCGTGCCATCGACGATTGCAAGCTACGGATTTATTCCGACCAGTACAATGCCGACCAGCGACGGTTTAAAACCAGCGAACGCCGGAAAATTACGAAACTGAATACCCATTCCACCCTGATTTATGAACCGCAAAAGTGCATTAAGTGCGGAATTTGTGTGCGGCTCACCGAAAAGTATGGTGAAAGATTCGGTTTCACTTACATTGGCAGGGGTTTTGATGTGGAAGTGGGCGTACCGTTTAACGAAGAACTGGAACAGGCACTTACCGAAACTGCTTTGAAAGTGGCCGAAGGCTGCCCAACCGGGGCAATAGAGTTGAAGGATAATTTAAAACAAAACGCATAGTTCTATTGTGACCTATGTGCCTATGTGGTAATAATGAATAATATGAATAAACTTGCAATTACAATAACATTTCTTTTTTTTGCGGCCGGTTTAACCGCCCAATCCACCGAATCCTGGCCCATTTTTCGTGGAAACCAGCAGTTGACAGGTGTTTCCAAATTCGAACTGCCCGACCAACCCAAACTACTCTGGACTTTCCAAACCGGCGACAACATCAAATCAGCTCCGGTGGTTGACCAGGGCAAAGTGGTGATTGGCTCTACCGACGGTATTGTTTATTGCCTCGACACCAACGGAAAACTGCTATGGAAATTTGAAACCTCCAACACCATTGAAGCGCCGGCGCTTATTCATAAAAATACGGTTTACATTGGCAACCTCGACGGAAATTTTTATGCTTTGGATTTGACCACCGGCGCAAAAAAATGGGAATACGAAACCGATAACCAGATTATTGGCTCGGCCAACTGGTGGGAGACTGGCGGAACCACCTATATTCTGGTAGGCAGTTACGATTACTACCTGCACTGTGTGGATGCCCAAACCGGCGAGGTAAAATGGAAATACGAATCGGATAATTTTATAAACGGAGCGCCTGCCTGTTCGGATGGAAAAACATTTTTTGGCGGCTGCGACGGTTTTTTGCATGTAGTGGATATTGTTTCGGGAAAAGCCGATAAGAAAATCGACGTGGCCACCTACGTTCCCGGCTCGCCGGCCCTGGAAAAGCAAAAAGCATATCTTGGCGATTACGATGGCCGGTTTTTTCAGGTGGACATTGAAAAAGAAGAAACCTCCTGGGAGTGGGAAGATGAAAATACCAGCCTGCCGTTTATCGCATCTCCGGCGGTTTTGGGTAACCGGTTGTTTACGGCCAACCACAACAAATTTTTGTATGCTTTTGAGAAAAACAGCGGGAAAAAGGTGTGGGATTACAACACCGGAAACCGTGTGGAAGCGTCGCCGGTAGTGGCCGGAAATAAAGTGGTTGTAGCCAACATGCGCGGCGATTTGGCGCTGGTGAACACTTCCGACGGCAAAGTTGTTTGGACTTACGAAATTGGCAGCCAGATTATCCACAATCCTGCCCTGGCCGGAGGAAAGATGTTTGTGGGAGCCTACGATGGAAACGTGTATTGTTTTGGAGGCCCCTCCTGACCTCCCCGGAGGGGAGGAAAAAGGAAAAGCCCCTCTGCCTTCGGCATCTCCCCAAAGGGGAGAATGAATGAGAAATAAAAAACAATAGAATGCATGATAAAAAATAATTTGGAATCACTTAAATTCTTTTCCCCCTTCGGGGGAATTAAAGGGGGCTTTTTATGAACATCATACAAATCATACCCGGTTCGGGAGGAAGTTTTTACTGCGGCAACTGCCTGCGCGACAGCAAATATTTTAATGCACTGCGGGCGGAGGGGCACAATGTCACCAAAATTCCCATGTACCTGCCATTGTTCGGCGATGAACACGACATTTCTGATGTGCCTATTTTTTACGGCGCCATCAGCCTGTACCTGAAGCAGGTTTACCCCATTTTCAGGAAAGCGCCGGAGTGGGTCGATAAATTGCTGAATTCGAAACCCATGATGAAAATGGCAGCTTCAATGGCAGGTTCTACCAGGGCTAAAGGTTTGGAGGACATGACCTTTTCCATGCTTTTGGGCGAGGAAGGTGAGCAAAAGGCAGAACTGGACCACATGGTGAACTGGATTGCAGAACATTGCAAGCCCGACATCATTCATATTTCCAATGCGTTGCTGTTGGGGCTGGCCCGGCGGTTAAAAGAAAAAATTGGTGTGCCTGTACTTTGTTCGTTGCAGGACGAAGATGTTTGGATTGACCCCATGCAACCTCAGTTTCAGAAAAAAATATGGGATTTGATGCACGAGCGGGCAAAAGATGTGGATACGCTGGTTTCGGTGAGCAACTATTTTGCCAGCGAAATGAAAAAGCGGATGAACCTCACCGGTGAAAAAGTAAAAACCATACATCTGGGCGTTGCGGTGGAAGATTATAAATACATTTTTCCCCGGGAAAAGGAGCGCAACGTGGGATACATCTCGCGAATGTGCCACAAAGATGGTTTCGATATTGTGGTGGATGCATTTATTGAACTGAAAAAGAAACCGGGATTTGAAGATGTAAAGCTCATTGCCACCGGCGGTTCAACCGGCGACGATGCCAAATTTATAAAGGAGCAGAAACGA
>Ga0209614_1001494_pt1 | contig 17299 bp, 20 predicted proteins | sample BlaSprsedimmetaG_FD_185484 | JGI IMG/M metagenome (GOLD analysis project Ga0209614, IMG submission 185484) | Hot spring sediment bacterial and archeal communities from California, USA to study Microbial Dark Matter (Phase II) - Blank Spring... ... | reverse complement strand
CAACCAGAGCCAGCCATTCGAGCGCCGGGGTTTGAAAACCAGCATAGCGTTCACCTCACATATTCTATTCTATCTCGAAGGAATAGATATAGACGGCTTCGTCGTCATCCATCTCGCCGGTGGCCCCGAAGCCGACGCTTTCATACAACGCAATCCCCTTCTCATTCTCCGGGTCCGTGCTCAGGCCAACCCGTGAAAATCCCCGTCTTTTCGCCTCTTCCAGAATCGCCGACAAGGCCGCTTTCCCATAGCCTTTGCCCCTGTGCCCCTCCGCAATCATCAGCCGGTCGATGAAGAACAAGGTCGCATCGTCCTCTTCGGGGCCATACATCGCGAAGCCAACCATCACATCCCCGGCATAGATGCAGCAGGCCGTGACGGTGTCGGGATAGAATTGGCTCTCCGCTATCGAATACACATTCGACGCGACGAACCGCGTGTGATCCTCTGATGTGGGAAGTTGAATACACTCTTGCCAGTTCTCTTTGTTGATGGTGACGAGTTGGATCATTCTTTTCTCCTGTGCGCTATGGATATGTCTTCACGACAAAACATTATAACCTGTCTTTCCGCACACGCTATCCCAAACGCGCGTTAAACATTCACCACAGAGACACGGCGGCAAGATTGCCGCGGACACGGAGAAACTCGTCAAACGTACCAAATCCTCAATAATACTGCTTGATATACCCATACGCCTTCGTGAACAAATCCGCATCGCGGTGCAGCTTGTATTTGAGCAGGGTTTGGCGTAGCGCCTTTCTGACCTCGCGTTCGCCGGCGCTGGTGTTCTGCCAACCGGGGAAGCGTACCAGCCGCACGATGTCGTCAATGTCGGCCACCAGGCGTTCCACCACGACGGGCGTATCCGCATTGCGCACTTCCTCGAATAGCTCGGTGAGAGCGGCTTTGCCCCGGTCTTCGTCTTCGATGGGCGGCACTTCTTTTTCGATATGCACCAGTTCGGTCGCCACTTCCAGCAGTTGCTTGAGGAATTCCAGGCTGTGCAGTTGCCCCCGCTCGTGCCGTTCTTTGAGGCTCTCCAACCGCTCGGAAAGTTCGCGGAACCGTGGATCGCCCAGGTGGGCGCGCAAACGCCGCGCCACTTTTAGCTCGACTTCACGGGCCTTCTGGCGCGGATCGGGTGCGCCGATGACCGCTTCGAGCAGTTCAGCGTCCAGCACGATCTCATCCAAGTCGTCGTGGATGGCCTCGACATGCACGTGCTGGTGAATCAGTTCGACGGTCTTCGCACCCAGAGCGTGCCAGATGAGCTTGCCGGTGCCGGTGGTGGGCTGCACGGAGACGTAAACCTGCGAGAGCCAGCGGTAGTCGGTTTCGTAGGGTTGCAAGAGGATCGGGCGAGAGCGCCTCCCAAAGGTCGGAGAGGATGCTGTAATCGGCGGCGAAGGCGTCGCGCACGTCGTTGTTGGGCAGACATTCCTGCGCGGCGATCAGGCCCTCGTAACCGCCGACCGTGCGATCCACCCCAACGAAGTAGCCCAAACACTTCTGCATCGCGGTGGGGAGTTGCACCTTGAGGTTGGCGATGTCGGAGACCACGCGCCGCATCGTGTCCTCGTCGAAGGTCAACGATTGGGCAATGTCATCGAAGACGCCGAGATAGTCCACAATCAGACCGTGGGTCTTCTTCTCGCCGTAGGTGCGGTTCGTGCGCGCGATGGCCTGTAGCAGCGTGTGATCGCGCATCGGCTTGTCGAGGTACATCGCCTGCAAGATGGGCGCATCGAAGCCGGTGAGCAGCTTGGCGGTGACAATCAGCAATTGCAGCGGGTCGTTGGGATCGCGGTAACGGTCGAGCAGCGCCTCCTCTTCGTCCCGGCTGCGCTTGTAGGGGCGGTAACGGGCGTCCTCACGTTCTTTGCCGGAGACGGAGATGACGATCTCGCTGGCTTCCGGGGGCAGGTGCTTGTCCAGTGCGGCCTTGTAGAGCAGGCAGCTTTCCTGGTCGAAGGTGACGACCATTCCCTTGAAGCCGTTGGGCTGGACGTTCAGTTGAAAATGGTGCGCGATGTCGCCGCAGATCGCGGCCACCCGTTCGGGCAGTTTGACCAGGACGGCCATTTTGGACGCCATCTGCGCCAGGTTCTCGCGGTCGAGGTCGGACAGACTGCCGGTGAGTTCGGCGTAAGCTTGATCAATGGCCTCTTTGTCGATGTGCAGGTCGATCAGGCGCGGCTCGAAGTGCAGGGGCAGCGTGGCCCCGTCGCGGATGGATTCCTCGAACCCGTAGCGGCTCATATAGCCGCGCGCATCTTCCTCCGCGCCGAAGGCGTAGAAGGTGTTGCGGTCGCGGCGGTTGATGGGCGTACCGGTCAGCCCAAAGAGGAAGGCGTTGGGCAACGCGGCGCGCATCTTCAGCCCCAGGTCGCCCTCCTGCGTGCGGTGCGCTTCATCCACCATCACAATGATGTTCTCGCGGTCGTTGAGCACGCCTTCCGCCTCGCCAAACTTGAAAATCGTCGTAATGATGACCTTGCGGATGTCCTGCCGCAGCAGGCGTTCCAGGTCCTCGCGGGATTCAGCCTTGACGAGGTTGGGGATGTCGGAAGCGTGGAAGGTGGCGCTGATCTGCGCGTCGAGGTCGATGCGATCCACGACGATGAGGACGGCGGGATTGCGCATCGCCGGATTGAGGCGCAGCTTTTGCGCGGCGAAGATCATCAACAAGCTCTTGCCCGATCCCTGGAAGTGCCAAATCAAGCCCTTGCGCGGCCACCCGGCCAGCACGCGCTCGACGATCATGTTAGCGGCCTCGTATTGCTGATAGCGGCAGACGATCTTGAGACGGCGCTTCTGTTTATCGGCGGCGAAGAGGATGAAGTGCGCCAGGATGTCCAGGATGATGGTGGGACGGAGAAGGGATTGCAGGCTTTGTTTGACGGTGGCCAGTCCCCCTCGTCTAACGTCACCCTGAGCGGAGTGGAAGGAGCGTCCGCGCGACTGGAACGCAGTCGAAGGGTCTCTGTCTTCGTAGTCGAGAGATTCCTCGACTCCACTCCGCTGCGCTCCGTTCCGCTTGGAATGACGAGAAACCTCGATGCGCCACGGCCCCCACTGCTCCACCGGGACGCCAATCGCGCCATAGTGCAGGTCTTTGCCCTCAGTGGCGATGCTGAAGACGTTGCAGGCGAAGAGTTCCGGGACGAACCGCTCGTAATCGTTGTGGACTTGCAGCGCGCCATCTACCCAACTGACGGCATCCCGCACGGGGGTTTTAGCTTCGATGAGCACCAGCGGGAAGCCGTTGACCAGCAGCACCAGGTCGGCGCGGCGCTCAGCAGCCCCGGCGCGGAAGGCGTACTGCGTGGTGACGATGTATTGATTGTTGTCCAGATCACTGAAATCTACCAGGCGAATGGTAACGTGCTCGTAATTGTCGCCAAACGGCATCGAACGCTCACCGCGCAGCCAGGCGGTGAACTCCTCGTTGGCGCGGATGAGGCCGTCGCTGCGCACGGCGAGGACGATGGCGCGCAGCTTGTAGAGCACCTCATCGGCACGGGCGGGATCGGCGGCGATGCTGGGATTGAGGCGGATCAGCGCAAGACGGACGTACTCCTCGACGAAGACATCCTGGATGCGGCGTGGCAGCTCCACGGCGGGGATGTAGCGCCAGCCCAGACCGTGACCGGCGCGCCCGGCAGCGTAGGGTTCGGGGCGCTCGGTGACGCGGTCGGCGGGGGTAAGCGACCCGCAAAGCAGATCGCGGATCATTGCTTCGACAGTGTTGGCTTCGGTAAATGGCATTGGTGTACCTCCTGTTACATCATCACCCGACCACTTCATCCGTCACCCTGAGCGAAGTGGAAGGAGCGTCTGCGCGACTGGAACGGAGTGAAGGGTCTCTGCCTTCGCAAGCCTGAGATTCCTCGCTCCACTGCGTTCTCCCTCAACAAGTTCGGGACAGGCTGCTCGGAATGACGGACACGCGTGCTGCAGAGCAAGTCGCGGATCATTGCTTCGACAGTGTTGGCTTCGGTAAACGGCATATACACCTCCTGTTACAGCGTCACCCTATCGCGGCATCCGTCACCCTGAACGGAGCGAAGCGGAGTGAAGGGTCTCTGCCTTCGCAAGCCTGAGATTCCTCGCTCCACTCCGTTCCGCTCGGAATGACGGATTGCGAACTGTAGTAGTATTGCATTTCTGAACAGGACTTACTTTCAATTGCTTGAAAGAACTGAGTTGAGCAGTTTAGTTTTTAATTGTCGTTGATTTTCAAGATGTTTTTTTGCTAATTCAAGCGCAGATTCAAATAATTTAAGCATTTCCACCGCTTTTCTTTGCTGTTCAAGAGGCTGCCATGGAAATTTCAGCTTTCTCACATTTTGCAGATTCATACCCGCCTTTGCACCCGCATCATTCAGTTTGTGAAATTGTATTTGCCCCTGAGTGCTCAACAGAGAGTAAGCAACATATTCAGGGGTTACTTGTTCATGCTTTAAACGCACAAGTGCGACATGCTGACTCATAAATGCTCTGGGGAAGTTTTCAGGGATTACTCCGATTCGTCCCAAATCCGCAGTAACAGAGATCAGTAGATCGCCCGACCGCAGTTTTGTTCTCTCCATTTCAGCCCCTTCTGGTGGAGAAACATACTGCAAATCACTTAAATCTATTTGTGTTGTCTCTCGAGTTAAATTTGTTACCCTGATAAAAATATCTCCATCTTCGCTATAATATTGTGCCTACCAACGTGAACCACTTGTCACTGCTTCAGCATATTCACCGATTTCTCTCAACTCATATCTAGAGAATATCTTTTCAATCAACGATTTTTTTTGTTGTTAGTGCTGCATTAACTAATTTATCTTGTCGCGCTATTACTTCTTCGATCGCCTTCAACACCCCCGCTATCCGCCGTTGCTCCGCCAGCGGCGGCAGGGCGAACTCTTGTTGGGCCAGCGTGCGCCAGTTGATCGTGGGCGAGAGTGAACCCACTGAGATTTCCAATGCCCGTGTCATAAAAAGGTCACTCTGCATAAAGAAGGGCAGGAACGCCGGCAACACCACGTCCGTTTTGGGGCGTAGCACCATTGCGTGAGCGGAGCAGATGCCATCAAACTCAGCGATAGCTAACTTACGCTGATACACACGCCGCCGTCCAAAGATGATGTCACCCTTGCGAAAGCGCAGCTTGGTTGCTTCCACATCCGAAGGTGTTCCCCACCGGCGAATCTTGAGCGAGTCGGTGTCCAGATGTTCCAGGCCCACGTAGTATTCTGCGTCGGTGTCTCCCGGCTCGACACGCTCGGCAACGCTGGTGGCAATTTGGTCAAAGCGCCAGGTTTTCCAGCCGGGTTTAAGAACAGATGTTGTCATACCTTACCTTTCAATAACGTCATTCCGAACGAAGTGAGGAATCTCTTGCCACCGATGCCAGAGACCCTTCGACTCCGCTTCAGTCGCGCAGACGCTCCTTCCGCTCCGCTCAGGGTGACGGTAAGGCGCGTGCGCAGGGTAACGGATAAAGCAAGTGCGCGGGATGACGGATGTAATAATCTCACTCAATCAACTCCTGCCACAAGTCCTTCCACGAGGGATTGCTTGCCGCAATGAGCGCGTCTTTTTTCTCGCGCCGCCAGCCTTTCAACTGTTTCTCCCGCGCGATAGCCTCGCGGATGTCGAGGAAGGTCTCGAAATGTACCAGGTGCGTCAGATTATACTTCGCCGCAAATTCCGAACCCACCTTGCGCCGGTGTTCGTCTATACGGCGGATCAGGTTGTTGGTCACGCCGATGTAGAGCGTGCCGTGCGGTTTGTTGGTAATGATGTAGACGTAGCCGCCTTTGTTCATCATCGTTTTCTCCCCCAGTTCTGTTGCATCGTCATTCCGAACGAAGCAAAGCGTAGTGAGGAATCTCTTGCCTCAGGGGGCATAAGATTCCTCGCTTCGCTTCCTTCACTTCGTTCCGGTCACTCCGCTCGGAATGACGGTATCGACCAAAGTATCCAGCATCTCCGCCAACGCATCCATTTCCTGCCAGAAAATGCGCCCTTCCTGCTCCCATTCAGCCCACAACTCCGACAGGCTGCGCGTTTCTCCGTTGACGGCTCCATTCGCCGTCACCCGCTTCACGTAGAGCGGGATCGAGAGGCTGTACCCCTGCGCGGCGATCTCGTCTTGTGTAGCCGCTACTGCGAAATCCGGCTCTGCACCAAAGTTGTGGTAGGCTTCCAAGATGCGCGCCTGGTGCTCCGGCTTGAGGAAGCTCTGCGCCCGTTCCCGTGCCACTGCGTTCACGGCATCGATGAACAGGATGCGCCCACGGCGCTCCGGCGGCTTCTGTGTACGGCAGACCACCACACACGCCTCCATCGGCGAGTTGTAGAACAGGTTCGGCCCCAGGCCCAGGACGCACTCCACCAGGTCGGCCTGCACCAGTTTGGCGCGCATCTCGGCTTCCTCTTTGCGGAACAGGACGCCGTGCGGAAAGAGGATGGCGCAGCGGCCTGTACGGGCGTCCATACTCGCCAGGATGTGCTGAAAGAAGGCGTAGTCGGCGCGGCCCTGCGGCGGCGCGCCCAGAAGGTTGCGGCCCCACGGATCGCGCTGCCAGGCGTCGCGGTTCCACTGCTTGATGGAATACGGCGGGTTCGCCAGCACGACGTCGAAGGTGCGCAGGCGATCGCGCTCGGTGAAGGCAGGGCTTTCGAGCGTGTCGCCGCGCGCGATGGTGAAGTCCTCGACGCCGTGCAGCACCAGGTTCATCTTGGCGATGGAGGCGGTCATATGGTTGCGCTCCTGCCCGTAGAGGCGCAGGGTGCGGTGTTCGCCGCCGGCGCGCTTGACTTCGTCGAGGGCGGAGATCAGCATCCCACCCGTACCAGCGGTAGGATCGTAGATGCTTTCGCCGGGTCGGGGCCACAACATCTGCACCATCAGGTGGACGACGGTGCGGTTGGTGTAGAATTCCTGCGCGGTGTGACCGGAGTCGTCGGCGAATTGCTTGATAAGGTACTCGTAGGCGTTGCCGAGTTCATCCTCCGGCACGGCTTCCAGCGAAAGCGTGTGCGCTGAGAAGTGTTCGAGCAGGTTCTTGAGCGTAGCGTCGGGCAGGCGGGTTTTGTTGGTCCAAGGCGCGTCGCCGAAGATGCCGTCGAGCCGGTCGGGATTGGCGGCTTCGATGGCGCGCATGGCGGTCTGGATCGTTTGGCCCACGTCGCGGGGGGTGACGCGCACGTCGTTCCAATGCGCGCCGGCGGGGATCACGAAGCGGTCATTGGCAGTGGCGCAGGCGTAGTCAGGGTCGTCGGATTCCAAGAATGCCTCGGTGTATTCCGCATCCCACACATCGGAGAGCCGCTTGTAGAACAGCAGCGGGAAGATGACCTGCTTGTAGTCGCCCGCGTCCACCAGACCGCGCAGGATGTTGGCAGCGCCCCAGAGGTAGGATTCGAGTTCGGGGAGGGTCAGGCGTTCAGGCATGATATACCTCCATATCTATCCCCTCCATTACAAAGAACGTCATTCCGAACGCTTTTTGTGAGGAATCTCTCCCCTGCAACACAGAGACCCTTCGACTCCGCTGCGCTCCCCTTCGACAAGCTCAGGGCAGGCAGCTCAGGGTGACGGATAGGAGTGATGGGGGTGACGGTTTGAAATATCATTCGAGCCATCCTCCCTCTTCCATCGCCTGTCTGAGCGCGTTTTCGGCCTCGCGCACGCGGGCGAGGGCGGCCTTGAAATCAGCGATGGCTCCCGGCAGCGGGGGAATATCTTCCCCGATGGGCGGAAGCACATACCGGGAGATGTTGAGCGTCCAATCTTCGGCGGCGATGTCTTCCACTGTGATGACGCGGGCGCGGTCGGGTACATCGGCAAAGCCTTGCACCCATTCGAGAATGACGGCCACGTGTTCGGGGTCAAGGAAGTTCTGCGCACGGCCTTTGCGGTAGAGTGATGAAGCGTCTACGATGAGCACCCGGCCCGCTTTTTCGGGTTTCTTGCGCTGGCGCAGGATGAGGATGCAGGCCGCGAGGCCGGTCCCGTAGAACAAGTTGGGAGCCAGGCCGATGACGGCTTCGATCAAGTCCATTTCGAGAAGTTTGCGGCGGATGTCACCCTCGATGCCGCCGCGAAAGAGCGCGCCCTGCGGCAGGACGACGGCCATACGACCAGCTTGCCCTGAGTGTACCGAAGGGACCTGAGCCATTGACTTGACCATGTGCTGCACCCAGGCAAAGTCGCCGCTGCTATCGGTGGGCAACCCGGCAAAAGCGCGGCCCCAGGGATCGCTCTCCCACACCTCGCGCCCCCATTCTTTGAGCGAGAACGGCGGGTTGGCGATCACGCAATCAAAGGTCGCCAGGCCGCCGGTGCTTGGATCGCTGAAGACCGGGGTGCGGAGTGTGTCGCCACATTCCACGGCGAAGTCTTCGATGCCGTGTAAAAACAGGTTCATCCGGGCGACCGAGGCCGTGGTGAGGTTGCGCTCTTGTCCATAGAGCTTGCCGAAGAAGGTGCGCGGATCGCCGCCCCGGGCGCGGACGTGTTCGACGGCGGCCAGGAGCATACCGCCGGTGCCGGCTGCGGGGTCATAAACGGTTTCACCTTCTTGGGGGGCGAGGATGTCCACCATCAGCCGCACGACGCTGCGCGGGGTGTAGAATTCCCCGGCTTTGCGGTTGGTGGCGTCGGCGAACTGCTTGATGAGATATTCGTAAGCGTCGCCGATGATGTCGCTGGTCACGCGATGGTTGCCCAGGGGCAGTGACGAGAAGTGCTCGATGAGGTCCTTGAGCAGCGCGTCAGGCAGGCGATCTTTGTTGCTCCACTGCGCATCGCCAAAGACGCCGTAGAGATGTTCCTGGTTGGCCGTTTCGATACAGCGCAGCGCGTTTTGCAGCGCCGTGCCCACGTTGGCCGGCGTCTCACGAACGACGTTCCAGTGGCAATCTTCGGGAACCTGAAAACGGTGGTCTTCGGGGTAGTCCTCGCCGTAGGTCTCGACCATATCGGCGTATTCCTCATCCCATACATCGCAGATGCGCTTGAAGAATAGCAGGGGGAGGATATAGCTCTTCCAGTCGGTGCGGTCCACGGGGCTACCGCGCAGGATGTTGGCGGCTTCCCATAGGTGGGATTCGAGTTGGGAGAGGGTGACTGTTGGGTCAAAGAGCCTGGGTTGGGTCATTGGGTCGAGTTTGTTCCTTTGCTATTATGGCCAAAGCCCCGGACTGGACAGAGTCGCGGGGCGTTTTTTCGTTCCAGGTGCAAGTATAGTATAGAAAGTTACGGGGTGCAAGCGGAAAAACTACTGTACGCTTTGTCCACCTCTCTCAATAGAGTTCAAAAAACGCGTCCGTGCCCAGTGTAGGTACCAACCGCCGGGCCAGTTGCTCGATGGACCCTGTCCCGATGGTACGCAATGGTCGCCAACCGTCCACGCTGCTGCGGTAGCACATCCGCTCGGCACGGAACAGACGTTGTTGCTCGTCGACGAGGATGAAGCGCATCTCCGCTGTATACTGCCCATAACGCTCCCGATCGGCGCGGAACTCGGCCAGCAATTCAGGGGAGAGCACGTCGTCGAAGATAGCCAACACTTCATCCATACTTCCACCCACCAATTCGTAGATGTCAATGCGATCCGGTTTGAAGTCCACTCGATAATTGCGATTCCGGGGATGCCGTTGAATGGCAGCGGTCACAACTGCCACTTCCTCGGCCAGAATGTAACTGGGGCGCGTTTTCGCCAACGAGACGACGCCGTTGACACTCTCTCGAATTTCGTAGTCTTCGGGAATAGTTTCGACCGGCTCGCCCTGCGGCTCATGCGCAAAGAAATAGCGCGGTTTGCCGGTTTTGGTCACGCCTTGGCAAAGCGTATATGTGACGCCTTTGCGATTGGTGTAAGTGATCACAGCGCCTGTTCCTCCTCTGTTGCACCGTCATGCTGCGCCTGCGCCTCGTGCATCGCAGTCAGCATTTCGCGCAGCGAGGCGAAGCAAATGGTAATCTTGTGGCTTATGACCTCTTACCACAGCATTGTTTATACTTCTTGCCGCTACCACAGGGACAAGGATCGTTGCGACCGATCTTCTGCTGCGGTTTGAACGCCGCGCTCGCGGGGTGGACAACGCGGCGGCGCGGTTCGGGTGGGGGTTGGAAGCAGTACCACCATTCCAGGCTGGCGATGGTATCCTCGATGAAAGTCTGCCGTTTGTCCGCCTTCAACTTCGCCAACACCTGTTCCTTGCCAGGCGCCATACATTCTTTGATCCACGCGCGGTCAATGAACATTTCGTCTACCAGGTCATCGGCGAAAGCCTGCTCGATGTCCTCCATCAGTTCTTCGGAATACAAATCTTTAGACTCGGAAACCAAGGCATCCTAGGCGAAGGAGTATTCGCGCTCCAATCCTTCCCGGAAGAGGTACTGGAAATAGACGATCACCTCTTCGCGGGTGAGCACATCCTGCACGAACAGCACGACCAGTGCCTCCATCGCCGCTGCGCGGACGTACTCGTCAACCAGTGGGTCTTCAATCAGTCGGTGCAGCCCTTTGACGTCACCGCCCGAAACCGAGGCCAGAATGCGCTTGAGGTCTTCGGTAACAAGATCGCCGAAGGCGTCGTGGACATCTTCACCGGGGATGGCGAAAATGTCGACGATTAGAGGATAGGCCCGTGTCTCACGGAACTGTGCCAGCAGATACAGCGCGTAGAGCGGCAACATATAGTTCGTTTCCGCGAACATACGTTCCAGTTCGTCCTGCCTTGTCTCTTCGAGGACGCGCAACAGTTGCGGTGTGATCACCTCACGCTGCGCGATTGCCGCCTCCAACGCTGTCCGCGGGAAATGGCCTTCCTCAAGCGTGGTCAATGCTTGCAGAATTTCATCAATGTCCATATACACTCCTTACGATTGACAATGTGCAATCATAGGCCGCCTGGCAATGGCACATCATCAATCACTAATGCGAGAGCTTTTTGACACCAACCTGCTGTCTATGGTGTACCTGTTTGATCTTTTGTTTCCCAAGTATAGCATACCTCTGTTCATTAGAAATCTGCGTACGTTTGACTCGGTGTAACACGCAAAAAAGAGCCAGCACAGTTACGTTGGCTCTCGCTATCGAATCGTCTTTCCCTATACCGCAACCGGCACAAACACCCCCTCCTGACCCTACTATGGCTCCATGCCCTATGCCTGGGACACGTCTGAATTACCTTTTCTTTCTCTATAAGCCTCTACCCCTTCTACAGAAGTGGTGAAAATGATGAAACTGAAGCATAGCTTTCATCATTTTCTTCACTTTCATCATTTTCACCATTTTTCAGGAAGCCCTTTCGCCGTCAGAAGAAAGAAAGTTAGCCACTCGCAGCACCCAGGGCCGGTCCTCTAGCGAGAGCTGATACAAGAATCCTTTCCGTGCGCCACTCTCCGCCGGAAACAGCAACCCCTGCTCCTTCAGCTTCACCTTCACCCCGTGCTCGGTATCGGGGAACACCACCCCGCTGTCCCGGTAGAACTTGTGCACCACCCGGAGGGCCACCTTGGAGAGCAGGTAGATGTACTGGTCGTCATACCAGCCCACGAACTCCGCGTTCGCCGCACGGACGGAGAGCTTGGGATACTCCCGGTCCACCAGGTCAGGATATTCGCGACTGCGCAGGTAGAGCGTTCCCTGGTGCAGCAGTTGCCGCAAGGCGGTGAGGTACAGTTCCACCGGCTTCTCCTCCTGCGCCACATCCTGCTGCGCCTCGCCCAGTGCAATCAACACCGTCCACCCCAGTTCGCGCAGGTTGGCGTACTCGGTGTTCGTGACGACCTTGCGGTGCAGGCAGTAGTCGAGGAACAACTCCCAGCCCAGGAAGAGCGTCGCCACATTGTTCGGCATCCGCAGATGCGCGCCCTTCTCGCGCGCCGCTTCGGTGTAGGTGATCAGGCGCTCCGGCAAGGCATCAGTCAAGGTCTCCCACTGCTCGGCCAACCATTGCACATAACTGGCCATTGCGTGCGGATACAGCGGTGCGTCATCGATCTGCGCTTTGGTCAACGGCGAATCCGCACCGCGCGTGATCATCTCCGGGTGGACTTCCACCTGAAACAGCCGCGCCTGGATGCTCTGACCCGGCGGCAACTGCTCCGCCGTGCCGATGATCAGCCCACGCGGGGCAAACGTCTGGCGCAACTGCAAGTCGGCGCGCATCCGCGCCCGCCCGGAGCGATTGCCCCAGTCCCGCAGGAGCTGGTCCACCTTGCCCTTCAGTTCGTTCATCCCCTGGAACGTGCTCTGCGGCGTGTAGTCGTCGATCCACAAGGGCGCATCCTTGACCAGGAACGCTTTCTTCTCCAAGGCATTCGTCGTGCCCGTCCACGAGGCAGGCGGGGTGTTGTAGGCGAACTTGCCGTAGTGACACAGCGCCAGCGCGGTGAGCGTGCTCTTGAGGCTGCCGGTCGTCCCGTACACCCACAGCGTGAAGGTGGGGGGAACTAACGCGCACAGCGGGGCAAAGTACATCGCCGCCAACAAGGGCACGGTGACGAGATGCTCGCCTACATCCAGGAAGCGCAACGAGGCGCGCAGCGCATCCTCCACGTGCTCCGGTTGCTGGGGCAGACGGTAGCGCGCCAGGTCGGGTGGCAGAGCCACTTCCACCTCGTCACGTCCCACCGCGCCGTTGCCCGACAGGTACACTTGCCGTTCGTCGATCGCGCGCCAGCCCAGATGCCGGTAGACGTATTGCAGTTGCACATCGCGGCTGGTGGCCTGGATCGCGGCGCGCAGGTGATCCCGCGTTGCCGCTCCGGCCTCCACCACCGCCCGCGCGCCCCAGCGGAGCAAGATCCAGTTCATCGCGGCGAAGTCGCCCGCCGCCACGTCCACCTGTGCCAGGCGCGTGCCGTCGGCCAGGTACCCGCCAATGCGGAACATCCGTGTTTGCTCCTCACCGTCATCTTCGACGATCTCGGCGAGAATCTGCGCGGTGAAGTTGCACAGTGGGGTGAAGACCTCGTTGCCGTGCCCATCGTAGAAGCGATGGCACAGCCGCCCGCCGAGGGTCACATATTTCGGCTTGCCGTCATCATCCAGGCCGGTCTCCTGCCGCGCCGCTTTGAGCAAGGTATCGAAGAGACTGCGCTTCATCTGCAGCGTGTGACTGATCTTCTCGCGCATCCGCGCCACGTCGTACACGTCCAATTCGGCCAGCGCATCGAACAGGGTGCGCACGGCCTGCTCTTCACCGGTCTTGGCGTTCGCCAGCAGCACGTCCACCCAAGTGGGGGATTGCGCCAGCAAAGTTTGGGCCTCTTCTGCCACGCCGCCAGCCTGCAACCAGGCATTCACATCCACCTGCGGCCAGGCGACGGCGTGAAAGGCGGTGGCTTTGAGTTCCAGCAGGTTGAACAGCGCCGCTGCCAGCTTGGGCGTGCCCGCAGCACCCGCCGTATCCTGATCCAGACCCAACACGGCGTGGCTTTCGGTCAAATTCAATTGTCGCTGCACCTGCACCAGGACCGGGTGTTGTGTGTCGGGCCGTTCGCCCAGATCGCAGCCGGCCATTGCTAACGCAGGAATACCCCACTGGCCCAGGGTCAAGGCACACGCCTGCCCTTCGACGATCACCGAATACGGGAACGTGCTTTCTCCATTTTCGGGCTTGGCGCGGCCCCACAGCCAGTTACAATATGGCGCACGCTCACCCACCAAGGCACTGGGCGGATTCCAGCTCTTGGGGCCATCCTCGGCCGGCGCGATGTAGCGCCCGCTGAGGTAGACCAAACGCCCGTGCTGCACGTGGGGATAGATGAGGAGATTGGGTGGCAGCGCCTTGATCTTGCCTGCTTCGATCCATTGTTGGGCGGGCTGCGCGCCGTACTTCTCGCTCCAGGCGCGCACATCGCCGCGATAGCCTACCAGCGCCACGGCCGCCGGACATTCCAGGTCCACCCCGGCGGTGCGCAGCGCTTCACGCAGGTCGCCCCACGCCTTGCCGAAGAAACCTACCCCGGCAGCACGCAACGTTTCATCGGTGAAGCGCCGGTGTCGCGCATAGTCCAGTCCCGGCGAACCGGTTTCCGGCGACTCGCCGCGCGCCAATCCGAGCGCCTGGTGGAAGTACTCCGCCGCCACGGCGAAGACGGCCTCCTTCTCCCGCTGCAAGAGCAAACGGCGCTTTTCCTCGGCGGATTGTGGCGACAAGACCACCCCCGCCTGCGCCGCCAACTCACGCAACGCCATGTCCATATCCCAGCCTTCGTGCTGCATCACGAAGTCGAACAGGTCGCCGCTCGCCCCACAGCCGAAGCACTTGTAGCGCTGCGAGTCGGGGAAGACGAAGAAGGAGGGTGTCTGCTCACTGTGGAACGGGCATAGCGCACGCAAGTTCTTGCCGCTTTTCGTGAGTGGCACGTACCGGCTGATGATGTCTTCGATGTGAAGTCGTTCTTTGATGATTTCGATAATGCTCATAGATTTATCCAACGTCTTCCTTTGAAATTGCCCCGCTAAGCCTCTGATAGGGCGTTGCGGTAGATTACCTTGTGGTAAATGAGAAAAACGCGCTACGGCCTTCCTACGAGGTCAATCTTTGCCGTATACGGCAAGATTTGACTTTGCCGTAGCCAAATCCAACGGCAAGGTTCTACGTTGCCGTTTAATGTTGCCGTTCCCGAATAATCGTCATCCAATCCTCCGGAATCTCCACGTTCCATTCGAAGCGCGGCGTGCGGGACAGCTCGTGCCCCTCGTAGAAGGCGTCGTCGATCTCGCGCGCGGCCATACCACGGCCCACGTACTGGAGCAGCGCCCAGGTCAGCAACAGTGCTGCGGCCTGGCTCGCGCTCGTCTTTTGTTCCACGGCAACGCGCTCAATGGCCTGTTTGACCTCAGGAGGCAAGTCATACATCACGCGCACGCGCTGCCGTTCCCGGCGTTGCTTGGCCGTCAGTGCGCCGGGATTGCTGCTCGCTTTCTTCAGCCATTCCTCGGTCCGTTTGTCCAGTCGACGCGCCCCACCCTGTCGCTCAGTCACGGGTCACCTCCAACACCTTCGCCACCGTTTCCCGCAAGGCCTGCGTGGCCTCCAATTGCGGGGCCAACTCAAACAACGTCTTCCGGTAGGCGTGGCACTCGGCGAAGCGAATCGTGCGGGGTATCGGTCCCCAGATAACGTCGGCGCGCCGTCCGAAGGCGGCGATCAGCTCCTCCAATTGCTCGCGGTGCTCTTTGGTCTGCTGCACCATATTCGGCACGGTACCCAGGAGCTTTACGCCCAACTCGACCGCCAGGGCTGCCATCTGGAACACGCCCTCAATGGAGAGACGCTCCAACTGGGTCGGCACGAGCGCGTAATCGCTGGCCGCCAGCAGTTCCTTGAACCCTACTGCCTGGCTGGGCGGCATATCCAACAGCACAAAGTCCGCCACTTGCCCCAGCCATTTCACCTTTTGCGGGACTTCGTCGAGGCGCTGCGCGAAGGCCAACAACGCCAGGGCATCGCCCGTGCTGCTGTCGCCGGAGACCAGGCCCAATTTGCACGCATCCACGGTGACACCACTCACCACTTCGGTCAGGCGCGGCAAGCGCTTGGCCGTCAGCAAGCGGTACATCCCGTCATCCTCGCTGTTCAGCATCCACGAGGTGAGGTTGCCCTGCGGATCGGCATCCACCGTCACGACCCTGAGGCCCCGCGCAGCCAATCCCGCTGCCAGATGCAGGGTGAGAGTCGTTTTCCCTACGCCACCTTTGCGATTTGCGATTGCGATAATCATCTACTTGCTCCTGGTATGCGGCGCTGGCGCGATCTCGAAGCGCACCAGCCGCGGGCCGACCGTTCCACCGGTCACCCGGCCTGGGGCGCGGTGGACGGCCAACAGCCCCTCAACACGATCCGCCTGGCTTTCCAAATAGGGTCTCAGTGCTCTTGACATCTCCTGCCTCCCACAAGCGTTTCTGGCGTCCCTAATCGCGGAGCGCCTTGCAGATTGGACAAAAACGGCTGGCGCCGTGCCGGGCCTTGAGTTTGCGCTCGAAGGCGTAGTCCTGGCCCGGATAGATTTGCGCGAGTTCCCATTCGATGCCGGCGGCAACGATGGCGCGCATCAAACGCGCCCCTCTGCCGGCCCGGTGTCTGGCAATCCGCGCCGCGATGTCCTTCGCGCAACCGATGTAGTGCTGGGCGTGCGCCAGCTTGTCTTTGAAATGGATCAAATAGACGCCCTGAATCGGGCCGGTATGATGACTGTCTGAATGCATATTCACTCCCGCTGTAAGATGATGTGCGCCGTGTCTTCTTCCAGGGGCGCTTCCTGGTCAAACCGATGCCGCTCGACACTGTGGCCGCACGGCGTCCCCGCGTCGAGCCAGCCGCAGCCGGTCCGGGTCTGCCAGGCGCGACAATCGCCGCACTGGAAGCGGGGCTGATGGCTGCGGTTGGTTGGGGCGGATTGGTTAGCCTTGGTCACAGAGCACTCCTGGCGTGCGATCTTCAATCGCTTGTAGAAAGAGCAGCGCCTCGAGGTTCTCCCCCAAGGCCAGGGCCGCCTCTGCCAGATACAGCGCCGTCAGCGTTGGGCCAGGGCGTTCGTCGAGGATGCGCCGGATGGCCTGGCGCGCGGTGTTGTTCGTCCGCAATGCGCGTCCTACTTCTTGCTTCCATACATAGCCGCCACGTTTGCGCGGTGTTACCATATCAACTCCCCCTTTTTCATCCCAACCCTCTCCCTTTGTTTGCCGTGTCCCGCTTCGCCCTTACACTGGGCTTGACGTACCTTAACAATGGCCCAGTCCAGTGGTCAATTTCTAGCCTTGCGCTGATTCGCGCCCGTTTTGGTGGCTGTGCACGACGCTGTTTCCACCTGGCATTGCGCGGCGGTGTGAATCTCCATCAACGGCTCGCTGGGGTTCTCCGCGACCGCGTGGATCCAATCGAAGTACACGTCGGTGCTCTTGGGGTCGCTGTGGCCCAACGAGGCCGCCAGCACCGCGCGGTTGGCGGCCTTCCCCTTCGCCTGTACATAGAGCGTGGCGTAGGTGTGGCGCAGCGTCTGACAGCTCACGCCCTCCTGCTTCAGCCCGGCTTTCTCCAGATACACGTCCACGCGCTCACGGATCGAGCGTTGGCTCAGACGTTCGCCGCTGTTGTACTGCCCATCGCCGCCGTGCAGATTGACGAACAGCGCCGGTGTATCGAAGCGAAACAACGCCCGCGTGTTCAGCCACAGATCGAGTTCCGACTGCATCTCCGGACGCAGGAAGATGGTGCGGGCTTTGTCGCCTCTGCCAGTGACGGTCAGCGTCGCTTGCTCGCCGCGCGCCCTGGG
>Ga0209614_1001493_pt1 | contig 17308 bp, 23 predicted proteins | sample BlaSprsedimmetaG_FD_185484 | JGI IMG/M metagenome (GOLD analysis project Ga0209614, IMG submission 185484) | Hot spring sediment bacterial and archeal communities from California, USA to study Microbial Dark Matter (Phase II) - Blank Spring... ... | reverse complement strand
GGATGCCAAGACAAGGAAGATGAGGCAAAAAGGTCGGACCAGCTTCCGGGAACCCTGCTTTCAACAGTGGCCTTCAAGGTCGAAACAGCGATGAGGGCCGGAAGCGCGGATATACCATCAGGGCGCTGCCAGAACGGCATGATGCCGGATATACGTTTGCATCCAACCATTATTGTCTCAAACTCTTGTTCTTGACTCCGGGGCGGGGCCATATATGTTGGTTATCCGGCAGGCTCTGTTCCATAACCACATGGCCGGATGAATATTTTACTTGGAGGTTAGAATGAAACGGTCAACATTGATTGTGCTGCTGGGCTTGATCCTGGCAATTCCGGCTTGGGCCGAACCTGTGACAAAGGCAGTGACGTACACCATTGACGGCATTGAGTACGAAGGCATGATCATTTACGACGACGGCATCTCGGACCACAGGCCAGGCATTTTGATGGTCCCTAACTGGATGGGGCCGACGGCGCAGTCCTTGGAAAAAGCGACCCGGGTTGCCGCGGATCAGTATGTCGTATTTATGATCGACATGTACGGCAAGGACATTCGACCCGCGAACAGTGCCGAGGCCGGGGCAGCGGCAGGCTTTGTCCGCACGGATAGAGGCTTGATGCGCAAGCGGGTCAATGCCGCCTTGGAAGTCTTCAAAGAACAGGCAGACAGCCTGCCCTTGGATGTTTCCAGAATCGCGGCTATTGGATTCTGTTTCGGCGGCGGAACCGTGATTGAGCTGGCTCGAAGCGGAACAGAACTCGCTGGGGTCGTTTCCTTTCACGGCAACCTGGATACGCCTGAACCGAATGACGCGAATAATATCAAGACAAAGGTGCTTGTGCTGCACGGCGCGGATGATCCTTCGGTACCAGACCAGCAAGTACAGGCGTTTATCAATGAGATGCGGACCGCGAACGTGGATTGGCAACTTGTCCACTACGGCGGAGCAGTGCATTCCTTCACCGATCCATATGCAGCCACGCCCGGCAGGGCAGAGTACCACCCTGTTGTGGCCGAGCGGTCTTTTCGTGTTATGGAGTTGTTTTTTCAGGAAATCTTTGAATAATGTTTGACCCACTAGGCCGTTATCCAGGGTGAATTGATTTGCCCCCAGTTTTTTTTGTGAGGATGCGTTCGATAAGGCCCAAACGAACGATGAATCTGGCGAACAAAAATGATCAAGACTTCAAAGCCGACATCGTGGGCGCAGCAAACGAGGAAATTGCCCGCAGTCGGAACGAAGTGAAAAGCATCTTGGAGTCCCTGGTGGCCACCATGAAGGATGCCATCAAGTGGGGTCATGCCCTGTTTGATCTCGGGCTTCGGAGCGTTTGAGGCGCATGGCAAGAAGGCCCGCAAGGGCAGGAATCCGGCGACCAATGAGGCCATGATCCTGAAGTCGCGCAAGGTGGTCGTGTTTCGGCTGTCGAGGAAATTGAGGGATGCGTGAGTTGGGGCTGGGCAGAAATGGTAAGGCGCATCCGCGCACATAACCCGATTGAACCAAAAAGGGAGTCATCTCATGGGCGACACGAAGGGCAAGAAAGAAAAGGCCAAGGACAAAAAGCAGAAGGAGGCCAAGAAGGAGAAGCAGAAAAAGGGGAAGTAATACTGTCATGAATTTTCACGCCGCACAAAGGTAATTGCCATTCACCAAGAACAGACTTTGTTGAAGAGCAAGGTCTGTTTTTTTTTGAGGCTGAAATGGGATTTGGTCGTTTAATATGTGAGGATGAATCATGATCATCGGCGAACTCAAATCCAAGGAGGACCACATCCGGGACACGATGTGGTCCGGAGGGCTATCCAGCCGCTTTCGGTCATCGAGCAGCTTACCTGCCTGCTGTTCATCAAGCGCCTGGCCTTCTCCATCAAGCCATCACCTGAATGAAATTGCAGAACTTGGCGCACACAACTCCCTGCCGCGCAACGCGGCCTAGCGGAGCGGAGCAAGAGGTCAGGGCAGCAGGTTGGGGGACATGGTGCGAGCTGGCGTGTGAAGTCAGGAATCGCCTCAGATGGAAATGCATGCTGAAGAAAATCTGAAGGGGAAAAGTTGGAAACTGGCCCTAGAGGTTGGAAATGGGGTTGGAAAAGAAAAAGGGTTGCGAGCATTCATGCTTGCAACCCTTTGATTTTCTTTGGCGTCCCCAGGGGGATTTGAACCCCCGTTACCGGCGTGAGAGGCCAGCGTCCTAGGCCACTAGACGATGGGGACGAGATGGTGGGCCGTGAAGGACTCGAACCTTCGACTCTCTGCTTAAAAGGCAGATACTCTACCTACTGAGTTAACGGCCCCAAAAGGGACCCAATAAACTTCACGGCTACGCTCTGTCAACAGTCCTTAACTCGGTGTTCATTATTCATGACATGTGCCATGAGTTCAGCGCCATTGATTTTCAGCCATAATAAGGCGTTGTTCTTTCCTGGTATTTCGATGTGCTCTAGAGCCCATCGGGGTCTTCATGCGAAGGTCAGCGACGTTGCATACAACTGCGACGTCAGGATATTCACAAAGGGATATGTCTGGATATAAATGCTTTCTCCTTCGGAATTTATAATTGCCAGGCGAAGTGCGAAAATATCATCCTTGGCCACGTTAGGTGGCAAATGGAGGATCGAGTTGACCCTGCGGAAGCGCTGAATCTCGAAACTTAATTCATTTTCTTCGCCTTCAGCCTGAATGACACCGGCATCCCTGGTGATAAAGTACACTGACGTCTTGCCGACCAAGGTAGTGTCGGTCAGGTTATTCAATTCGAAGCTCAGGCGCAATTTTTCATCGATTTCGCGGAGCTGCAGATTGCTTACTCCGGCCATTTGCAGATCCTTTGCCACGAAAACTTTTTGCAGATCAATTTTTTGTGCTGGAAGTGCCTGTTTGTCCCTGGACACTGAACTGAACAGTGCATGGATCTCCTCGGGATCATTGGTTTTAAGAATTTCTTTTATATTTTGAAGCCGTTCCAACTGTATCTGCATTTCATAAATGTTGTCCTGCAAGTTCGAATTGGTTTGTTCAAGCTCCAAGTTTTTGAACCAAAAGGTGACGCCGCCATATGCTCCAAGACCGGCTGCCAGCAACAGTACGAGCTGCGCGTACAGGAAAAAACGGAACCATGAAATCCGGATACGATAGCGTCGGACCCGGCTGTCATCTCGCATGATGATCAGGTTCAACTTGTCATCAGTGCCCAACGCTCATCCTCACTTTCCAAGGTAATCGGAACAGCTGGCATATCCGGCTATTCATATGCATCCCAGACCAGGGAGGTTTTGCCTGGTGGACCAGAGATCACCAAAGTCAATGGGCCGACAAGGTCCGGTGGAAAACGTACTGCAAAATAGCGCTGCCACTGGTGATATCCTGGGAAATATGCCTGCAATTCGAGCGTGGACCAATGCACGGGGCGTTTCTCCAAGGGCTCGATCTGTTGACCATCGCCAGTCAGCATCAAAATTCGCCAGCGGGAAGTGCGATGGGTCAGCCGGGAGTGATCGGGATTCGTGCTGGCCACGGCTAGGACAACATCAGTAGCCTCGTGGTGGGCCTGCATCTGGTCCGTGAGCATCTTTTCCGTTTCCTGCGCGCTGAAGCTTTGCAGCCGAGCATGGCGAGCCACATAGGCTTTGCGCCACTCCGTGGACTTGAGCAGGGCGATGAAACTCAATTCCGACTCCAGCCCCATGCGCACGACACCCTTGCGGCTCCACTGTTCAGTGAGTTGAAAATAGGGGTCGTATATGTCCGGCCACAGCATCTCGCCCAGGGTTTTGCCCTGACAGGACGTCAGGCACAAGACCAAGGCCGCGAGCATGACCAAAGAAGAGATACTACTTACCAGCCTCATGCAGCAACTTGCTCCTGGTGAACATGGCGGTGAATGGGAAGCCGGCCTCGGCCAGGGCCTCGGCCGCTCCTTCCTCTCGGTCCAGGACGCAGCAGACTCGGACCACTGTAAAACCGGCGTTCTGGAGCCGCTGACTGGCTTTGATCGCACTGCCTCCGGTGGTGGTTACGTCTTCGAGCACGGCAACACGGTCTGTCGGCGAAAAATTGGCCACCCCCTCAAGATAATTGCCTGTGCCGTGTCCCTTGGGTTCCTTGCGCACGATGATCGCCGGCCAGCTGACTCCACCCTCGATCTGTCCCACAAGGGATGTGGCCGTGACCAGCGGATCAGCCCCCAAGGTCATTCCGGCGATGCCGTGAATCCGTTCATCCCTGAGCATCTTTACAAACAGACGTCCGATGAGCAAGGCGCCTTTAGGATGCAGTGCAGTCTGTCTGCAATCGAAATAATAGTTGCTTCGTTTTCCGGACGTGAGCACCACATCCTTTTCCATATATGACTTGGAGAGTAACAGGGCTGCCAACTCATTGCGCCATTCTTGCACCACCGGCTCCTATGCGAATACTCGACTGTAAATAAGATCTACATGCCGAAAAAAAAAGGAAAGGTCAAAGAGATCGTCCATTTTGCTGGCGGAAAGGCGGGTGTTGATCAGTGTGGAATCGCGCACCAAGTCTTCAAAGGGTCGGGCCTCTTCCCAGGCCCGCAGCGCGAGGCTTTGCACCAGCTCATAGGCTTCCTGACGCTGCATTCCGGTTTCAATAAGCGCCAGCAAAATGCGTTGGGAAAAATAAAGCCCTTGGGAAGCGTGCAGGTTGCGGGACACGTTGTCTTCCAGAACTCGAATTCCGGCGACCAAACCTGCCAAGCGATGAAGCATGTAGTCCATCAGGATCGTGGAGTCCGGCATGATCACCCGCTCCACAGAGGAATGGCTGATGTCACGTTCATGCCACAGGGCCATGTTTTCCAACGCGGCCAGCGCATTGGCGCGCAGCAGTCGGGCAAGGCCGCTCAAATTTTCAGCAGAGATGGGATTTTTTTTATGAGGCATGGCAGATGAGCCTTTTTGGCCCTTGCCAAACCCTTCCTCCAGCTCCCGGACCTCAGTGCGTTGCAGATGACGCAGTTCCACGCACAGCCGTTCAACCCCCCCGGCCATCACCGCCAGAGTGGTGAAGTACTGGGCATGGCGGTCGCGTTGAATGATCTGTGTGGAAAGGGGATCCACCTGCAGGCCGAGCAGTTCGCAGGCCATGGCCTCGACCCGGGGATCCAAGTGGGCATACGTGCCCACGGCGCCGGAAATTTTGCCGAAGCGGATATTCTCCACAGCAGCCTGCCACCGATGTCGGTGGCGATGGAACTCGGCGTGGAAACCGGCGAATTTTAACCCCAGGGTAATGGGCTCGGCGTGGATGCCATGGGTGCGTCCCATGGCCGGTGTATGCTTATACTGAAATGCCGCTTTCCGCAGGACATCAAGCAGATGGTCCAGGCCTGTGGCGATGATTGCGCCCGCCCGGACCAGGAGCAGGGCATTGGCCGTATCCACAATGTCCGAGGATGTGCACCCCAGATGGATGTACCTGGATGGCGGGCCGGTCTTTTCCTCCACGGCGGTTAAAAAAGCGATCACGTCATGTTTGGTTTGATCTTCAATTTCCAGAATCCGACCCAAGTCAAAACCTGCATGTTCACGGATCCGGGCCATATCCGCGTCGGGAATCACACCCAGGCGATGCCATGCCTCGCAAACGGCCATTTCCACTTCCAGCCAGCTGGAAAATCGGGCTTCCATGCTCCACAGGCGCCCCATTTCCGGTCTGGTATATCGGTCAATCATTGTCCGTCCTTTTCCGTGATCGACAGGCGAAAAAAGGCAGCCAAGCGGCTGCCTCTGAGGGAATTATTTCGATGCTGGCGCGCTAGTGGACGATGCTCCAGGTTTTGGACTTGAGGAATCCTTGGCCGGAGACTCTGTTTTGGTTTCAGCATGTTCCGTCTTGTTTCCATTGCCTCCGGACGTGCTGGAGGTTTTACAATAGTCCGTGACATACCATCCCGAGCCCTTGAGTACAAAAGAAGTGTTGGAAATAAGACGCTGAGACTTGCCACCGCATACAGGGCAGGATTTGTCCTGATCGTTGAAGTCCTTTTGCCACTGCTCGAAAATTTGCTGACACTCCTGACAGCGGTATTCGTATATAGGCATGGAACTTCCTCCTTCATAAGTGATAAATTCAATATATAACACAGGGCAAAGATGCGTTACTTTAACGCCTTTGCTTCTCGAATGCGTTGCTTGATGCGTTTTTCCCGGCGTTGCCGTCGTCGATCCAGTTCTTTTTTCCGTTCGATTTTTTTGTGACGTGCCATGCTTAATCCTCCTGAGAATGTTGTGACATATGCGAACGTCACGTCCTCTTGTCAAGAGACGCCCGCATTTCAAAAAATAACTGTTGTCTATAAATCCCTTGTTAACGGATGTCCACCCATGGACCGCTACAATTTCGCGGTTAAATTTCGCGAAGCACGTGTTCTCTGGTCCCCAAACCAAGCTTTTCAGCATAATCCAGACCGAAATCCGGGGGCACCAGAGGATGCATGGCCAGGAACTTGTCTTCGCCCGGACCGATCCCCGCCGGCAGATGGCTGGGGTGCAGGGCTTCGGCCCTGTTCACCAGGTCCAGGCAGGCCTGGTCCAGCGCCACCGGGTCCCGCGACGCCAGCACTCCGATATCCGGGCAAATGGGTTTGTCGCTGTATCCGGCGCAGTCACATTGGGGCGTGACCTGCATCACGAAGCTGACATGGACGCACGAATTTTTTCGTTGCCTGGATTGGAGCACAGCCGCCGCGTACTCCATCATGCGTTCCACGAACAAGGCCACGTCGGTTTTCCAGTCAACCTGAAGACAGCCCTGGCTGCAGGCGTGAAAACAGGCGCCGCATCCCACGCATAATTCGGGATTGAAAACGATTTTGCGGTCTTTACCAAGAAACAAGGCCCCGGACGCGCAGACCTTGACACAGCTCTCGCAGCCCTTGCATTTCTCAGCATGTACCGCGGGACCAAGACAGCCATGCTGGTGCATCTTGCCCTGCCTTGTGGCGCACCCCATGGCCAAGTTCTTTAGGCAGCCGCCGATGCCGGCCAGTTCGTGCCCCTTGAAGTGGGTTACCGTGAGCATGGAGTCCGCTGCCAGGATGTCCCCGGCTAAATAGGCCTCCTGGAAATGGCGTCCGGCAATGGGCACCACGCGCTGGTTCTGGCTTTTCAAGCCGTCGGCAATGATCACCGGCGCCTGCAACAGCAATGGATCAAAGCCATGCGCCGCGGCCTGCATGGCGTGGGATACCGCCTCCCCGCGATTGCCCACGTACAGGGTGGCGGTGTCCGTCAAAAAAGGCCTGGCCCCCAGCTTGCGCAGGAATGCAACGAGCGGTCGGACCCACACGGGAGAGACAAAACCGGTTACCCCGGATTCGCCAAAATGGATCTTCACGGCGGTCAGGTCGCCGTTACGGACGACGTCCGGCACGCCGCAGGCCTTGAGCAGTCTGCGCAGACGGACTTCATACCCGGCCTTGGGCGTGGTCCTCAAGTTCCAGAAGAAAACATCACTGACCATTCGGTCGCTCCTTGTCGAAAAAACCAGAAAGATGCCCTGTCAGCTCGACGTCAACAGGGGCTAGCCCGTAACCTGAAATCAAATCAAGGGCCTGCTTCTTGACTTTTTGCCACTCATTTCGCTCCTGCTCATGAATCTGCAAAAGGAATGCCCGGCCTTTCAAAAGACGAAAGCGATAGCGTTGCAACCCCAACGCGCTCAAGTTGTCTTCCACCCGGCCCACTAGGGCCAGTTGCTGCCTGGAAACAGGATAGTCATAGGGAAAGCGGGTCAGCAAACAGGGCCGGGAAGGTTGTCCTGGCTCGGCAAGTCCAAGCCGCTGCGCTGCCTGACGAATCTGGGCCTTGCCCATGTTGACTTGCCTCAGCGGGCTATGCACGCCCAGCGCCTGGAGGGCCTGCCTGCCGGGGCGATGGACGCGCATATCATCCGCCTGGGTTCCGTCCAGGACTGCAACAAGGGATTTCGCCTCAGCCAGCCTTGCAAGATGGGAGAACAACGCGTGCTTGCAGTGGTAGCATCGTGATGCGGCATTGCCCCGCACCTCGGGCAGGGTCAGGGGGTTGAAACCAAGCATATGCACGAAGCCGACCTGGGCCTTGAGCCAACCCAGGACAGCGCGACGCTCTCTTTCGGACTGATGCGGTCCCACTGCGTATGCGGCATGGAAGTCCAATTTCCAGAGCCATGCGACGTGGATCAGAAAGCGGCTGTCCACGCCGCCGGAAACAGCAATCAGGCCAGGCTGCAGGCTTCGCAACAGGGTATGGAGCAGCTCAAGACGGTCGTTGAGCGAGGCGGTGGAAATCACTCCGAAAGGATCAACTCCTGAGGCTCGCTCAGGGTGAACCCCTGATCCAGAATCCACTGTTTGAGCGTTTCGGCGATTTCCAGGGAGAGAACATAGCTGGTCACCGGAACGGTTGCGGTTTCGCGGTCCTGTCCCTTGATCCGAATCACGCCGGAGCGCAGTTGTGCATAGCTCACATGGCCGTGATTCCCAGCCACGCCCTGAGGATAATCGTGGCCGTAGTCCACAATGGGTAAGAAAATGTCCTCATCGCTCACCCCGGTAAACCAGGCGATGTTTTCATTAATCACCGGGATGGGAATGCCCAGACCAACGCTTAATGAGCAACCGTACCCCAGGATGCTCATTCCGCGCAAATACCTGGCCTGCATGTTCTTGAGATCGCCCTTGACCATCAATGTGCCTGCCGGATTGAGAGGTATGCCCCGCTCGTTGCGCTGGGGGTTGGAATTATGCTGAGTTCCGGCACCAATGACCCAACCTGTGCCGCCGCCGAGAAAAATTTTCGTGCCCAGCCCGATGGTTTGGAAGTGGGGATCGTTGAAAAGCGGGCTCAAAGCCCCGGATGTGGCGTAGTTCGCGTTGGCGCAACGCGGCTTGAGCGGCCCCATATAGGTATAGATGATCTTGTCTCCCAGATTGACCGCGCAATTATAGTTTTGATAGCCATTACGCGGGTTCAGGAGCACGGCGGTCCGGAAATCATCCAGCACCATCGTCCGCTCCAAGTTTTTGCGCGGATAACAGTCCGTGCCGTATCCCATGGCGCGCAAGGCCACCTCTTTTCCCTTGACAAGATCCTCAATGACATGGCCTCCGCCGTACTTGAATCGGCCGGGGTAGACTTTGTTCAGAGGGTCGTCACCGGCAGGCTCCGTGGCTCCAAGATAACCGTCCACTGCGGCCAACCCTCCATAGGCCTGGACGTCATTGAGCCAGATCTTGGAGGCTTTGATCATGGGCGGCTCTGGCTGGCCGAAATTGAACAACAAACCGGAAGAGCACATTGGCGAAAAGGTCCCGGTGGTCACCACGTCCACTTCTTTGGCCGCCTTGACCTTGCCCATGGATTTAACAGCCTCAACCATCTCTTGGGCCGTAAGCACCACGGCTTGTCCTTTGCGGATTCGGTCGTTGATCTCCCGAATTGTTTTATGCACTTTTGTTTGTCCGCTCATTGCGTATCTTCCCATAATCTTGTTTGGTCGATTTAAAAGGCGAGATGTCATGCAGCAAGGGCTGAAAGGAGCATCACGCTGGATGGCCTGTTTATTGTTTTAGCATGCCGTCATTTTTTAGCTACCCCGATTGCATGCGTTGCACAATGATCGTGCGTATTGCTCGTCAGGACGCGGTTTGAGAATAGCCGCCTGGCTCGTTCAGCTAGGAGATGCGCTAGAAACCAGGAAAAATCGGCCATGTCCCGTATTCGTTCTAGATTTTGTCCATGGACGAGCGCAGGATTTCCAGGGCCGCATGGTCCGTGAAGTCAAAGCGCAACGGCGTCAAGGTAATGAAGCCAAGGCTAAGCAATCCGCGATCCGTATGCGCGTCCACGTCCCTTTCCGGTATTTCCCCGTGCAGCCAGAAATACTGCCCACCCCTGGGGTCGGTGCGCTTGTCGTAGACATCATAATACACTGCCTGGGTCTGGGGACAAAGGCGCAAGCCCTTTGTCTGCTCCAGGGGGAGGCCGGGGAAATTGAGGTTCAGCAGACAGCGATAGGGGAGGCTGGGCCAATTCATGTTCTCAGCCATGCGCACAGCATAATCGGCTTGAGCGTCGAGGCTGGAGGGATGAAAATCATCGATGGACACGGCCAGGGACGGGATGTTGGCCAAGGCCCCTTCCGTGGCTGCGGAAACAGTTCCGGAATAGAGGATGTCCACTCCGACATTGGCTCCGTTGTTGATCCCGGAGATGAGCACATCCGGAGGATTATCCAAAAGCGTGCCCAAAGCCAGCTTGGCGCAGTCCACCGGTGTCCCAAAGACTCCAATGCCCTGGAAGTCCGGTTCGGATATCTTCTTGATTCTCAAGGGCAGGCTCAAAGTAATGGCATGGCCCACAGCGGACTGCTCGTTCAGCGGTGCCACGACCAGGACATGATGTCCAGCCTTGATAAGCGCCCGGTACATGGCCCGCAGGCCCAATGCGTATATGCCGTCGTCATTGGTCAGGAGAACGTCCATTGTTCCTGGGCATCCGGATACTTTTTCCTGGCATGGGTCAAGCCGAGTTGAAAAGCCTTCAGGTTTCCTTCCAGAAAGCGCGGCGAAAGATTGCGCTCCAGGCTTTTTTTCATGGACCTAGGTTGGATGAAGGGCAGAAAATGCGCCAGAGCACCCAAGAGCACCATGTTCGCGGCTTGAGGCATGCCTAGTTTTTGAACGGCCAGGGAGGTGAAGGGCAAGCCCCAGTATATGTTCGTGGGCGTTTGCTTGACCAGGGAGTCGTCCACCAGGAGCAAGCCGCCGGGCTTGAGATGACGGTAATAAAGATTGCAGGCTTCCTGGCTCATGGCCACCAGAAGATCCAACTGCTCCGGTTTGGGATAGCTGATGGAGTGGGAACTGATCACCAGGTCCGAGCGACTGGCGCCTCCCCGGGCCTCCGGGCCGTAGCTTTGGGTCTGGGAAACCTCGTAGCCTTCCTCGATGGCCAGCCCAGCTCCCAAAACTTTGCCCAGGGTAAGGATGCCCTGCCCGCCAAGACCGGAAAGACGCAATTCAAAGCGTTGCAACTCCATGGAAGCTTTCATGACGCGCCTTCCTGTAGCCGGGAACGGAGCATGACATAACGGTCCTCGAGCGAGTGCGCTTCCTCCTGCACAAAAATCCCAATGGGCACGCGTGCATTGCGTTGCGCTTCGGGCAGCTTGGCCAAGGCATCCAGCGGCAAGGCGTTTTTCTTGTACCACTTATACATGTCCACGACGGTTTTGAATTTGTTTTTTCGCCCGAACTGCGTGTGGCACGGGGTCAAGGCTTCCACGAGATTAAAACCCGGACGTTCCAGGGCAGTGACAATGATCCGATCCAAAAGCTTGACGTGCAGCACTGTGCTGCGGGCCACATAATGCGCCCCAGCGGCCTTAGCCAGTTCGACGATGTCAAAGGATTTTTCCATCTGGCCGAAAGGCGTGGTCATGGATACGCTGTCCTGCGGCGTGGTGCTGGAACTTTGGCCTCCTGTCATCCCGTAGATATTGTTGTTTAGTATCAGCGCGGTCACCCCGATATTCCGCCGGGCCGCGTGGATGAAATGGTTGCCTCCGATGGACAAGGCGTCCCCGTCGCCCATGATCACTATGACCTTGAGCCCTGGGTTGGCCATTTTGATGCCCGTGGCAAAGGTCAGTGCCCGACCGTGGGTAGTGTGCACGGTGTTGAAGTCCGTGTAAACGGCGATTCTGCCGGAACAGCCGATGCCCGCCACCAGGACGACTTCATCCTTGGTCAAACCCAGTTGATGGATGCTGCGCACCAGGGAGCCCAGAACAATGCCGTGACCGCATCCTGGACAGAGCACATGGGGGAATTTTTTGTTGTGCCGCAAATAATGGTGAATCAATTGGGTGACTTCAGCCATGAGGTTAAACCTTCTGAAGAAGTTTGAGAATCTGGCCCGGCGTGATGATTTGTCCGTCCACCCTGTTCAAGGTGCGCACCTGGGCCCGGCCATTGTTCACCCTTTTCACTTCCCGGGAAATTTGGCCCATGTTCATTTCCGGGACCACCAACACCCGGCAGTGCTGCATCAGTTTTTCCATTGCGGGGCGAGGAAAGGGGAACAAGGTTTTCAGTTTGATCAGCCCTGCCTTCAGACCTTTTTCACGGGCCTGGACCACGGCCAAATGGGCCGAACGAGCCACGCATCCATAGGCTATGACCAGAATTTCAGCGTCATCGCACGCGGTTTCCTCCACGAACTGAATATCGTAAAAGAACTGATCGATTTTGCGAAACAAACGCTGCATCAGGTTTTGGACTTCTTCGGGCCGCGAGGTGGGATAGCCGTGCACATCGTGAGTCAGGCCCGTGACGTGAAAGCGGTATCCGGCGCCCAAAGGCGGCATGGGCGGTACGCCGCGCATGGATTCTTCGTAGGGAACGAACCATTCCGGAGGCATGGATGGTTTTATCCGCGTAAAAATTTCAAAGGAGCCTGGTTCGGGCAGAGTGATTTTTTCCCGGGTATGGGCCGTGATTTCATCCAGGAGCAGAATCACCGGGGAACGGTATTTTTCGGCGAGATTAAAGGCGCGCACAGTCATTTCCAGACATTCATGGACGTCGGAGGCGGACAAGACAATGATCGGATGGTCGCCATGGGTGCCCCAGCGGGCTTGTTGCACATCGCCCTGGGCCGGGCTGGTGGGCAGCCCGGTACTTGGACCGCCGCGCATCACATTGACGATAACCAAGGGCACCTCGGCCATGCAGGCATAGCCGATATGTTCTTGCATCAGGGAAAAACCCGGTCCGGAGGTGGCGGTCATGGCCTTGCGTCCAGCCAAGGATGCGCCGATCACCGCACCCAAGCTGGCGATTTCGTCCTCCATCTGGATGAACACTCCATCGTCAAGGCGTGGCAGACGATCAGCCATGATTTCCGCGATCTCCGTGGAAGGGGTAATGGGATAGCCGCCAAAAAAGGAACATCCCGCAAGCAGGGCGCCTTCCACCACGGCCTCGTTGCCGAGGGCGAAAATGGCTCGCTCATTTCTGCGGTTGGGCTTTTTGACCTTGCTGGGCATGGTTGGCATAGTTTTTCAAGAGAGGTTTGGTTTTGACTACAATGGCGAAGTCAGGGCAATGGTATTCGCAAAAGCCGCAGTTTACGCACTCCTTACCTTTGATCACCCTGGCTTTGCCATCAGGCCCGAGTTCAAGCACTTGACTGGGGCAAAAGGCCACGCAAATGCCGCAGCCTTTGCACCAGTCCGGATAGATGAAGACTTCGGTCAGTTCTTTCTTTTTGGTCATAATCACGCTAAGGAACACTTGGCTGTTGAGGTTTTACCAGAGGGAACCGCTGGTTCCAGGCAGGAAGAGGCTGTTTTGATGCACCCATGACGAATATGCCCATACCTTAAGACTTCAAGGATTTCAACGTGGATTTGCCTAAAAAAACCTTTGTCAATGATCTTGCTGCCGGTCAAAAAGTGGACGAAATCTTCGTCTTGACCGAGGCCAGGCAACAACAGGCACGTAACGGTCCCTACTGGTTGCTGCGTCTACAGGATTCCCAGGGCGTAATAGAGGGCAAGATTTGGAGCCCGGCCAGTCAAAACTATTCCGAGTTCATGCCGGGAGGGCTGGTTCGCGTGCAAGGTCAGGTGGTCAGTTTCCGCAAACAGAACCAGATCTCCGTTGAACAGGTGGATGTTGTCGACCTTGAAGAGGGAGTCATTGATTGGTCTTTGTTTTTGCCTCGCAGCAACCGGAATCCGGAGTTGATCCTCAGGGATATCGAGGAGTTATGCAAGGAGCATCTTGGGCATGAACCATGGCGCAAACTATGCCTGCAGGTGCTTCAGGATGAAGCCGTCCGGGCCCGTCTGCTTATGGCCCCCGGAGCGAAAATTCTCCATCACGCGTATATTGGCGGTTTGCTGGAGCACACCCTGGCCGTGTGCCGCCTGTGCATGGCCATCTGTGAGCTTTATCCGCGTCTGGATCGAGAGGTTTTGCTGGCCGGAGCAGTGTTCCATGACTTGGGCAAAGCCTGGGAACTGACGTCCGGCATCCAGAAGGACTATACCGATGAAGGACGCCTTCTTGGACATATTCAGCTTGGACTGGAAATCATCAGCCCTTTTTTGGAAAAGACCAAGGGATTGGCCCCTGAATTGAAATTGCATTTCAAACATCTGCTCATCAGCCATCACGGGGAGCATGAATTTGGATCCCCCAAGCGGCCTAAAACCGCCGAAGCATTGGTCCTGCATTACGCTGACAATCTGGATGCCAAAATGAATACGGTTGCGCAGCTTCTGGAAAACATGCCGGAGCAAGAATCCTGGACCGTTTACCAGCGTAGCATGGAGCGTCAGTTCTTCCGTGCCTTCCAGACTCCTCTTTCGAAGAGCAAGCCCACGGCAATTCAGAAAAAAAACCAGCGTCCCGGAGTGGTCAATTTTCTGGAAGAGCTGCGACCAGACGAGTGATCCCCAATCTCCGGAAGGGTGACACGATGTTCATTTCCCTGGAAGGCATTGAAGGATGCGGCAAAAGCACGCAAATCGTCCTGTTGCATCAGCGCTTGTTGGATCATGGCATGCCAGTGACGCTGACTCGGGAACCTGGGGGCAGTGAACTGGGTCGGCATTTGCGGGCCTTGTTGCTTCATCAGCAAAGCGCTAACCTCACGGCGCACGCTGAGCTTTTCCTTTACCTTGCTGATCGCGCCCAGCATGTGGCCGAAGTAATCAAGCCGGCCTTGACCGCTGGCAACGTAGTGCTTTGTGATCGTTTCACCGACTCCACGGTCGTATATCAGGGATATGGACGGGGTTTGGACCCCCATCTGCTGGATTCTTTGAACCAGGTTGCCGTGGAGGGATGTCTTCCAAATCTAACCTTGATTTTGGATCTCCCAGTGGAGACGGGCCTGCGCCGGGCGCGTAAAAGGAATGTCCTGCAAGACCTCAGTGCCAGCGAAGGTCGGTTCGAGGCTGAAAGCCTGGGGTTTCACCATCGCATTCGCGCGGGGTATTTACTCTGGGCTGCGTTGCATCCCGGGCGATGCGCCATTGTCCAGGCGGATCTTCCACCGGAAAAGGTGGGGGTGAAAATCTGGTCGCTGGTTGCTCCCCGATTGGGGCTTGGATAGATTTTGCCATGCTCGCTGATTTTTCAACCAGGCTTGCGGGCTACGAGCTGGGCCATGGCCCTGGCCGGACGAGGCAACTCTCCTTCAAAAACATGCAGGAATTCCCAGCCGCTGAAGAAAGCAACCAATTCCCCTTTGCGCAGCAAGTGAGCGGGATTGCGCGGCGGTCCAAAACGGGCCTGATCCTCAATGAATGTTTCGTAAATCACATCCCGGATCTCAGGGAGGCACGAATTTCCGGGATCAACGGCCTGTACAGGTAACGAAACACCAGCACTGCGCCGAAGGTGTTTTTTGGCAACGGCGCTCTGTCTGATGCTTCCAGGTCCGCCCACCACAACTTGATTCTGAGGTTTTTTCTCAAAGCCGTGATCCTGGCTTGATGAAGAACGGTCCGGGATCGATCGCAACAGATAACCTCCAGGCCCAGTCCGGCCAAATAAATCCCATTCCGACCGTCGCCGCAGGCCACGTCCAGGACCGGGCCCTGCACCGTTTCGGGCGTCAAGAGATGAGCCCATCGGCGCAGCAACGCAGAAGGCGCCTCACTCACCATTGCCTCCTCTGTTCATTTTAATATCCTGGAAATACACGTAATAAAATCTGTCCCTGCTTCTTGACACGTGTTTCGCCGTGTTTACTTGAAGAAAAAACAACCATTACTGTGTGAAAGGAGGTACGCATATGGTGATCGACATGAGTCCTTTTTATGGATCCCTGGACAATTTTGACCGGGTTTTCAATGAGTTGTGGGGACCTCTGAACATCAGTCAGCGCAGGGTGGCCTATCCGCCGTTGAATATCAGCGAAGACGCTGACGCCATTTATGTTCGCTGTGAAATACCCGGCGTCAATGTCGAGGATATCGACTTGACATTTACCGACGCAACCCTGGTGATCAAGGGCGAACGAAAGATTGAGAAGGGAAAGTATTATCGCCAGGAACGCCCCACAGGGAATTTTCAGCGCGTGGTGAACATCAATTCCCCCATTGACGTGGACAAGGTCAAGGCCCTGGCAAAGGACGGTCATTTGGAAATCCGACTGCCCAAGGCCGAGGAAAGCAAGCCGCGAAAAATCTCCATAGCCATGAACTAGTCTCGTTTCAGGAGGTAAAACCATGAACCAAAATGTCATGCAATCCGAGGCCAAGGGACTGCCCAGAATGAAGCCGGCCACAGACATCCTGGAAACCCCCGAGGGGTTCTCAATTTATGTGGACATGCCCGGTGTGCGCAAGGAAGATTTGGTTATTGATTTGACGGAAGATGAACTGCGTATCGGAGGAAAGTCCGCGTACCAAAGCGCAACCAACGAAAATCGCGTTCATGTGGAATTCGGCAACGTGGAGTATACCAGGGTGTTTACCTTGTCCCATATCGTGGACCGGGAAAAAATCAAGGCCACTTTGAAAAACGGCGTGCTTGAACTGCTTTTGCCCAAGGCGGAAAAAGCCCTGCCGCGCAAGATCCAGGTGGAATTGGAGTAAACTGGTATTGCAGCATATAAGTGTGCAAGGAGGTGTTTTTCATGTTGGAGCGACTGTTGCCCACTTTTCGACAAAAGGACCCAAATCAGACTGTTCCCGCCAAGGATGTCTGGGACATGCTGGACACGTTCATGTCTTCGCCTCTTGCCATGCAGTCCGCTTTCGGCAAACTTACTCCCGCCGTGGACGTGTCCGAGACACCGGAAGCAATTACTGTGACCGCGGAGCTCCCTGGCATGAAACCCGAGGAAGTGGATTTGCATGTTGAAAACAACTTTCTTGTCCTTCGAGGACACAAAAAATCCGAGACCGAGGAGAAGAAGGAAAACTTCGTGCACAAGGAGTGTACTTACGGCTCTTTCAGCCGTTCGGTCCCCCTGCCAGCCGAGGTTCAAGCCGAGAAAGTCACGGCCAAATACAAGAACGGGGTTCTGACCGTGCATCTTCCGAAAAGCGAGAAGGCAATGACCAAGCGCATCAGCATTGAGGGTTGATGCGGGGGACATTGCATATTGTTGAGACATAAGGGCGGATCAAAATGATCCGCCCTTATTTAGTCGAGCCTGAAAAAGTTATTATCGTCCGCTAAAGAACATCGAGTACGGCTGACGACATTTGGTGCCGCAAAACAGCCAAAGTGAAAAAAGAGCAAAAAAGTGGCCCAGCTTCCGCATCCACTTC
>Ga0209614_1001492_pt1 | contig 17309 bp, 12 predicted proteins | sample BlaSprsedimmetaG_FD_185484 | JGI IMG/M metagenome (GOLD analysis project Ga0209614, IMG submission 185484) | Hot spring sediment bacterial and archeal communities from California, USA to study Microbial Dark Matter (Phase II) - Blank Spring... ... | reverse complement strand
ATACCAAAGAGCCTCTTTTTTTTACGGAAGAATTAAGGGTGTGCGGCAGCGACGGCGGCTTTGAGACCCTCGATGTCCGGCGCACCGGCGCGTGCATAGACCACGTCGCCTGCGCCGTTCAGGACGAAGAATGTGGGGACGCCGTTAACGCTCCACCGCGTGGCCAGCGCCAGCCCGACGTTATCTTTGACGTTGAGGCGCAGCACGGTTGCCTGGCCTGATAAATCGCGTTCCAGTTGATCGACTTTGGGTTTGTTAAGCAAGCAAATGCTGCAGTTGTTGGCGTAGAATTCGACGATGGTGGGCTGTCCTGCTGCAAGCCGGGCATCCAGCTCAGTCAACGAAGCGAACGTGTCTCCAGGCGTGCGCAGGTAAGCATAGACCGCCACGATCAGAACGACGATCAGGACGGTGAGTCCGTCTTCTTTGAAAAAGCGCAGCAAATTTTCTTTCATAGCTCTGTTGACGCCACTGAGTTCACAGAGTTTTTACAAGTGTTTCTCTGCGTTCTCCGTGTCTCTGTGGTAAAACGCAAACGTGCTCAAGCGTTGATCGCGCCCGGCGTGCTCGGATGTGCCGCTTCGACGATGCGGTAGCTCGTGGTGATCTCAGCGGCCTTGCTCAACATCGCGTTGACCGAGCAGTACGTCGATTCGGATAGCTCGATGGCGCGTGCCAGCGCACTTTCACTGATGCCTTCGCCGTAAGCGATATACTCCAGGTGAATTTTGGTCCAGATTTTGGGATGCGTTTCTGCGCGCTCCCCCTGCACTTTGACCTGCAAGTTCGTCATCGGCTGGCGCTTCTTCGCCATAATCGAGATTACGTCCATCGCGGTGCAACCGGCTAACCCCAATAACAGTAGTTCCATTGGGCCGGGGCCGCTGTGAGTGCCGTATTCTGGGTGACTGGAGTCCAAGAGGATGCTCGGCCCGCCTTCGACATCGCCGACCAGTCGCATCCCTGGACCGGTCCAGGTGACTTGTACGTTTGCCATAGTTTGCTCCTCCAAAACTACCTCAACGGATCGAACGGATTAAACGGAAGAATGTCCGTTAATTCCGTTGAATTCGTTGAGAAAAAAGCCTCACCCCTGGTTTTGTAGCGGGATGACGCAGATGAATTTGAGGGGCTGATTGCCCGTATTCCGGTAGCCGTGAATCTCATCCGGTGGGACGAGCACGAAAACGCCTGGTCGTATCGCCCCCACGTCGCCATCGGGATTCGTGACGACACCCTCGCCTTCGAGGACGTAGATTTCGTGTTCGTAAGGGTGGTGATGTGGCGTGAAGACGACGCCGGGCTGAAGTTCGATGACGCGCATCGCAAAGTTCGGCGCGCCCTCTTTCTCCGTTATCAGCCAGCGGATGCCAATGCCTTCTTGTACGACCTGCGCTGGAACTTCAGAAGTGTTCTGTATCAACATAAGTGCTCTCCTGAGATAGTGTCAGGTAGTCGTTAGTCCTCAGTGGGATTGGCTACCTCGTCGGATTTGTTATCTGTAGGCGTCTCGCCCTCTGCCGGCGGTTGTTCTGGTTCTGCCGGCGTGGCTTTGAGGGTGGATTTGCCGAGTAGTGTGTAGATGCCGCACCAGCCCACTGCGCCGGTCGCAAAGGCGATCAGTCCCACGATGCCCAGAATGATGCCTGCGATGCCCTGGATGAAGAGAAAGCCCAGGAGTATCCCATAAATGCCGAGAATCACGCGGATGAGCCGCTCGCCGTCACCGATGTTTGGTTTCATAACTCCTCCTTAAGAATGGTCGGCAGATTAAGCAGATTGTGACTGATAAAAATCCGCTTAATCTGCTGATAAAACTTATCCTTGTAGCTCCAGGATGAAGTCGCGGATGGCCAAAGCTGCTTTTGCGCCGTCGCCCACGGAAACGCTGAGTTGGGCGGGATTGTCGGCGCGCACGTCCCCAATGGCGTACAGCCCGGGGACTTTGGTGCGCATTTTCTTATCCGAGACGATGTAGCCCCACCTGTTGGTCTCCACCAGGTCGGCCACGAACGCGCTGTAGGGCGAGTATCCCACGTAGATAAAGACGCCGTCGGTAGGGTAGACGTGCTCCTTTTTGGTCTCCCGATCCACCGCGACGACGCCGGTCACGGTTTTGTCTCCCTGAATCGCCGTGACCTGTTGGTTGAACAAGAGTGTGCTCTTGGGATGGTTCTTGACGCGCTCTTGCAGGATGTGCTCGGCGCGTGTATAGGGCAGGAATTCGAGGAAGGTGACGTGCTTGGCGTATTCGAGGACTTGCAGCCCTTCCTGCAGGCCGGAATTGCCCGCGCCGATGATGACGACGTTCTTGTCTTTGAAGAACGGCCCATCACACGTGGCACAGTACGACACGCCGCGCCCATAATACTCCTTTTCACCGGGGACGTTGAGTTTCTTCGGTTGGCTGCCGGTAGCGATGACCACGGTTTTGCCCGTGTAGACCTGCTCACCTTCGGTGTGAACCTCGATTTCGCCTGCTTTGAGCGGGTTGACCTTGACCACTTCGTCGAACTCGACGATCTCTGCGCCAAAACGTTCGGCTTGTTTGCGGAAACGGTCGAGCAACTCCGCGCCGTTGACGCCATCCGGGAATCCGGGGTAATTCTCGATCATCTCGGTGGTTGCCGCCAGGCCGCCGGCGCTCTCACGTTCCAGGATCAGGGTCTTCAAGCCATCGCGCGCGGTGTAGATGGCGGTCGTCAACCCTGCCGCACCCGCGCCGATGATGACGACGTCGTACAATCCGTCGCTGATTTCGGTTTTAGAAGGTTCGGGACTGAGCGTGAAGTCGAACATAATTTTCCTCCCTGTCGGTTTATCACCAAGCCCGGCAAGGTAAGCCGGGCTTGGTGTCGATTTTGTGCACGATGGATAGCTGCACTTTTTCGGTTGCGTGTTACTGGGCCAGCGCTGCCTTGATTGCGTCGACGATCATGTGAGGCGGGGCCGCACCCTCTACCCGGCCGGTCTCGTTGATGACGCTGAGCGGCACCCCCATAACGCTGAAACGATTGGCGAGGTCCGGGAACTCCATCGACTCGACGATATCGGCAACGACCTTGTCGCTCGCTACGGCCATATCGTAGGCCAGAATGGCCGCGCGCGGGCAGTATGGGCAGGTAGGGGTGACGAAGACCTGGATATTGACCGACTGGGTCAGCTCGCTCAGGTAGCTCAGTGTGGGTGGATCGAGGTCCGGCTCCCCCTGGCTGGCACGTTGGATGCCGTACATCAGCGTCGAGAACTCGTGTCCTGAGGGAATGCCATAATAGCGCAGGCCGTAATCGCGCTTGCCGACGATCGCCATCGCCGGCGCCATCGTGATGTTGTATTCGGCAGCCTTATCGGGCGCGGCGTCGAAGTCGTAGACTTCGGTGGTGAGTTTGGAAGAGGTCGCTGCGACCTCTTCGGCCAACTGCACGATCTCCTTGCAGTATTCGCAGCCGTTCTTGGTCGTGAAAACGACAAGCCGTACATCGTTGGCCAGATCCGCCAGCATTTCGGTCACATTTTTAATGATTTCATCATTCAGCAAAGCCATATCTCTGTACCCCCTAGGTTGAGTTTTTCCACATTATTCTTTCTACTATCACCGTTGATTCTTTAACGATTCGCTCATTATTGTAGCATATAATAAATCATGGTCAAGAAAATTCAGGCCGTGTGCGACGTTTCTAATAGATTTCTAATGTTGTGTTATACTCGCCATGGTGCTAACAAAGACTACAAAAATCTAAGAACCTATCCGAAGATTATCGCGGTTTCACGCTGTCGGCAGAATGGGCGGCTAAAGCCGCTTTTGTTGAGGGTGTTTTTGCGCTTGCGGGCGCCGCCCGCAAGCGCAAAAACACCCTTTCACCCACGCCTTTAGGCGCAAAATACCGCACCTGGTGAATTTTCGGATAGATTCTAAGCCTGTACTGCGCTCTGTAAACCTGTTGTTCGGCGCAGGCATTTGCTTGACTATATGCCGCGTGAGATTTTTGTAGTCTGGGCCTGTTCTTCTGTGGAGGCAACATGTACGATCTGGTGTTTTTGCACGCGCCGAGCGTGTATGATTTCCGCGAGCGCGCGACGTTGTGGGGACCGATCTCGGACCTGGTGCCCTCGACGCCGGTCTTCGATATGTACCCTATTGGCTTTGCCACGCTGATGGCGCACGCGCAGCAGGCCGGATTCCGCGTGCGCATTGCGAACCTGGCGGCGCGCATGGTGCGCTCGGCGCGGTTCAAGCCGGAGAAGTTCCTGCAAGCCATCGAGACGCGCGCGTTCGGCATCGATCTGCACTGGCTGCCGCACGCGCATGGCGCGTTGGAGGTCGCCCGTTTAGCCAAAGTTTATCATCCAGATACACCCATTATCTTCGGCGGCTACTCCGCGACGTATTTCCACGAGGAACTGATCCGTTATCCGTTCGTCGATTATGTGTTGCGCGGTGATTCCACCGAGCATCCCTTGGAGCAGCTTCTGTACCACATCGTCGCCGGGACTGCGCCTGTCGACGTGCCAAACCTGACGTGGAAAGACCGGCAGGGCGAAGTGCACATCAATCCGCTCACGTACATCCCGCAGGATTTGGATCACCTGATCTTGGACTATCACCCGTTGGTCAAATCGGTGGTGCGCGACCGCGATCTGCTCAACTACGCGCCGTTCAGCCACTGGCTGGAATATCCGATTATGGCCTCGCTGACGGTGAAGGGGTGTACACAGAATTGCACGATTTGCGGCGGATCGGCGTTCGCCGGGCAGCATCTTTCCGGGCGGCGACGACCGGCGTATCGTTCGCCGGAGAAGTTGGCGGAGGATGTGCGGCGGATGGGACGGCTAAGCCGCGCGCCGGTTTTCATCCTGGGTGACCTGCGCCAGCCGGGGTTAGATTATGCGCGACGCTTTTTCCGCGCCGTGCAGGGCTTCGATGGGGCAGTGATTGTGGAATTCTTCTATCCTGTAGAGCGAGCCTATATGCAGGAATTGGCGGCGGCGCTGCCGAACTTCCTGGTGGAATTCTCGCCGGAGTCGCACGATCCGGCGGTGCGGCGTGCTTCGGGCAAGGGGTACTCGAATCAAGGCATTGAGGAGACGATTGCCGCGTGTCTCGACGCGGGCGCGCGGCGCTTCGACCTTTTCTTTATGATTGGGCTGGCGCAGCAGACGCCGGCCTCGGCGTTGGAGACGGTGGACTATTGCCGCGCGCTGTTGACGTGGTTCGACGATGGGCGGCTGATCCCGTTCACCTCGCCACTCGCGCCGTTCCTCGATCCCGGCAGCCGGGCCTACGAGCACGCCGCCGAAGTGGGCTACATCCGCCACGCGGAGACGCTGGAGGAGCATCGCCGTTTGCTGCTACAACCGACGTGGAAGCACATCCTCTCCTACGAGACGCGTTGGATGGACCGCGACACGATAGCCGCCGTCACCTACGAGGCCGGCTTCCGGTTAAACCGGCTCAAGCGCGAGGTGGGGCTGATCAGCGTTGAGAAAGCTGAGGAAACCGAGACCCGGATCGCCGAGGCCCGCGCGCTGATGGGCGAGATCGAAGGACTGATAGCGCGCCTGGACCCACCTGCGTTGGCGCGCGCGCTTCTGGCGCTGAAGCCACGCATCGACGCCGCCAACACGTCCACGGTGTGCGACAAGGCCGAGCTTGACGTCGATGTGGGACGGATGCCTTTCAAGGTGTTAAATCTAGCGCGGGTGGGGTTGGGTTTGGAGGGCTAAGCGGGTCAGTCAGGTGGCAGCTATTATGGATCGTGGGTATCCTCGCCCGGCGGTTGTGCTTGCCGCGCCGGTCGGGCGTGCAGGGTATTGGCGATGATCTCAAGCAACTGCTGCATGTCCATCGGTTTACTTACGTAGTGATCGACACCGGCTTCGAGGATACGTTCACGGTCGCCGGACATGGTCAACGCCGTGACCGCGATGATCGGGGTGTCGCCCACTTCTGCATCGGTGCGAATGAGGCGCGTGGCTTCCAGTCCATTCATGCCGGGCATCTGGATGTCCATCAACACCAGGGCTGGGCGGTGTTTGCGTGTCACTTCAACCGCCATCGCGCCATCTTCAGCGGCAATGGCGGTGTACCCGGCCATGTTGAGCATGTGGCAGAGGACTTTGCGATTCATTGGATTGTCCTCGACGACCAGGATAAGCGATTTCTCGCTGGTTTTGGATGGCGTCGGCACTGCTGTTGCTGTGGAAGATGTTGGATAATCCTCTGTCTCTGCTTGCGCTAGTGGTGTGTTCCACGGTAGCGAAACTGTAAAGCGGCTCCCTTGCCCAGCCTGACTTTCGACGGTCACAGACCCACCGTGAAGTTCTGCCAGGTAACGTACCAGCGCCAGTCCTATGCCGGCGCCTTCGTATTCGCGGGTGGGGCTGGTTTGGATTTGTTTGAAAGGCTGGAAGAGCTGCGGAAGATACGCCGCGTCAATGCCGATGCCTGTATCCCATACACTGAACAAGACCGTTCGCGTTGTGGTATCGCCACGGACCTCCAACCCGATGGCTCCGCCGTTTGGCGTGAACTTGACGGCATTTCTCAGGAGTTGGTTTAACATTTGTTTCACGCGACGTGGATCGGCCTGCATGATCGTGATGGCGTTATCCAGTACGGATGAGATGTGCAGATTTTTTTTTCGCGCGTCAGATTCGATCTGGCGCAGGCTGGCTTGGCAAAGAGCGTGGACGTCGAACGGCTCGCTCTCCAGCTTTAATATGCCGGCCTTGATATCTGAAAAATCGAGAATGGCGCTGATGAGTTCCAGCAGATCTTGTGCGCTTTTCTTGATGTTGGCGCTGATCTGTTTCTGGTGGTTGTTCAATGGCCCGTAGTGTTCGTTTTGGAGCAAATCGGCAAACGCCAGGATGGGGGTTAAGGGCGTGCGCAGCTCGTGATTGACGTTGGCCAGGAACTCATCCCGTGCCTGGAGCGCCTGGAGAAGCTGTGTGTTAGTCGCATGGAGTGCTGCTGTACGCTCCTCAACCCGTTCTGCTAACAAGGTGCGCTCGGCGTATAGGGCCGCTTCGGTGGCCTTCTGCGCGCTAATATCGCGGACAATGACCAGCACTTTTTCTCCGTTGAGCTTGACCAGACGCGCCTCAAACTGGCGTGGTCCATCTGGATACGGAAGCTCGTATTCGTATTGCTGCATCTGCTGGGTGCGAATGGCGTTGTTGATGCAGTTCATGATTTGGTCCGCAGACGCCTTTGGAAAGACTTCGTAAATTGATTTGTCGATAAACGCTTCCGGTGGGTGCCAGGGATTATCGTCCTTTACGGCATGATAATGTAGAAAGTGACCATCCAGGGAAAGCTGAAACATAACATCGGGAAGCGCCTGCAGGATGGCGCGATTTTCGGCTTTGCTTTTGCGCAGCGCCGCTTCAGTCTGGCGTAGACGGTTGATGAAGCTAACGTGGATTTTAGTCATAACGGTAGAAATGATGAGCGCGATGAGGAAGGTGCGGATGACTGACTCAATTTGGATCGACCCATGCAAAAGATACCCAGTGCTCACGACGATCAGTTCCGCAAACACAATGGATATAATCACCACGGCAATTGCAATTTTGCGGGTGCCCCATTTTTCCAGCATGTGCTCAAATCTGCCAAGCATTTTATCTCTTTTCTAACCTGGTGCTAAATCAGCATCTCCTAAACATAGCATAACAGAAGTTTGCGGTTTCTTTGTTAGCATTTCGTGGCGATTGTGTAGCAATTTAGTTAGTTTTAGGATAGAAACTTGCGTACAGTATACTACGCATTGTCAGTTACGCAATTTGTAATTGTCGCGTTTTTCATTTCCCCATTTCCCGTTTTGTGGTATCCTGCTACCCTCACGTTGAGACCAGGAGTGGATAGATTTGACTTGAATCTTTTAAGGTCTTATTTATCATATTTAACTTGCAAAACCGAATTTGACACCCCTACTTCTCGTGGTAGTATTATTGTAGATGCCTACCTGTGGGTATCCTAAATATAAATTTCAAAAGTAATGCGAAAAGCATTGCTTTTTGTTTCTATATCATCCTCACAATTACCATATATCACCAAGCCTAGGAGGGTACTGTTATGTTGCAGTTGCAAGTGGATTACGTGGATATTGATGTGCGGGTTAATGTGCCAGAAACAATTGTTAAGCGGGACGGGCGGGTCGTTGCTTTCGACGCGGACCGCATTGAGACGGCACTGAAGCGTTGTTTCAATAGCCTGAGCCGGCGGCCGGTGATTTCAACGAGCGAGTTGACGCAGCAAGTCGTTAACATCGTTGCCGCGAAATATGACCAGCCTACCGTCGAGCAGATTCAGGATATCGTCGAGATGGTGTTGTTGGCGGCAGGCGAATACGAAGCCGCCAAGCACTACATCCTCTATCGCGCAGAGCGCGCCAAGCTACGCTTGACGCGTCCGATCCCCGAAAGCGTGCGTGCAGCGTTCGCCGAATCGGATAAGTATTTCCCGACGGATCTACAAAAATTCCAGTTCTACGATAAGTACTCGCGCTTCAATTACGAGTTGGGCCGGCGTGAGACGTGGGTGGAGACTGTAGATCGCGCAGTGGATTACCTCAAGGAGCTTTCCGAATACCGGCTGCCCAGCGAGACCTACACGCGCGTCCACCAGGCTATTCTCGAGATGCGTGCGATGCCCTCAATGCGGCTGTTGGCGATGGCGGGACCGGCTGCGCGGCGTAATAACATCGCGATTTACAATTGCTCCTACCAACCGGTAGAGAGTGTCGATTCCTTTGTCGAGGCGTTGATCATATCGATGAGCGGCTGTGGTGTGGGCTATTCGGTTGAGCGCCGTTACGTGGAGAACTTCCCGCGTATCCAGCGGCAGTTGGGCTTCACGCCGGCCCGCTACGTGATCGAGGATTCCGCGGAAGGGTGGGCCGATGCGCTGCGCTTTGGATTGGAGACGTGGTTCGAAGGCGGCGACGTACAGTTCGATTTTTCGCTCGTGCGTCCGGCCGGCGCGCCGTTACGCATCAAGGGCGGGCGCGCTTCAGGACCGGAGCCGTTGCGCAAGATGCTGGAATTCACGCGCGCGCGCGTGCTGGCGCGTCAAGGGAGCTTCCTGCGCTCCCTCGACGCGCACGACATTATGTGCGCCATTGGCGGCGCAGCGGTTTCCGGCGGCGTGCGTCGCACGGCGATGATCGCCTTGTTCGATCAGGATGACACGGAGATGAAGACTTGCAAGGATGGCGACTTCTGGCGGGAGAATAGCCAGCGCTGGAACGCCAACAACTCGGCGGTGTGGCCGGCGCGCCGGCTGACCCAGGCCGAAGTCGCGCACTACATCCTGGATATGGTCGACACCGGGCGCGGCGAACCGGGCATCTTCAATCGCCAAGCCGCTATCGATGCCCGTCCGGAGCGCCGCGCCGAGGCTGAGTTCGGCACGAATCCGTGCGGGGAGATTTTGTTGAAGCCTTGGGAATTCTGCAATCTTTCCAGCGCCGTCGTCCGCGCCGATGACACCTACGAAAGCTTGCGTGAAAAGGTCGAGCTGGCGACGATCATCGGCACGATCCAGTCGATGGCGACGTTCTTCCCCGGCCTGCGTTCACAGTGGAAGCAGAATTGCGAGGAGGAGCGCCTGCTCGGCGTCGATCTCAATGGCCAGTTGGATGGCGCGCTGGCCCGCGATCCCGAAGTGCAGGCGCGCTTGCAGCAAGTCGTCATCGAGACGAACCGCCAGATTGCCGCGCAGTTGAACATTAACCAGTCGGCGGCGACGACGTGTGTCAAGCCGTCCGGCAACTCGTCGCTGCTGCTGAATTGCTCGTCCGGGATTCACGCGCGCTGGGCGCCGTACTACGTTCGCAACGTGCGCGTGAGCACGTTCACGCCGATCTACAAGGTGCTTAAGGATGCCGGTGTGCCGATGAATCCCGAAAATGGCCAGACGCCGGAGACTGCCGACACGTGGGTGGTGCATTTCCCGGTCAAGTCGCCGGAAGGGGCGATCACACGCAACAGCCGCTCGGCCATCGAGCAGTGCGAATATTGGCTGCAAAACAAGACGCACTGGACCGAGCACAATCCGAGCGTGACGATCACCTATCGTCCGCACGAGGTTTTGGACGTGATCAAATGGGTGTGGGAGCACCAAAGCCAGATCAATGGCATGACGTTCCTCCCGGCCTTCGATGCGCAGTACGACCAGATGCCCTACGTTGAGATCTCCGAGAAGGAATATTTGCAGCGAGTTGCTGCCTTCCCATCGATTGATTTCTCCAAAATTTGGCGGTACGAAGACAAGGACCTCACCACGGCAGCGCAGGAAGTGGCCTGTTCTGCGGGTACATGCGAGTTGGACTTCTGAGCGAGTTTTGACAGGATTAACAGGGTATTTGGGATTTTGTCAGCCCGATCCTGTTAATCCTGTCCCAGGAAGTGAAAATGCGTTCATTGTCTTCTTTGCGCGCTATGTCTTTCAACATCCGCTTAAACACCGCACACGACGGGCCGAACGCCTGGCCCTATCGCAAGGATTTGGCCGCCAGCATGGTGCTCCTGCACCAACCGGACATCGTGGGTTTGCAGGAAGCGCTGCCCGATCAGGTGGACGATCTGGCGGCGCGCCTGCCCGACTTCGCGTGGCTGGGGGTGGGACGCGATGACGGCGCGCGCAAGGGCGAGTTCGCCGCGATTTTTTACCGCCGTGCGCGGCTCACGTTGCTTGATCAGGGGACGTTCTGGCTATCGAAGACGCCGGACGTCCCCGGCAGCCTGGGGTGGGATGCGTGTTGCATCCGCATCGTCACCTGGGCAAAGGTTATGGATGTTGCGACGGATGCCGTCTTCTTTTTCTACAACACACATTTCGATCAGGCCGGCGCCGTCGCGCGCCGTGAAAGCGCGCGGTGGTTACTCAAGGACATTCACGCGCGGGCCGGCGCGACGGCAGCGCGTAACTTCTACTTCGAGGGCCAATGGGACGAAGAAACCGTTTTGCTGCGGCCTGATGCGCCCGTCTACCGCGTCGGCGATACGATGTGGCTCACGCTGCTCACTTCGGCGCAGCGCGGCACGGTCTACGTGGACATCATCCGCGAGGGCCAAACCGTGAGCACCCGCGCCGTGGACGTGGCCGATGGCAAGGCTGAAGTCGCCGTCGATCTCACGCCCGACCTCTACGGCACACTCGAACTCCACGCCTACAAGATTCTGCGCTCCGGCAACATCACCCGCGACACGCGCCTGGTTGTAGTGGATGAGGCCAACGATCTCGCGGTGACGCTGACGCCCGGCGCGGATACCTACCGGCCCGGCGAGGACGCGACACTCGACGTGCAGGTGAGCGGGACGGACGGCGCAGGCGTGCAATCGGCGCTGGGACTGGCGGTGGTGGATGAGGCGATCTTCGCGCTGGCGGAACAGGACCCCGGCTTCGCCAAGCTCTACTTTATGCTCGAAGCCGAACTCTTGCAGCCCAAATACGAACTGCACGGTTTCGGCATCCCCGACTTGATTTACGAGCCATATCCGGTGGACGATCCAGTTTTGCGTGAGGCGCAGGAAGGCGCGGGCAAGGCGGCGTTGGCGTCGGCAATCCAACAAACGTCGCCCTTCAGCCTGAACGCGAATTCGCACGAGCAGGCGATGCGGCGTGCTTACGAAAAACAGACGAAGTTCTACACCGGGATGGCGAACGGACTGTATGGCCTGGCGTTGTTGATTCCGCTGCTGGTGGTGGCGTCGAGCGCCGTCGCCGTGTGGCGCGGTGCGGAACAACGACGCTGGCTGCGGCTGTTGGGGAGCGCCGGTCTGTCGTTCGGCGCGTTAATCGCGCTGGCGCTGATGCTGGCGGGGCTGGTTTGGGCCGTCAACGAGATTCTCTGGCGCTGGTCGGACGAGATTTTGTTGCTCCTGGTCGGCGCGTTGGGATTATTGGGCCTCTTCGGTGTCATCGGCCTGATTGTGGCCGCGATCCGGCGCAAAGACGGGCTGCTCGGTTTGATGTTAGGGCTGCTGCCGGTCTTTCTGGTGATCGCGCTGGCGTTGGGCTTTTCCGTTTCGCGCGGCGACGTTTACCCCGGCGATGGCGTCATCCTCATTGGCGTCCTGGCGCTCGCGTTGCTGCCGCTGGCGTTCTTGCTGCGCAGCGCCGGATTCGCCTTCGAGCGGCGGGCGTTGGCCTGTGTTGCCGCCGTGGGAATGGCGCTGTTGCTGTCTGGCGCGGTGGTCCCGCTCGCGTTCGTGATGGGCGGCGAGTTTGCTATGAAATCCGCTACGCCGCAGATGATGTTCGAGGACGCTGTCATGCTTGAGGCGATGCCGGCGCCGGGCGAGCGATGGCTTGCCGGTGTGGTCGAAGTCGAAGTGGAAAAAGTGGTGGAAAAGGAAGTTGCTGTGTCCCAACAACAGTCGTCCGGCGAACCGCCGCGCCTGCGCCAATACTTCCCCGAAACGATGCTTTGGCTGCCCGATGAAGTGACCGATGCGAACGGCGCGCTGCGCTTGGAATTCCCCGTCGCCGACTCTATCACGACCTGGCGGGTGACGGCGCTGGCCTCCTCACAGGATGGGCGGCTCGGCAGCGCGACCGGCGGGCTGCGCGTGTTCCAGGATTTCTTCATCGACCTCGACCTGCCCGGTTCGCTCACCGTGGGCGATGAGATTGCCGTACCCGTGGGCGTCTTCAACTACTTGCCGGAAGCGCAGACTGTGCGGCTGGAAGTGCAGCAAGAGCGCTGGTTCACGCTACTGGACGAGCCGGTCAAGACGCTGGAGATCGCCTCCAACGACATCACCGTCGTCTACTTCCGCATCAAGGCGCTGGATTTCGGGCGGCAGCCGTTCCAGGTGACGGCCTACGGCAGCCGCATGTCCGACGCGATCCGCAAGGACGTGCGCGTTTTCCCCGACGGCAAGGAACTGCGCTTCACCGTCTCCGACAAGCTCGATCCCACGCTGCCCGTGCAAGAGACGGTACAAATCCCGGCGGACGCGATCCCCGGTACGCAGAAACTCATCGTCAAAATTTATCCCGGCATCGTCAGCCAGGTGGTGGAAGGGCTGGACGCGCTCTTGCGGATGCCCTTCGGCTGTTTCGAGCAGACGTCGTCCGTAACGTATCCCAACATCCTGGTGCTCGATTACCTCAAGACGACCGGTCAGGCCTCGCCGGAAGTGCAGATGCAGGCCGAGCAGTACATCAACCTGGGCTACCAGCGGCTCACCACCTTCGAGGTGCCGGGCGCGCCGGGCGGCTTCAGCCTCTTCGGCAATCCGCCCGCCGATCTGATGCTCACGGCCTACGGGTTGCAGCAGTTCGGCGATATGAGCCGCGTCTACGAGATCGATCCCCGGCTGATCGAACGCATCGCCAGTTGGCTATTCGCGCAGCAGCAGAACGATGGTTCCTGGCAGACGGTGGAGGGCTTCCGTGAGACAACGCTCACACAGATGACGGACGTGATGCAGGTGACGGCCTTCGTCGTGTGGAGTCTGGCGGATGCAGGCTACGCGCGCGATGCGGACACTGCGCTAGGCGTGAGTTACCTCCGCGAGCGTGTCTCTCAAGTCGAGACGGCCTACGACCTGGGCCTGGTCGCCAACGCACTGGTATCCTACGACCTGGCGCTGGAAGGCAAGACGACCGGCGCGACCGATGCCGTGTTGGACCGTCTGGCCGGAATGGCGAAAGATGACGGCGGCGCCGCTTATTGGGAAGCGGGCCGCCACACATACATGGGCGGCTCCGGCAACAGCGCGCAGCTCGAAGCGACCGCGTTGGCGGCCCTGGCCTTCATCCGCGCGGGCAAGCACGGCGATACCGCCAACGCTGCGCTCACGTACCTCGTGCGCAACAAGGACAGCTTCGGCACCTGGGACACGACCTCGGCGACCGTGCTCACGCTTAAGGCGCTCATCGCCAGCGTCAAATCCGGCGCGGAAGATGCCGATGCAACCGTCACCGTCACGCTCAACGGCGGGCAGGCCAAGACGGTGGAGGTCAAGCCGGAGAACTTCGACGTGGTGCAGATGCTCGTCTTCGACGACGTGCCGCCAGGCCGCGAGAGCGTGGTGGACATTACCTTGAGCGGCAAGGGCAACCTGATGTACCAAATCGCAGGCAGCTACTACCTGCCGTGGGATAAACTGCCGTTCTATCCGGAGCTGTTGGGCACCGAAGAACTCGTCACCATTGACGTGACTTACGACCGCACCGAGTTGGCAGTCAACGACACGGTGGGTGTGAACGTCGTCGTCACGCTAAACGAGGGCGTGGCGCAGTCCGCGATTGTGGACCTGGGCTTGCCGCCGGGCTTCAGCGTGGAGACGGAGGACCTGGCGCGGCTGGTCGCGCGTTACCAGGACACGCCCGACGACTACGGGTACGCTAAAATCGAGCGGTACGAGCTGACCGGGCGGCAGATTATCATCTACGTGAGCGACCTCACCGCCGGGCAGCCGCTCGAATTCAGCTATCGCCTGCGGGCCAAGTTCCCGCTCAAGGCGCAGACACCCGCGAGCACGGCGTATGATTACTACAACCCGGCGACGGTCGGAGAGCAGACGCCGACGACGTTGACGGTGGCGGGTGGAGAGTAGGGGGCGATAGACAGTAGACGGTAAACGGGGAAAGGAAGGTGGTTTTTGAAACACACTCGGATTGGCCAAGTGTGTTTCATTTTTTGTCTGGGATGTGCTACAATAAAGACGGGGTGGGAAATTGTATGTAATGTGCGTACAGTGAGGTCAGGAGTCTTGTGGTAAGGGGGAAGCCATTATGAATACAGCGCCAGATTATAGTGCGGATTTTCACGCCAAACCGCTGGAAACTCTGATTCAGGAGTTGCCAACAGATTTGCGGGTAGAGGTGCGCAATTTCGTTGAATTCCTCCTGCTCAAACGGGCGCAAACCGTGAAACCGTCATCTTTGCAGCGCAGAACTGTGTTGCGCTATGATGATCCTTGCACGCCGGTTGCTGAAGCGGAGTGGGAAGCAACACAAAATGCAGTCGCCGAATCGTCGCGGGCGCACACCGCCGAACGCGGCGCTGATGTCTGGCAGTTTCTGACAGATCACGCCGGCAGCCTTGCCGCTCCCGAAGATTGGGCCGCTGAACACGACCACTATCTGTACGGCATTGCTAAACAACGGGAGCGGGCCGATGTTCCCTGATGCACGCCTGTTTCTGGATACCGCTTTTGTGCAGGCGTCGCTGAATTCGCGTGACCGCTACCATGCCTCAGCGATTCGGTTGTTGCCCATTGTACAGTCAGCGACTGAGGTCTGGACTACAGAAGCCGTATTGGTCGAAGTGGGTAATGCGCTGAGCACGTTTGACCGGGATGCAGCCGTTGGTTTTATCGAGCATTGCTATCAGTCGCCTAATCTGCACGTAATTACCGTAACAACCAGTTTATTCCGCGACGCTTTACAGCTCTACGCAACGCGCACGGACAAGCAATGGGGGCTGACCGACTGTATTTCTTTCGTCGTCATGCAAGAGCAAAAACTGATTCTTGCATTGACCGCAGATCATCATTTCATACAAGCCGGCTACCGCGCACTTTTGCTGGAATGAGTTGGGTATATCTCAGGTCTCTCTCTAATACTGCAACAGCACAATATCCCCTACCACGGCGGATTGTGATCCGCCGGAAGCCTTCAAGAAGATAACTTTATGAGCATCCACCACCCGATAACCCAAATCCGCAACATCGGCATCATCGCCCACATCGATGCGGGCAAGACGACGCTGACGGAGCGCGTGTTGTTCTACTCCGGGCGCACCTACCGCGTCGGCAACGTGGACGACGGCACGACCGTCACCGACTGGATGGCGCAGGAGCGTGAGCGCGGCATCACGATCACGTCCGCCGCGATCACGACGACGTGGCAGGATGCGGCGACGGGCCTGCGCGCGCAGATCAACCTGATCGACACGCCGGGCCACATCGACTTCACCGCCGAGGTGCAGCGCAGCCTGCGCGTGCTCGATGGCGGGGTGGTGGTCTTCGATGGCGTCGCGGGCGTGGAAGCACAGTCGGAGACGGTGTGGCGGCAGGCCGACCGCTTCGGCGTGCCGCGTATCTGCTTCATCAACAAGCTGGACCGGCCCGGCGCGAACGTCGAGCGCACGTTGCAGATGATGCGCGACCGCCTCCACGCGACGCCGGCGCTCGTACAAATCCCGGTCTTCGTCAAAGGCGAGTTCCTGGGCGTGGTGGATTTGTTCGAGATGCAGGCGCTCCTCTTCAGCGGCGAGCCGGGCGCATTGCCGGACGTGCAGCCAATCCCCGCCGATCTACGCCCCGCCGCCGAACAGGCCCGTCACGTACTGGTCGAAGCCATCGTCGAGACGGATACCGCCCTGATGGAGCGTTTCCTCGAAGGCGACGACATCCTCATCGCCTACCTCTACGCCGCGCTGCGCCGCGCGACGATTGCCAACACACTCACGCCGGTGTTCCTCGGCAGCGCGCTGCACAACCGGGGCATCCAGCCGGTGTTGGATGCTGTCGTGCGCTACCTGCCCAATCCGTTGGATATTCCGGCGGTGCAAGGACATCACCTAGAAACCGGCGAACCGTTGACCCGTCCCGCCGACCCCGCCGCGCCGTTCTGTGGGCTGGTCTTCAAGGTGGTCAGCGACCCGTTTATGGGCCGGATGAACTACGTGCGCGTCTATTCGGGCACGCTGACGGCGGGCGGACGCACGTTCAACGCCAGTCGCCAGGTCGAGGAGCGTGTGGCGCGCGTGCTGCAACTCTACGCCAACAAGCGCGAGGACGTGAAGGTGTGTACCGCCGGGGACATCGTGGGCATCATCGGTTTCAAGCAGAGCTTCACCGGCGACACGCTCTGCGCCGCCGATGCGCCGATTCTGCTGGAAGCGATTGAGTTCCCTGTCCCCGTCATCCGCGCGGCGATCAGGCCGCAGGCGCCGCCCGACCTGGACCGGCTGATGGCGGCGCTGCGCAAGCTGGCGGATGAAGACCCGACGTTCACCGTGGGCTACGACGAGCAGACGCGCGAGACGATCATCGCCGGGATGGGCGAGCTGCATCTCGACATCATCGCGGACCGCCTGCGCCGCGAGTTCAACGCGCCGTGCAACGTCGCGCCGCCGCAGGCTGCGTACCAGGAGACGATCACCCGGCGTGCGCGCGGCGAGCTTTTAATCGACGCGACGTTCAAAAGTCAAATCATAGTACCAGGAGACGATCACCCGGCGTGCGCGCGGCGAGGGGCGTTACATCCACCAGGCGGGTGGGGCGGGCCGCTTTGGCGTCGTGCGCTTGACGCTTGCGCCCAACGAACCCGGCACGGGTATCAC
>Ga0209614_1001487_pt1 | contig 17415 bp, 9 predicted proteins | sample BlaSprsedimmetaG_FD_185484 | JGI IMG/M metagenome (GOLD analysis project Ga0209614, IMG submission 185484) | Hot spring sediment bacterial and archeal communities from California, USA to study Microbial Dark Matter (Phase II) - Blank Spring... ... | reverse complement strand
GCCCGGCGTGTTTAGCGCCACAGCCTCCATCTCCGGCGCTTACGCCCTACACGTGCCCGGTGGACGTTATACCGTCACCGCCGCGCTACTTGGCTACTATCCACAAACCCTCACCGACGTCGCCGTTTTGACAGGAACGGGCGTGCGGCTGGACTTCGCCCTCGTCCCCAAGCCCACGTTCACCGTTGAAGGCAACATTACCGGCGCGACCACCGGCCACCCGTTGAGCGCGACGCTGCAGATTGACAACAGCCCCCTCATCCCTGCGCCGCATGGCTATTACAGCGTCACGCTCTATCCCGGCAGCTACGTGCTGGCGGCCAGCGCCCCGTTCCATTGGCCCGTCACCCGTACCGTCGTCGTGGATCGCAGCCAGCGCCAGGACTTCGCCCTCGAACCGACGCCATGCCTGCTCGTGGTAGACGACGATTTCGACAACGAGGGCAACGCCTACGACGATCAAGCTTACTACACGCGCACGTTGGAAAGCCTGAATGTGAGCTACGACGTGTGGTCCGTGCCCGACGATGCCGATGGCCCGCCACCGGACACGCTGCGCCGCTATCGCGGCGTCATCTGGCTTACCGGCCGGGACTGGGATTACACGCTCACGACGGCGGATCAGGCCGCGCTCACCGCCTATCTCGACGGCGGGGGACGGCTCTTCGTCAGCGGGCAGGACATCGGGTGGGATATCGCCCGCAATGGTGCACCGCCGTTCTACCGCGATTATCTTCACGCCACCTACCTGCGTGATGACAGCGGCTTCCACGAGTTAGCCGGGGCAGGCTTCCTTGAGGGCATCACCGTGACCATCGAAGGTGGCGACGGAGCGAACAACCAGAACTTCCCCAGTGATATTGCCGTGGCGGGAGACGGCGCGGGCATCTTCCGCTATACCGGCGATGGCGATTGGGCTGCTACGGCGTTTGCCAATGAGACGTACCGCGTGGTCTACTTCGCCTTCGGCTTCGAAGGCATCCATACCGCAGCCGATCGCCAAAAGGTGATGGCCTACGTGCTGAACTACCTGCAACCCTGCCCCCTGCCGCCGCCGCATGCCGTCGAACTACAAAGCGACACGCTGCGCATCGGCCTCGCCGGGCAGACTGTGGCACATCGCGTGGACCTCGTCAACACCGGTATGTTATCCGACGCTTACGACCTCACACTCGGCCCCTTCGTCTGGACGACGACGCTGGGCCTGCCCTCCGGCACGGCGCTGCTGCCGGTCACACGCACACCGGTGCTGGCCCCGCTGGAACGCCTGCCGCTGAGGCTGCACGTCACCATCCCGCTGACGGCTACACTGCAAGCCTTCGATGAGTTGACGTTGACCGCAACCTCGGTTTACAGCCCGGCCAACTACGCCGTCAGCATCCATCGCACCGTCTCCGGCAGCGCGGTCTATCTGCCGTTGGTATTGCGGCAATGACCGTGTGAGTAGATGCCTGTTAGAGCCTAACCACGCAAATCCTTGCCCAACCAGCAAGAAACGGGCGTCGCAGGCTCTTTTTAGTTCCGGTTTATCCGGGTTAGGACTTTACATAGCGTGGATGCCGGAGTCTCCATTGGTTGGAGACCCCGGCTTATGTATGTTAACTTGCTTCAAACCGTTTACGGGCTATAATCAAAGTGTAAGGCTTGAAGGTCTGCGAGGAGCAAGAAATTGGGACGTGGGTGATTGCACGCCACACGTGAGTTTGTGGGAATCCGAGGGATAGGGATGAGTTCGCCGCACATATTGGTCTTCAGTGAAGAAGCCACAGTCTACCAGAAATTGGCGCAGGTGTTGCCAGCCGAGACCGTCACAGTGCATCTTGCCACGTTGACAGCGCTGCGGGATGCACTGCCTGCGCCCGAAGCAGCGTTGGTCCTGTTGCACCTTTCCGCCGTTAACGAGGCGGAGGCGCTTGCATTGGTACACGCACGGGCTGCCGATGCGGCGCTCGTGCTCATCACACCGGAAACACCAACGATACCGCAGTTCAATGCACTGCTGGAACACGATGTGCAAGCCCTGATTCCGTATCCATTCCAGGCGGAGCAAGTGTGGGCGACCCTCGTCCACACTTTGGAGCGCGCGCAACGCCAGGCCTCACAGCGTTACCTCAAAGAAAATCTGACCCGCGTCAACCGGCAGCTCAACCAACGTCTACAAGAAATCAACGCCATCTACAGCATCGGTAAATCGGTCACGTCGTCGCTCGATGTGGAGGAAATCCTAGCGCGCATCGTCGAAGCTTCGATCAATCTCACGCAAGCCGAAGAGGGCTTCATCCTTTTGAAGGAAGAGGATAAGCTTTGCCTGCGCGTGTCGAAAAATCTGAACACAGAGTTGGCCCAACGCCTCTACGTGGAGGCTTCCGACCCTATCGCCTGGCAGGTGATTCGGTCTGGCCGGCCAACGATGCTCCAGCGTAGCACCAAAATTGCCACCGGCTATCTGGTGCGGGCCTTGCTCTACGTTCCCATTCAGTCTCCAGGGCACGGCACGGTAGGCGTCCTGAGCGTGGTCAATTTAGAGCGTGAACAGGCCTTTACCGAGAATCAAGTCTTTACCCTCTCCGCCATCGCTGATTTTGCGGCCATCGCACTAGAAAACGCACAGCTCTTCGCCGCAGTAGAAGCCGAGCGCTCACGTCTGAGCGCGATCCTGGAGCACGCCGCCGAAGCAATCCTCGTCACGGATATGGACAACTGCTTGTGGCTGTGGAGCGAAAGCGCAGCGGAGAATTTCAACATCGCGCCCGATGCACGGGGCCAGAAAGTCGTAGACTATATCGAGAACGTCGGGATACGCGAGCTTTTTGCACGACTTTGCGAGGACCAGATGGTCGTCCATAACGAAATCGATCTGGAGGACGGGCGCGTCTTTAATGCGCAGTTGAGTTCCATCGACCACATCGGGCGAGTCGTGGTGATGCAAGACATCACCCACCTCAAGGAATTGGACCGGTTGAAGTCGGAGTTCGTCTCCACCGTCTCTCACGATTTGCGCACGCCACTCACGACCATCCAGGGCTACATTGAGCTTTTGGAGCGGGCCGGAGCGCTCACTGAGGGGCAACAAGACTTTATCGACAAGGCGCTTCACAGTTTGAGCCACATCACAGCTTTGATCAGCGACCTGCTGGACATTGGCCGCATCGAGGCCGGGTACGATCTGGAGATGCGTCCCTTCTGCATCAACGATGTGATCGAGCAATCGATAGACGCGCACACAATGCTCGTGGAGCAAGCCGGATTGTACATTGTGACCAACATCCCCGATGAGCCGTTGTGGATTCATGGCAACGCGCGCCGCATCCGGCAAGTGTTAGATAACCTGATCAGCAATGCAATTAAATACAGCCATCCTGGCGGTGAGGTCAAAGTCATCGCGCAGCCGGGCACCGATTACATCATCGTGAGTATCGAAGACCAGGGCATCGGCATCCCGTTAGAGGAGCAACCCAAGCTGTTCGAGCGTTTCTATCGCGTGAGCACCCCAGAAGTCGAAGATATTCACGGTACCGGGTTGGGACTTTCCATTGTAAAGTCCGTCATCGAGAAGCACAAAGGGCGCGTCTGGGTGCGCAGCTATCCGGGGAAAGGGAGCACCTTCGCCTTCATCCTCACGCTATGCCCGCCTCCTTCCGCAGAAGGCGCGGAAGCTTAACTTTCAAACTTTCAACTTTTCACTTTTCACTTTTGCTAGGAGATTGATGCCTAAACCTTTAGTTGCCATCGTAGGACGCCCCAACGTAGGGAAGTCCACCTTTTTCAACCGCATCATCGGCGAACGCCGGGCCGTCGTCAGCGATATTCCCGGCACGACCCGCGATCGCATCTTTGCCACGGCGGAATGGAACGGCTACCCCTTTCTCCTCGTCGATACCGGCGGCATTGAGATTCTACCACCCAACGTCGAAAAGGGCCTGCGTCCAATCCCGCACGCGCCCCTCTCAGAGGATTCCATCCCCTACATCCCGCTTATTCGCGCGCAGGCCGAAGCCGCCATCCAGGAGGCCGACCTGATCCTCTTCCTCACCGACGCGCAGAGTGGACTGACCGGGGCAGACCGCGAGATCGCCGATCTTTTGCGCCGCGCGGAGAAACCCGTCTTGCTCGTCGCCAACAAGGCCGACAGTGAATCCCGCGAGCAGCAGGCCCTGGAATTCTACGAATTGGGCATGGGTGAAGTGTACACCACCTCCTCCATTCACGGCTCAGGCGTGGCCGATTTGCTGGACGTGGTAGTGGATTTGCTGCCGCCCCAAGCGCCGGAAGCGGAGGAAACTGACGATACGGTGCACATCGCTATCCTTGGACGGCCTAACGTGGGCAAATCGTCGCTACTGAACAAGTTGCTCGGGCAGGAGCGCGCCATTGTCAGCCCCGTAGCCGGAACGACGCGCGACGCGCTGGATACCGAAATGGAATGGGAAGGACAGAAGATCGTCCTTATCGACACCGCCGGCATCCGGCGGCGCGGGAAAATCGATCCGGGCGTGGAAAAGTACAGCGTCCTGCGCGCGGCGCGAGCGTTGCAACGCACCGACGTCGCGCTGCTGCTGATCGACGCGACCGAGGGAATCACCGCACAGGATACCCACATCGCCGGGTTGATCGCCACAGAGGGTGTCAGCGTTGTCGTCGTGGTCAACAAATGGGATGCGGTCGATACGGAAACGCGGTTGAACCGCCAGCAGTTCGAAGACGAAGTGCGTGAAGGGCTGAAGTTCCTCAGCTACGTGCCGCTGCTCTTTATTTCGGCGCTGACCGGACTGCACGTCAAGCAAGTAATCCCGGCGGCGCTCGACATCGTGGAAGCGCGTTACCAACGGCTACCCGCCGGCCCGCTCAACGATCTCATCCGCCAGGCAATGGCAACGCATCCACCACCAAGCAAGCGCGGTAAGCGAATGCACATCCATCACGTCACGCAGACGGAGGTCGCGCCACCGGCCTTTGTTTTCTTCGTCAACGATCCGGAACTGCTGCATTTTTCCTACCAACGGTTCCTGGAAAACTGTATCCGTGAAGCTTATCCTTTCCCCGGCACACCGATTCGTATGACGTTCCGCCGTCGCCGTGAGAGAAGCGGCGCGCGGACCAGACGGAAATAGAGAAGGTAGACGACGGCATGAGTTGCTGAGATAAATAGGAGATGCACTGAATGGCTTTACTGCATCCACAGTTGCGCGTTGAAATACGCAAGTTGGGGAATAAGTTCTTCGCCATTATCAAACAGGACAATGGGCGAGAGATCTTCACCAACGAATTTCAGCACGACCCCACCGGAACGACACACCTGGGGCCGCTATGGTTGTTGGAACGCGGAGTGCTGCCCCCCGATGAGCAGCGCGCGACCGGCGGCAAAAAAGGGGATGAACAGGCCGCCCTCTACGGTCAACGCCTGTACGCTTACCTCTTCGGCAAAGGCAAAAAACTGCGCGCCTTCTTGAAGGCCAATCCCGATTACCGGCAATCCCACCTCGTCTTGTCGCTCCATCCCGACGTGGCGTCGTTGTGGCGCTTACCGTGGGAATACCTCCACGACGGCGATAAGTTCGTCTGCCTGGACGGCGAGATGCGTCTCAGCCGCCTGCCGGAAGACCTGCTGGAACTTTCCCCACGCGCAACGCCCCCGCCGTTGCGCGTGTTGTTTATTATCGCTGCGCCCGACGATCAGAAGGCGCTCGATGTGGAACGTGAGCTGACCGTGATGCAGGACGCGCTCGAAGGCCACATCCGCGCGGGGAATCTGGTGATGGACGTGCTCGACGAGGCGACGCTGCCCGCGCTGCAAAGCGCCTGTAACCGTCAGAGTTACGGGGCCGGTCACTGGCACGTCGTCCACTACATCGGCCACGGTACCTATAGTCACAAACAGCAACGCGGTTTCCTCTGCTTCGAAAAGCCGAACGGTGAGACGGAGTTGTTGGAGGCACTGCATCTCCGGCCCATCCTGGATAGTGCTGCCCCCCACTTGTGGGTGATTTCAGCGTGCCAGAGCGCGCAAATCGGCGTATTGGACGCCTTCGATAACGTCGCCACCGGCTTGTTGCAATTCGGCGCGCCGGCTGTGCTCACCGTGCCTACCAGCCTCACCGACGATTCGACCATCGAATTAGTGCACACCTTCTATGGCCATCTGGCCGCCGGCCTACGGCCCATCGAAAGCCTCTATCACGCGCGGCTGGCACTTAGCCAGCTTGACGGTGAGCGGCCCGTCGAACGCCGCCGCTTCGATTGGGGCGTCCCAGCGCTCTACCTGCGCGCGCATACCATGCAGTTGGTGGAGCACGATTTGGAAGAAGATGCAGCAGCGGTCGCCGATACAGTTCCGGCAGCGACGCTCGTGCGCGCCGCATCCAGCGTCCACGTCGCCGGTTTGACGCTACCGCACCGTTTTGTGGATCGCCAACAGGCGCTGCACACGCTGCGAAGCGCGTATCAGGACGGGATCAAGGGCACCTGTCGCGCCTTGTACGTGTGGGGCAGTTCCGGCTGTGGGAAAAGCACACTGGTTGCCCAAAGCATCGTCCATTCTGGCATCGGTGCCGAAGATATATTGGTCATCGATTGCCGGGAATTGCTCGAACCGGTCGCCGCGCTGGGTGAGATCGCCGACTTTTGGCGCAGGCGACAGCATCCAGAACCGGCAGCCCTGCTGCTCGACAAACGCCGCGATCCCGCAGAACGTGCGCATCTGGCAGCGCAGGCGTTGAGCGAGTATCCGCACCTCCTCGTCTTTGATGATCTGGATGCCTGGTTCAAAACACCCTCTAGCGATCCCGGTGCGAAACCCGGCGTCATCGCCGATAAAACGCTGGCGGCAGTCTTGCGCGGACTTCTGTTCACCCGCGCGTCCGCCATGTACCTGTTCACCGCGCAGCAACGTTGGGCCGACGTCGCCGCGTTGCCCACGGACTACAAACGCGAAATTCACCTCGATACGCTGACCCAGCGGTACGCCGTCCTGCTGATGGAGGCGCTGCCGCACACCCGCCAGGCGTCGTTAGCCAACAAGGTAGCCGTTTACCGGCTTGTGGGTGGGCATCCGCAGACACTGCGCCTCGTCGATGGATGGCTTGCCGCCGGTGGTGAGCTGCAAATGCTGCTCGATCAACCACCCGTGCAACCGCAAGCCACCGAAGCGTGGCAGCACTATTTCCTGGATGAGATCGTGCACCATCTCGACCCTGGCGAGAACGATGCGTTGATGGCCCTCACGGTGTTCGAAGGCCCCTTTGGCGCTGAGGTGCTCACCAAGTTGACGCGCATCACGGAAAAATACGCTGGCCCCTTGCTCGAACGTTGGGAAAAGCTGGCCCTTTTGCAGGCACACCACATCGAGCGCGGCAAACGGATGTATACTTTTCACCCAATTGTACGTCGCCACGTTATGGATCGGGTGCGAGAGGACGAAGAACAAGCTGCCCTACACGCGCGCATAGCCACCTATTATGGTGCGCCCTTTATGGACGAAGCACGTCGTCGCGTCGTTGCGCGCAACGTGGGCGCCTGGCCTCCGGAGCGCGTTGCGTGGCTGGCCCGCGATAGCAACGGCATCCTCGGCATGTGGATACGACAGACACAAGACCCCGAACAGACCCAGCGCACCATGGATGAAGCCCTGGCCTGGCAATACCACCTGTTCAAGGCCGGAGACACCGAAGCCGCTGCCCACATCATCCGTACCATCGTGCCGGTGCTCAACCGTTGGGGGCAGCACGACTTGTCCGAGGCGCTCTTGCAGCGCAGCATCGCCGTGGCGGCCGGGCCGGAGCGCGCCCCTAGCATGGACGATTTGGCGACCCTGTATCTGGATCGCGGGCATCTCACCGAGGCGTTGAAAGTATACGAGGAAGTCTACCAGATGTTCGCCGTGCAGGGGGCCAGGGAACAAATGGCCCACATCCTGCGCCGCATTGCCCGCGCCCACCAACAGTTGGGCGACTACCCCCAGGCAATCGAGCGCTATGAGGCCGCGCTTCAGATTATGCGCCAGACCGGGGATGAAAACGGGCAAAGCGCGTGTTTGCACCAACTCGCCACGATACACCGCCAGATGGGCGATTACCAGCGCGCCCTCGCGTGCAGCCAGGCAACGGAGCAATTACACCAAAAGCTCGGCAATCTTGCCGGCGCCGCGGCGGCGCTCTACGAGCAGGCGCTCATTCTCAAGCACAGCAACCGTCTCGACAGCGCCCTCGAGCATTGGCGGCAGAGCTTCGATATGGCCCGCACAATGGGCGATGAGGTTATGGCAGTCGACGCGCTGCGGGAGATGAGCGCCGTTTGCCGCGACAGCGGGCGTTTGGACGAGGCAATTGAAACCTTACTGAAGGCACTTGAGATGTGCCATCGCGTCGATCCCCGGAGAGCCGCGACGTTGCTCCAGACGCTGGGGAAGCTCTACGAGCAGCAGGGCGACATGGAAAGAGCCGCTGCCAGCCATGCCCAGGCCCGGCGTATGGCGCAGCAGTCATAAAACTTACACAATCGAGGATTTTTACCGCTGAGGTCGCAGAGAACGCTGAGAAATCGGTATTGTTTGTAACCACAAAATCTCCGCGAACTCGGCGTGCTCTGCGGTAGGAAAACTTCTTTACTTCACCGTAAGTAGTCGAACCGGCGCGCGTCCATCGGGAATTGACGCGCCGTTTGTGTCGTAGAGCGGGACGCGCGGGCCGCGTTCCGCGTCGTACAGGCCCACGAAGACGGTGTACGTCCCGGCAGGCGCAGCAACGGATAGGGCCAGCGTGTGCGTATCGACGATGACCTGCCCCGCCACCCACGACGTCGTTGGCGCACCACCCCGCTCCGGCCAACTGTCGGATTGCGCCCAGCTTTGCCCGTCCGGCCCGACGACGTGAACGAACGCGGTGTAATCCCGGACGGCGGTTCCCATAGCCTCTATGTACAGTGTCACCTCGAAGGTCTCGCCCGGTGCCAGCGCATCAGGGGCACCCACGCCAGTCAGACGCCCGAAATCGCCGATAACCACGTCCAGAGCTGTCTGCGGCGGCTGCGGCAGCGCAAAACGCCGTTCGCGCTGGCGGATCGTCACCTCACCGAGGACAATTTTCTCCCCAGGCTCAAGCATCACTGTGAGGGTACAAGTACCTTCGGGCAGCAGTGGAGCGGTGCGCGGCGCGTACCGCGCGATGTAGCGATGCCCTTCGCGCCACGTCGCGGGAGCGGAGGGGGCTAACGGCAGGGCAGCGTCAATGCTGGCGCCAGGGCAGGCAAGCGACCAACGCAGCGTATCCGGTGGATCACCGGGCAGCCGTTCCCACGCCAGGCGGAACGGTAACTCCTCCCCGGCCCACACTTCCGCCGGAAGCGTCCCCACACCAAGTAGACGCAATCCCGCAAAGTCACCTGCCGGCGCACTGAGTGTCGTTATCTCCGATAGTTCTGTCGCCGGATAGCGCGGCGCGAGCACCTCTACTCGGCCCAGTTCAACCCGCGTCCCGCCGAACGTCCCATCAGGCAGATTCAGCCCCATCCACCCGCTGCTGCCAGAGATGCTTAACGTCAATGTGTACATCCCCGGAGGCAACGTGAGGTCAATGGGAATGTAAGCCGTCCCTTCGACAAACGCGCCGGGTTCCCACGCCGTCGTGCGCCACGCGCGGTCGTCCACCAAAATGTCACCACCTTCCGCATATACAACATCACTTTCAGGATCGCGCAACGTCAGATAAATGTCGAGCGCGTTGAGTGGGGCCTGCGCCTGCCAGCGCAGCCGCACCGCCAGCGCATCCGTGGCCTGCACGGTGGGCGACCACGCCGCCGCGACCAAATCCAGCGTCCCGCCAAAACGCGCGTGAAACGGTGCAGCGTCCGGCAAAGCTGTGGGCATAAGGCAACGGTCCGCCGTCAGCCCGCCGATCTTGCCCGCCGGTTCGCACCTCGCATTGTGAGCCAGAAGCGCCGTGAGTTGGGCTTCGTTCAACGGATAGCAACCAGGGGCGTAAATCCAGAGGAAGGCAGCTCCAGGGGCAAAACGCGCCTCCAACCACGCGCGGAGCATCGCGGCGTCGGCAGACGGGGCCACAGCGTCTGCGGGCGCGCCGGGCAACGGGCCGGGCAACACGAGCGGCAGGTCTTCCGGGAAGGCAAGCATCTGTGTGTACAGCGTCGCCAGCGGGAGACCCGTCAGGCGCAGTGTTCCCAAATTGGTGTAACCGGGTTTCGCGCCGCCGTCGCCTGCCACGATGAAGGCATCAGCGCAGGGCAGGAGCGTGTCTTTTCGTCGCCACGTCGCTCCGGGGAAGGAAGAAGCCGCGCCGGGCACGTTGCCCGTGAGCAGCGTCTTCGTCGCAGGGTCGGGCAGTTGGCGGGCGAGCAGCGTCGCGGCGATGCCGTCTTGCTCGCCCCACCCTAGCGGGATGATCTGCCGCGCCAGCCACGGCCCGCCCACGAGCGGATCGGCATAGTACAACGGCAGCGGCGCGACCAACGCCCACGGCAGCAAGAGCGCCGCCAGCAGCGGCCACGTGCGGCGCGGTCTGTGCCGCGTCCACGCCAGCGCCGCCACGCCGGTAAGCAGCACCATCACCGTGAGCGCGTAGCGGTCGAACTTCTTCGTCGCCAGAGTAATGACTGTGAGGTAGACGATTACCGGCAGCAAAAACCACCAGGACGTAGCCGCGATTTCCCAATCGCGCCGCTTCTTCTTGACCAGATCGAACAGCGCCAATCCCAGCCCGATCAACACCGGCGGTGTGAGCCGGAAGAGCAACACGGCGGGGTAAAATAGCGGCCCCGGATCGGCGGTGAGTTGTCCGGCGAAGAAGACGTCGCGCAGGCCGATGCCTTCGTGATAGGTCGCTGCGTCGATCAGCGCGCGCACGGCTGCACGCGGGTCGGCCCACAAGGGCGGGTAGAGCAGCAGATACAGGGCTGTGGTCAGGGCGGTCAGCACGGCGACCCGCGCCACGCGCTGCTTCCACGGTTCGCGCGGCAAGAGCAGCAGCGCCAGCGCAACGCCCGGCGCAACGAATAGGCCCAGCGTTTTCGTCATCCCGGCAAGCGCCAGGCACAGCGCGGACAGCATCAATTCCAGATACTTGTGCTTCGAGGGGATCGTCAGATCCCCGGTTATGCGCGGGAATCGGGGATCTGGCGATCCCCTCCGAGCATAGCGATGAGGAAGGACAAGCAGCATGGCCAGCAAAATAAACGTCGCTTGCAGCGCGTCGGTGTGGAGCAGACCGGAGAGGCCGCCGAAGAACGGGTCGAGTGCGAGGAAGCACGCCAGCCAGCGCGCAGCCCGCTCGCCGAGGCGGCGGCGCCCCATCCCGTAGACGAGCGCCACGCCTGCCGCCGCAATCACCATCACCAGCCAACGCGCGGCCGGCAGGAAGAACGCCAGATGCGCGAAGGCAGCGTCGTTTTCCGGCGCGAGCCAGGCGACGTTGCGAATCCAGGCAAGATGTGTGGCCGCTTCCGCCGGGCGCAGCCACGTCGTCAGGCGGATGCCGAGCGCGCCAAGCGCCATCGTCGTCAGGCCGGGGTGGCCGGTTTGGGGGATGGCGGCCCAGTCGCGGGTAGCAACGGCATCGGCAAAGGCCACACTGCGGTGTACCCAGATCGGCTCGTCGGGGGTCACGTAGCGGTTGAGCGGCGCCAGGCGCACCAGCAACGCCAGTGCAAAAATAGCTACCACACGCGCAACCATTGGCGTGTAGCCGCGATTTCCAAATCGCGCTCCGGCAACCCGTAAAGACATCCTCAACCTTTGCCGTTATCGCCGCGCGCTACTCTTCGGCGCGGATCATATAAATCGTCTTGTCCTGGACTTCGAAGTAGGTGCGCGACAGCAGTTCGCCGAGCAAGCCCATCATCACGAACTGCACGCCCAGAATGATCAACAGAATTGCCAGCAGGAGCAGCGGCCGGTCGCCGATGTCCACACCGGCAACCAGCTTCAGGAGCGTCAGATAAAGGCCAAGTACAAAACCCACGCCGCCACTGACCAGCCCGGCAAGGCCGAACAATTGCATGGGCCGGGCCATGTAGTTGAGGAGGAAGGTAATGGTGAGCAGGTCCAGGATCACGCGCACGGTTTTGCTGAGGTTGTACTTCGATTTCCCGTAACGGCGCGGGCGGTCGTTCACCGGCGCTTCGGCGACGCGCACGCCCATCTCCGAGGCCAACGCGGGGATGAAGCGGTGTAGTTCGCCGTAGAGTTTGACGTTCTTGGCGACTTCCCAGTGGTATATTTTGAGCGAGCAACCGTAGTCGTGCAAAACGACACCGGTCGATTTGGCGATGATGTGGTTGGCGAGCATCGAAGGCAGGCGACGCGAGAGGAACGGCTCCTTGCGCTCCTGCCGCCACCCACTGACAATGTCATACTCGCCCTCTTCCATGATTTCGAGGAGCTTGGGGATGTCGGCGGGATCGTTCTGCCCGTCGGCATCCATCGTGATGACGACCTCGCCGCGCGCCAGATCGAATCCGGCGGTGAAGGCGGCGGTTTGCCCGAAGTTGCGCCGGAAACGGATGATGCGCAGATGTGGGTCCTGTTCCTTGAGACGGCGCAGCGTCGCCACGCTGGGATCGGTGCTGCCGTCGTCCACGGCGATAATTTCGTAGGAGCGCCCCAGGTCACGCAGCACGCCGGAGAGTTCCGGGATGAACGTTTCGAGATTGCCGGACTCGTTGTAGACCGGCAGGACGATGGACAGACCTAATTCTGGCGCAGTAGTAAATTCTTTCACGCATATATCCTTTCGCGCAACTATGCAGGTGTAGGGCTTGCCGACCACGAATCAGGAAACGAATAAACGAATTCAGGTCCGGGCTAAACCAAAAGCACGCGTTAGCCAGGCGCCCATTCGTTTATTCGTTAAAAATTCGTGGTCGGCCTACGTGCCTGAATAGTTACCCCTTTCATTAGTGCCTAACCACCCAAATTCTTGCTCAGCAGGCAAGAAAACGGGCTACAAAAACCTGTTTAGTTCCGGTTTATCCGGGTTAGGCTTTATGTATGGGTTGTTGTACCACGAAGGCGAAGAGATGCAAACGCCTCTTGCACCTATATGACAATTATCACCCCTCGGATGAGAAACTCATCCTGGATAATTGTCAGACAACTGACATATAATAAGGGCCGAGGTGTTGTATGACAGTACCTGAACCCGCAGCTCTACACATCCAGCAGCCCTACGAACAGGTTGAAGGGGCCATCACCACGATGATCGAAGCGATGCAGCCTGGTGATCAGTTGCCGGCTGAGCCAAAGCTGGCGAAGTGTCTTGGCGTCTCCAGAGCCACACTGCGCGAAGTGCTGCGCACGTTTGTCGAGCGGGGCATCCTCGTGCGGCGACAAGGGGTCGGCACCTTCGTCGCCTCACGCATCCCCACCCTCGAAGCCGGTCTCGAAGTGCTGGAAAGCCTAGATCACATGGCGCAACGCCTGGGGCTGACCACCGAAATCACGCATTTGAAGAGCGTGGAGCGGCAAGCTACGCCGTCCGAACTGGCCGGTTTGGGGCTTCCCGAAACGCAGGCCGTGGAAGTGCTGGTCGTAGATCGTGTGGTCAGCGTGGAGGACGAACCCGTGGCCGATCTGCGCGATGTCGTCCCGTTGACCTATCTGCGCCAGACAGACCTGGATGAAACATTCAACGGCTCGGTGTTGGATTTGCTGCTCAAACGCAACCATCTTATGCTGTCCACCTCGCGTACCGAGATCGTCGCGGAGGAGGCCGAAGCACATAACGCGGCCCGCCTCAACGTCAAGCGCGGCGCAGCGCTTCTCAAGTTTACCGCCCAACTTTATACCTACGACGAGAAAGTCGTGGACTATTCCACCAGTTATTTTGTTCCCGGTCACTACAAATTTCACGTGATGCGTAGAGTACAGGGGACGTGAAACAGTTCGAGAAATTGATGTAATGAGAGAGGAACGATGAAACACATTGCAGAAATACGACAAAACGTAGAGGAACAACGAGATAACATCATCCAGTTTATGCGCGACATTTGCGCGATTCCGAGCATAGAATCTCAGATTGGCCCGGTAGGCGAACGTATCCAGGCCGAGATGCGGAAACTCGGCTACGACGAAGTACGCTTCGACAAGATGGGTAACACGATCGGGCGCATCGGCGACGGGCCGAAGGTGATTGTGTACGACTCACACATCGACACAGTCGGCGTCGGCGATCCCAACGAGTGGCCCTGGGACCCGTTCGTGGGCAAGGTGGAGAACGGTTGTCTGTACGCGCGCGGCGCGTGTGACGAAAAGGGCAGCACGCCCGGTATGGTGTATGGACTGGCAACTGCCCGCGACCTGGGTTTGCTCGACGGCTATACCGCCTACTACTTCGGCAATATGGAGGAGTGGTGTGATGGCATCGCGCCCAATGCCTTCGTGGAAGTGGACCCCAAAGTGCGACCTGATTTCGTCGTCATTGGCGAACCAACGAAGATGCAGGTATATCGTGGGCACAAAGGCCGCATCGAATTGAAGATAACTGCAAGCGGTAGATCGGCGCACGCCGCTTCGCACTATCTGGGCGATAACGCCGTCTACAAAATGCTCCCGGTGATTATGGAAATCCGCGAGCTGGATCAGCGGATGCGCGGCGGCCTGTGTAGCCATCCACTGCTAGGCCACGCTTCTATCGTCGTGACCGATGTGGAGGTGCGCACAGCGTCGCTCAATGCTGTACCGGATCGGTTCAGCATCTACCTCGACCGCCGCACAACACTCGACGAGACGCGCGAAAGCACTATCGCACAGGTGCGCGGGCTGATCTCCGATTATATGCAACACGAGATCGTCGTCGAAGAGATGTTCTACGACACGCCCTCGTACACCGGCTTTGTTTTTCCGGTAGACAAATACTTCCCGGCCTGGGCAATGCCAGACGATCACCCATTCGTGCAAGCCGGACAGCAAGCGCGCAAAGCGTTGTGGGGAGAACAGCCGCTCGGCACGTGGGATTTTTCCACCAACGGCGTCTACTGGGCGGGCAAGGCATGGATTCCGGCCATCGGCATGGGGCCGGGCGACGAGAAAACGGCGCACTCAATGGACGAGCACGTGTCATTGGCTGACGTCGTGCGCGCGACAGAATGGTACGCCTATCTGCCGAAGACCCTCGCAGACCAGGAATCGTTGGCGTTGGTTCCGGAACCGGCGGAGTAAGTTTCTTGTATTTGCGTGCGACGTTACCGCGCACAAAGACCATTTCTATATGAGGAGTGACAATTATGATTACCAACTTACGTGGCCGAGATTTGATTGGAGATTTGGACTTTACGAAAGAGGAAGTCGAAACGGTATTGGAGGTCGCCTGGGACTTGAAGCGCAAGCGCGCCCTGGGCGAAGCACATCCGCTGCTGCGCGACAAGGTGTTGGGGATGCTCTTCTTCTTCAGCAGCACACGCACACGCTGCTCCTTCGAGGCGGGGATGGCCCAACTCGGCGGGCACGGGGCCTTCATCGAGAGCAAAACCACGCAGATCGCCCACGGCGACACCCCCACCGAGATCGGCGAAATCCTGGGCCGTTACTTCGACGGGATCGCCATCCGCCACTGTGACTGGGGCGTAGGCAACGCTTATCTGAACGACGTTGCCAAAGCCTCACGCGCGCCGGTCCTCAACATGCAGTGCGACGTCTACCATCCCTTCCAATGTCTGGCCGACCTGATGACGATTCAGGAAAAGAAAGGCCGCGATCTGCGCAAGAAGCGCATCGTCGTGTCGTGGGCGTATGCCGCCTCGTACCTCAAGCCGATCTCCGTGCCGCAGTCGCTCATCCTGCAAATGCCGCGCTTCGGCATGGATGTGACGCTGTCCTATCCGCCGGAGTTCAAGTTGATGCCGGACATCGTCGAACAGGCGCAGGCGCAGGCGCGCCAGTACGGCACCGCCTTCGACATCGTTCACGATATGAAGCAAGGCTTCGAGGATGCGGACGTGGTCTACGCCAAATCGTGGGGGCCGCTCATGACGACCGATGATCCCACCGAAGGCAAGCACATCCAGGACCAATACAAGGATTGGATCACCGACGCCGCCAAGATGGCCGTCGCCAAACCGGACGCGATCTACATGCACCCGCTCCCCGCCGACCGCGACGTCGAAGTGACCAGCGAAGTGATGGACGGCCCGCAGTCGGTCGTCTTCGACCAGGCCGAAAACCGCCTCCACGCGCAAAAAGGCGTGATGGCGTTGACGATGTGGTGAGCATAGTTGAAAGTCCAAAGTCGAATGACGAAAGTCTTTGACCATACGACTTTTGACTTTCGACCTTTGACTTTGGACTGAAAGTTAAGGAGACTAACATGAGCGAACGAAAATGGGCCGTGATAGCAATCGGGGGCAATTCCCTGATCAAGGATAAGCAACACCAGAGCATTGAAGATCAATACCAGGCGGCGAAGGAGACGGCGCATCACATCGCCGATATGATCGAGATGGGGTGGGATGTGGCAGTTGGGCACGGGAACGGCCCGCAGGTCGGCTTCATCCTTCAGCGTTCGGAGATTGCCGCGAAGGTTGCGGGCATGCACGAAGTCCCGCTGGATGTCTGCGGCGCGGACTCGCAGGGGGCGATTGGCTACGCCTTGCAGCAAAACCTCAACAACGAGTTCTATCACCGCAAGATCAAGAAGAGCGTTGCCACAGTGATTACCCAGGTGTTGGTCGATAAAGACGATCCCTCGTTCCAGCAACCCTCCAAACCGATCGGCGGCTTTATGGACGAGGCCGAAGCGCAGCGGCGTAAAGCCGAGGAAAACTGGTCGGTGGTCGAGGACGCCGGGCGCGGCTGGCGGCGCGTTGTGGCCTCACCGCTGCCCAAAGAGATCATCGAAATCGACGTGGTACAAGCCCTGCTCGACAACGGCATCTGCGCGATCACCGTGGGCGGCGGCGGCATCCCCGTCATCGAAGACGAGCACGGCAACTACTACGGCACGGCGGCCGTCATCGACAAGGACTATGCCTCATCGCTGCTGGCGCAGAAGATCAACGCGGATTTGTTCCTCATCTCCACCGCCGTCGAAAAGGTCTACATCAACTTCAACACGCCGGAACAGAAGGGCATCGACGTAATGACGGCCTCCGAGGCCCGTCAATACATCGCCGAGGGCCACTTCGCCAAGGGCAGCATGTTGCCCAAGATCGAAGCCATCCTCTGGTACCTCGACGCGGGTGGCAAAGAGGCGCTGATCACCGACCCGGCGCACATCATCCCGGCGCTGCGCGGTGAGACGGGGACGAGGATTATTCCTGGGTAGTCTGGTAGTCAAATAGTCGAGTAGTTTGACAATGTCATGTTTCAGGCACGGACTGCCGCAGTTTGCGCAGCCGTGACTTACGAGAACGGGTGCGATTGATCAAATGTTTCACGACTAGGGCAGCGGCCTCATCGGTCGATAATTGTGGTAG
>Ga0209614_1001484_pt1 | contig 17437 bp, 17 predicted proteins | sample BlaSprsedimmetaG_FD_185484 | JGI IMG/M metagenome (GOLD analysis project Ga0209614, IMG submission 185484) | Hot spring sediment bacterial and archeal communities from California, USA to study Microbial Dark Matter (Phase II) - Blank Spring... ... | reverse complement strand
GCCGGTAAATGCTACTGCGTTATGTGTTTCAGTCATCGCTAAACCTCCTAAGTTCGTGATGTGTTTCTATGCATGCGCCGGTACGGTTGTTGGAGTCCTTGATCGGAATTCGTGATGAAGACACCAGGGTTTTCGATGTCGGCAGCGCCGAATTCAAGGTGCAACATTACAGACTGAGTTTAGGACACCCTGGCACAAAAGTCAAATGCAGTCGGCATAGAAAGCGAAAGCCCCGGTTGTCGCGATGACTACATCGCGACAACCGGGGCCTTTTACACGGGTGCGCGTTCAGCGTATCCGAATACTGCCGGCTCCCTGGTCGATGGTCAGGTCGATCTTGTAATCGGCGCTGGCGTAGTTTTTGGTTTCCCACACGCCGTCGTCGTCGCGCTCGCCGGAGACGAGGTCGAACCGTTCGCCGGGCTGGAAGCTGCCGCTGCCGCTGATCAACGTCACCCGCATCCCCACGCCGTCCGGCAGGACGAGGACCACCGAACCCGATCCGGTGTTCAGGTCGCCGTTGAAGCTGCTCGCAGCGGGCAGTTTCATTTCGATGCTGCCGGAGCCGCTGTCGAAGTTCAGATAGCCGACGCGCAACCGGCTCAGGTCGAAATCGCAACTGCCGGAACTGGTGTCCATCCATAGGTCGTAGGTCACGCCGGGATTGAGTTTGACGTCCCATTGCGCATCGCGATCATCAAAATCCCATTGCCCGAACGTGACACCCTCGAAATAACTATCCAGGACTACTTCAGCGCGCCCGTTCGTATTCGTCACATTGAACGCCAGTTCGCCGCGATAGTCGATGTCGGCCTCAATCAGATTGGTGGAATCCTCCAGGACGCTGAGGTGTCCCGGTGTACTGTTCCAGTCGATGGTAACTTTGGCGCTTTCTACCTTTTCCATTGGATACTCGACATGCCTGAATTGCAGTTTCGCCGGCTGCGCCAGTTCGACCAACGCCGGAATCTGTTCCGCGAAGAAAGCCAGCCCAATGACCATGCCCACGAGGATGAGGATGAGAACGCCACTGGCAATCGCGCCGCCGAGCGAGCGCCGTCCGATGAGCACGTCGAGGCCCAGGGCCACCAGCGCGACCGGCCAGAAGCGCCATAGCACGTCCCAGCCCGATTCCGGGAAAAGGCCGAGATTGGAAAGCAGTAAGAGCACGCCGATACCGATCAGCACAACGGGCCAGAAGAACGACCGCCGCTCATGCCGGTACCTTGGCGCATGCTCACCCTCGGGAAATGGCTGCGGCAAGATCGGTTCCGCGCTTTCGGGAATTCTATCTTCGTTCATCGTTACCTCCGTTGAGAGTCTGCATTTTATGCAGGTGGGACGCACTTGATTTATGCAACGCTGCAGGACTGGAAATTGCTGTTGTCCTTTCAGGTACAAAAGTGCGTCCCACCTGCCAAGTTAACTGTGTATACAGTATACGCAGAGACCCAGGGGAGGTTGCGCGATGGGCCAGCGTCAGGGATTGAGCACTTCGACGGTCGAGCGCAGGCCCAGTTCATCGATGAGGGCGTTCAGTTCGGAACGGGTCAACACGCGGCCCAGGCCCGCGTAGGCGGTGAGCGCGGCTTCCATCATATTCGTGCCGAACGAGCGGCCATCGTAGCGCGGCGTGGTCGTGATCAAGCGCGTTACGCCACGCGCGCGCAGCGCTTCGACGTTCTCGGCGGTGGTGGTGTTGGTGACCACCGTCTTGCCGCTGAGGTCTTCTGGCATGTACTTCTTCATAAAGAGGAAATCCCCGGCGATCAGGTCGGCGGCCTGCCAGTAGGGGGTGAACTTTGGTGTGTATTCCTTACCCGAACTGCCGTAGAAAATCATCGACATCGGGAAGTGGCTGACAAACGGCAGCATGATCCGCAACGCCAGGCGAAGTTGCCGGAGGCCTTTGATGGGAAGGGGTAGATCGAGACCGAACATGAAATCGCCGAAAATGACCTCGTCGGTGACGGCGGCTACGGCGTGTGCCAACCCGGGCCGGTCGACGGCCATCGTCACGAAGCCTTTGTGGAAGTGGGGGATGCCGCCCAACGCCGGCGCTGCCAGTTCGAAAACGCGGCGTTCGAGCGTGTGCTTGAGACCACTGCCGTCGACGACCGGCGTTTTGTGGACGTCCTGCACAAGCTTCAAGGCCGCGTGAAGCGGGTATGTGCGCTCGTCCAGGTATAGATTCAGGTCCACACCACCGACACCCAACACATCCACCTTGCCATCCAACTCGGCGAACTTGCGCCGTGCCGCCTCCACGTCGCCGTCAAACCCGATGCGCTCCAGACTGATCGTCTGCCCTTTGAGATCGACGATGACGTGCTTGTTGCGGCTCGAACTCCCCAAACTGACACTGACTGCGTGTTTCATAAGTCCCTCCTGCGGTAATAGTCGTATAGTCGTTGGTCGGATAATCGAATAGTCACAGACAAGGGGCAATGACACTATCGTTGACTGTAAAAAGCCAGCCCAATCGCGCCCGGCCCGACGTGGGTGCCCACGACCGGGCTTACCGGCGAGCGGTAGACCACCGGAGTGCCAAATCGTCTCACGACCATGTCCGCGATCTCATCGCCTTCTTCCTCGGTAGCGACATCGACGATCGCGGCCTCAGCCATCTGTTTGCCTTCCAGACGCTCCTCCGCTATCTCCATCATCCGTGCCAACGCTTTTCGCTTCGTCCGTTCCTGTGAGATGGATTCAATCTCGCCATCTCTGAACTGCAATATCGGCTTGATGTTGAGCGCCGTCCCCAACAGCCGTTTGGCTCTCCCGATTCGCCCGCCACGCTGCAGGTACTCCAACGTGTCCACCACAAACAGAAACTGCACGCTTTCTCTCTTCTCTTCCGCCGCCGCTACTGCTTCCTCTATCGTCCCTCCTGCGGCGACTACCCGCGCCGCCGCCAGCACTTCCAGCCCCAGTCCCATCGAGCTGGATAGTGAATCCACGACTCGGACGTTCATTGTGGGGAGTTGCTCTTGTGCTGCTCGCGCACTGGCGACCGTTCCGCTGATCTTGGACGAAGCCAACACGGCAACGATCGCTTCCCCTGCCGGCGCTACGTGCTCAAAGAAGCTCACAAATTCCGCCGGTGATGGCTGCGATGAAGTAGGAAGAGTTTTCGATTGTTTCAGCCGGTCGTAGAAAGCCGGCGGGTCTATGTCTACGCCATCCCGGAGCCGGTCTTTGTTCCAGAACAACCAAAGAGGGATCACTGCGACGTCAAGCCCTACCAAGGCGGTTTCTGGGATATACGCCGAACTATCGGTCACGACGATGATCTTGTGAGTATTCATCATTTTTTTCCTTTCCTTCACAATTAGCTGAAAACGCCCCGAATTGTAGCTCATTGCGTCACTTGGTCGAGTTCGAGTATTTTTGTTGTGAGCGGGATGCTCTTGTGTCGTATGAGCAGTATAGAGGGAAGTGGGGAAAAGCGCAATAAGAAGTATAGCCGTAAAAATGCAGGTTGAAACAATTGACGTCAATGCCAGGCGCAATATAATCACGAAGAGGGCCTCCGAAGAGGACTCGGATAAGAATCAATGATTACCATTATAAAAGCACAACGACAACATCTGGAAGACTGTCAACTCGCCCTACTGGAATCGCAACTGGGGCAAGTCTACTTCCCCGTGGCGGAAAATGCCGTCGCCACGCTTACGAAGGGGATTGCAGCAGAGGAGATTTTCGTTGCTGTAGACGAAGACGGAACGTGTCTGGGATTCATCTGGTTCGTTCTGAAGGGTGCGTTTCACAGCTTTCCGTATTTGCACATCATCGCCGTTAAAGCGGCGTATCGCGGAGTGGGCATTGGAACCGAACTGCTGCGCTTTTTTGAGGAAACCGTGTTTGCGGATGCGTCGAAAGCCTTTCTGGTCGTTGCGGATTTCAACCCCGACGCCCGTCGCCTCTACGAGCGTTTGGGCTACCGGCAAGTCGGCGCGGTACCGGGCTTGTATAGAGAAGGGGTTACAGAGTCTTTGATGATGAAGACGAATGACATAAGCGGATAGTCGCGGGAGATCAAGATTTCGAAGTCACGGGAATCAGGATATTCCAGGCGCGCGCGCTGGCTATGGATCGCCCTGCTCTTGCTGGCGACGGCGCTGCGACTGCCCGCGCCGGATTGGGACGCTGCCGCGCCGGACGTGCGTACCGCCATCGCCGCGCACCCGGATGAGCGGTTCCTGCTCGGTGTGGCCCAGGCGACGCCGCTGTGGGGCGATCCCAACGTGGCCTCGCCGGATTTCCCCTACGGACATCTGGCGGTTTATGTGGCGCGGCTGTTCGTGGTGACTGCGCCCGGCACCGATCCCCTGTTCGCGCTGCGGCTCTTCTCCGGGCTGCTCGGCGTGCTGCTGGTGGCATTGACCGGCGCGTGGGGCCGCGCGCTCGCCGGGCGACGCAGTCCTGCCGGAACGTGGGTCGCGCTACTCGCCGCCGCGTTGATCACCTTTGCCCCTTTCCCTATCCAGCAGGCACGCTTTTACACCGTGGACGTGCTCGGTGCCGTCCTGGCTTCCGGCGCGATCCTCGCGGCAACCCGTCGACGCTGGACACTCGCGGGCGTGTTCGCCGGTCTGGCGCTGGCCTGTAAAGCCTCCCTGGCGTGGTGCGCGGTGACCGTGGTTGTGGGTTACGGGTTGTGGGTTGTGGGGCAGAAGTCCAAAGTCCAAGGTCCAAGGTCGAAAGAATCAGCGAATGGGCGAATGAGCGAATCGAGCATCCAGCATCCAGCATCGAGTCTCGAGTTGCACGTAACCACTAACAAGAAAAAAGTAACGAGCATCCCCTCCTCTCTCCCCCGTCTACCGTCTACCGTCTACCGTCTACTTCTCCCCCTGCTCTTCGCCTTCGCCCTCGTCTCACCGTGGGCATTGTTGCGACCGGTGGCTTCCTGGCGTGGTCCGGCGGTGCAGGCGATGATGGCTTCCGGACGCTTCGTCTTCCCGTACACGCGCCAGTACGCGGGCACGCTGCCCTTCCTCTACCCGTTAGCGCAGATGGCGCTCTGGGGGCTTGGCCCGGCGACGATGCTGCTGGGTATCGCCGGCGTGGGGTGGGCGCTCCGGCGTTGGCGACATGGCTCGTTTGCGCTACGACTGACCTGCCTTTGGACATTGATCTTTTTTCTAATGACTGCCGGGCTGTACGTCAAGTTCCCACGCTATCTCCTGCCGCTCTACCCGGTATGGGCCGCGTGGGCGGCACTGGCGTGCGTCAAAGTGATTGCCTCACCGGTCGCGTGGCGGGTTGTGGGGATGCTGACACTCATATCCACGGCATTGTTGGGGTGGGCGCAGGTCTCGCTCTACGCAGAGCCGCACCCGTGGATCGCCGCCTCGCAGTGGATCTACGCGAATGTACCATCCGGCGCGATCGTCGCCGTCGAGGCATGGGATCATGCGTTGCCCGTTCCATTGTCCGAAGGTGATGCCGGGTGCTATACCTCGTTGATCGCGCCGGTTTACGATGGAGAGACGGTGGCGAAGGCCGCACAGCTCGCAGAGGTTGCCGAGAACGCAGACGTGATCGTGCTGGCAAGTCATCGCGGTTACGGAGCATTGGCGCGCCAACCGGACGACTACGCCGCGACGTTGGCCTGGTACGAGGAGCTGCTGCGCGAGCGCGAGGTGATCGCTTTTGGGCGTTGCCCGCACGTGGGGCCGCTAGCCCTCACCGATGACCCACTAGCGGATGCAGGCCTCGCGTCACCTCTGTCGCTGGCCGAACGCTGCGGCACCCCCTACGCCCTGCGCCTGCCGCGCCTCGACGAGAGCTTCCGCGTCTACGATGCCCCGCCGGTGCTGCTTTTACGGAGTACGGAGTAGGAAGTATGGAGTAAGGGATAAGATAGCTCGTTCCCTTACTCCTGTGCCAGTGTAAATTCCTCGATGTTCCAGGTTTTCACGGCGATGGCGTCTGGGGCAAAGCCGCGCAGGTCGGGCCGGGTAGCATAGATGCTCGGGCGGAAGAAGAGCGGCAGTGCCGGCAGATCTGCGCTGAAGAGACGCTGCGCTTCGCCGTGCGCCGTGGCGTACGCCGGCTCGCCGGGCAGGGTCGCGAGTGCCTGCTCGCATAACGCGTCGTAGATTGGGTTGTCGTAGCCGCCGAAATTCTGCCCGCTCCACTGGTTCGCCTCGGACGAAATCTGCGTGGAAAGATATAGGCCGCACGGCGGTTGGACGTCCGTCAGCCAGGAAAATTCGGCGAGGTCGAAGTGCCGCCCGTACAACGGCATTCCTGCACCGTCCTTGAAGAACGCCGCCGGCTCGAGCTGTTCTACCTCTACCTGGATGCCACACGCTGCCAAATCTGCGGCGATTAGCGTACCAATTTGCTCGTGCATATCCGCTGTGGTGGTGCTGTAGTGGATGTGGAACTGTGCTCCGTCGAAGAAGCCGGGGATCCCGTGTGCCTCGCGGATACCGTCCCCATCCAGATCGCGCCATCCGACCTCTTCCAGAAGCGTCTGGCCTTCTGTGGGATCATACGGGTGCAGGATGATAGCGTCGGCGGCGTAGAGCGGGTGTTCCAGGGGAAGGTAGGCGTCGGAGACTGCGCCAAGCCCACCGGTTACCTGCTCGATGATGGCCTGGCGATTGATGCAGTAGGCGACCGCGCGCCGCGTCCGTACATCCTGGAAGAAGGCCGGTTGCTCGTAATCGGGCGGTGGATCGGCGTTGAAGGTCAGGTGTTCCCAGATGGGGCCGCTGACGCTGTAGAGTTTTCCCTCCCCGGTCGTCTCCATCTCGCGCAGGCGTTCCAGATCGCGTTCGAGGTACAAGTCGAGGCTCAAAACGTCGCATTGTCCCTGCGCCAGTGCGTCCAGAGCGGTGTCCACGTTCTGGTTGGAGATAAAGCGGAAGGTCAGCGTCTCGAAGTACGGCAGCCCTTCTGCCGTGCGAAAGTAGTGGGGGTTGGGCACAAGCCGGACGTACTGCCCCGGCGTCCAGGTGTCGATCACGTAAGGCCCGTAACTGAGCGGTGTGTGAATGACGGTATCCTGCGTCAACAGCTCCGCGGAAGCGTACCGGTTCCAGGCGTGGGCGGGGAGTGGCGTCCAGAACGCCGTCGTGTACGCCGGGTCGAGGAAGCCCGGCAGCCCGGTCCAGACGACCGTGTGATCGTCCGGTGCGGTGTAACTGCTCGTGCGCAGTTCTAGCCACTTCCAGTTTGGCGTATCCATATCTCGGGCGAGGTCGAAGCTGTAGACGGAGTCTTGGGCCGTGAGTGATTTGCCATCCGACCAGCGCAGATCGGGCTTGAGGGTAAACGTAGCCTGTATCTGATCCATCGTGACGGGTTGCCCGTCGAACGTGACCGTGCAGTCGTCGGCGCGGCAACCGGCCGGCCGGACGCGCGTGCCTGTGGCAAGCTTCACGACGTCGCCGTTGGCATCGACGACCTGCGCGCCTGTCTCCATGGAACCCGTTGTTAGCACGGCATCACCGTCTGCCACAGAGGGGAGCTTTTGCAGGATGACGGGTTGGTAGCTGTAACCCACGGTGTCGATCGGACCGTCGTAAATGGCCTCACGGATGACGCGCGCGGCGCGTGAGTCGTCTTCGTAGAGGTAGAGCGAGTCCGGTTCCTCTTCCAGGCAGACGGTGAGCACGCGCGGTTTGGGCGTCGGAGTGAAGGTGGGGCTGGGGGTGGGGGACGGTGTGGTGGTTGGTTCAGGCGTTGCTATGGAGGAGGTGGGTGTGAGCGATGGCGACGCGACAGGCGTTGATGTACAGGCCACCAACAGCGCGCCTACAATAAAAAGATATGCGATACGAAAATGTCTCATTGAGTACCTCGAAACGTAAAACCACGAATCTACACGAATTCCTACGAAATGAAGACGAATTCGTGTGGATTTGTGAAGACTCGTGGTTGAAATCTACAACACCGCGCGGGCCATACCGCCGTCGACAAGCAAGGTGACGCCGGTAATGTACGAGGCTGCCGGAGAGAGCAGGAACGCGGCGGCGCGGCCAAACTCGGTGGGATCGGCCATGCGACGCAGCGGGACTTCCGTGGCGATTTTCGCCGTTTCTTCTTCCATGCTGCTGGTGTTCTGCTCCATGCGCGCGCGCAGGATCTCGTCCACGCGCTCGGTGCGTGTCCAGCCTGGCGCGATGGCATTGACGCGGATATTGTCCGGGCCGAGTTCGATCGACAGCGTTTTCACCAGGCCGATGACGGCGGTGCGCAGCGCATTGGAAATCGTCAATCCATCCAGCGGGTGGCGCACGGTGACGGAGGTGTTGGCGAGGATGCTGCCTGCACCTTGCGCGCGCATCAGCGGGACGACGGCATAGGCCAGGCGCAACGCACTTTGAATGGTTAGTTGGATACCGGTCTCCCATTGTTCCATGGTGAGGTCGACAAAGTGCCCTGGTGCCGGCCCACCGGCGTTGATAAAGAGCATATCGATACGCTCGAAGCGCACAAGAGTCTCATCGACCAACCGCCGGACGTCGGCAGGCTGTGTGATATCGGCGACGACCGGCAGCACCGTCACGCCGGTTTCGCGGGACAGGACGCGTGCGGCCTCCTTGAGTATCGACGCATTGCGGGCGCAGAGCACGATGTTGGCACCTTCCTGTGCCAGTGCGCGTGCGACCGCATAGCCCAAGCCCCGGCTCGCCGCAGTGACGAGCGCCGTTTTCCCTTCTAGCATCAGATCCATCATATACCTCTTATCTTTGCAGGTTGAAGAGGGATTGGTGATTAGGGATTGGAGATTGGGGATGGGGTAACTTGTGCCATTCCTACTCCCTACTCCCTACTCCCTACTCCTCTATCTCGAAGCGCAGCACGGTTGTGCCGATGCGGATGCGGTCGCCGGAGGCGAGTGGCACTGGATGCGCGATACGTTGTTCGTTGAGGAAAGTACCGTTGTGGCTTTCCAGGTCCTCGAGCCACCATAACTCATCGCGCCAGAGAATCAGTGCGTGATGGTTGGAGACAAAAGCGTTCGCAATGATCAAGATGTTGGTGTGGCTGCGTCCAATGGCTGTGACCGGGCGCAGGGACAGACGTCTTCCCTGCTCTTCACCTTCCTCGACAATGATGTGCGCAGGTGTGTGCGCGATGACGGGCGTCTCTTCGTGCTGGCGTAATCCCCGCCAGAGGATAGAGAATGCCACGCCCAGAAAGAGGTAGAGCAGCGCAGCTAATCCTAACCGCAGCACCAACAGCAGTTCCGCCGTCACATTCTCCATATCAAGGCCTCGCTGCTGGATACGCCTGTGTATCTGCCGAGGTGGGCGCGGTCGCTTTCTCCGTGCGCCGGTCGCTGATCTCCTCAGCATAGATGAGATCGACGCCGGAAAGCGCGATCACGTCGCCGGGCCGGAGCACGATCTCCTGGACGGGAAAGCCGTTGACCGTAGTGCCGCCACGACTGCCCATGTCTTGCAGGATGTAGCGGCGATACCGGCAGGACAGTTGTGCGTGATAGCGCGACACGCGTGGGTCTTCGAGGATGAGGTCGTTGTCGAGCGCCCGCCCAATGCGTACTACAGGCTGCGCCAAGTCGAACGTGTGCGTGCCCTGGACGATCAGATAAGCGCGTAGCGCGTTGGGGTCCAGCTTGTTGGTGTCTTCTTGCTCGGCACGCTGCCGGATGGCTTCCAAGTCCAGGTCGCGGGTTGGCTCGTGCGTCAGGACCACGCGATTGAGCGGCGTGATGCGTACAGCGTGCAGTGGCAGATCGACGCTGGATTCCAGCAGGATCGCGGGCGGTTCCATCAGCCGGACTTGCATACTCTCGGTGACCGCCTTGAGGTCGATTGCTAGTTCGACTTCCAGGTCTGGGTGGTGGGTTTGGAGTGCGTTTAAATCCTCCGGGTTCAGCGCGATGCGATAACGTCCTGGCACTTCCGGCGTTCCATCAGCGCCCAAACGTTCGCCATCTTCCAGCGCCCTTGCGAGGTGGCGCGCCACATCCTGCGCGAACAGCCGCCCGGCAAAGAGTCGCACGAAGGGTGCTTCCACCAATTGCTCGATCCAGCTTTCAAGACGCATCAGACTTTTCATACATGGCGATTATAGACGCAAATGCGAGTGTCGCAAGTGTAGTTGACATGCACGCCACTCGGCGTACACTACTGACTCGAACGTATCTTGTAAACTTTCTACGCCTGCAGTGCACGGGCATGGCTTAAGTTTTTTGTGTTCAGGTCAGTAGGAGATTGGAGGTGAGGCTTATGACGGATTCAGCAACCAAGCCGGTTCCCTTTCTGACCGATCCCACGGGTCGCGAGCATCTGCTGGATGGCGATACGACGACGATTGGCCGTGCGCTGGAGAACGACATCGTCATCACCAGCAAGCGCGTCTCTCGCGAGCACGCGCGCCTGCGCCGTGATGGCTGGCGCGTGATTCTCGAAGACCAGGGAAGTACCAACGGCACTTTCCTCAATGAGGAACGTGTGCTGGAACCGGTCGCGTTGCACGATGGGGATTGCATCAAGATCGGAGACGTGGCTTTAGCCTTTCATGATCCTGACATTACCTACCGCGACACCTTCCTGCCGGCACTGGAAGTGGACGTGGTGGCAGGCGTCGTGCGCCTCGACCGGCAGCTCATCACACTTTCTTCCAAAGAATTCATCTTGCTGGCGTACCTCCACGAACGCTGCGGGGAAGTCTGTTCTAAGGACGACATTGCTGCCGCCGTCTGGCCTGAATATCACTCGGACGTCTACGACTACCAGGTAGAGAATCTGATGCGACGTCTGCGTACCAAGATCGAACCCGATCCCGCCAATCCACAACTGTTAATCACCGTCCGGGGGCTTGGTTATAAGTTGATAGGGCATAGTTCATCATGAAAAGATAGCCAGTTGTTAGCTGGTGAATAGGCAACGCCGCCGGAGATCTGCTATCCTTATCGCAGGATGGTGAATGATGATGATGAATACTGTGACAAACACACATTCCCCTGCGATGGCTCTGGCGGCGTTACGTTTCGAGGGGGAAGACAAGACAATGCCAGTGACTTATTTGGAAGGGAAAACGCTCGGTAAATATCGCGTTCTGGAGCCGCTTGGTCGCGGTGGGATGGCGCGCGTCTATCGCGCCTACCACCCGCAACTCGACCGTTACGTGGCGATCAAAGTCCTGCGTTCCGATCTGATGGAGGATGAGGCCTTCGGGGCTGACGCATCCGCCGACGAGACGTGGCAGGCGCGCTTCCAGCGTGAAGCGCAGTCGGTGGCGGCACTCCGCCATGCCAACATCGTCCAGGTCTTCGACTTCGACGTGCAGGACGACGTGTACTACATGGTGATGGAGCTGCTCGAAGGCGACACGCTCAAGACGCGCCTCAACGACTACCGCGTGCGCGGCGAGCAGATGGACTGGGGGGAAATCGTGCGCATCATGCTTGATGTGCTCGATGGACTGGCCTACGCGCACAGCGAGCGGATGATCCACCGCGACATCAAACCGGCCAACATTTTGCTGAGCCGGCGTGGCCAGGCCGTCATCGGCGATTTCGGCATCGCGCACATCATCGGCGGGACACGTTACACCATCTCCGGTGCGTTGATGGGCACACTGCACTATATGGCGCCGGAACAGGGGATGCAAGGGTTGTGTGACGCCCGTAGCGACATCTACTCGCTCGGTGTCGTCTTCTACGAGATGCTGACGCAGCGCACGCCCTTCGACGCCGACACGCCGCTGGCGATCCTGATGAAGCACGTCAACGATCCGCTGCCCTTGCCGCGCCGTATCAATCCGGAGATACCCGAACCGCTTGAGCGCATCGTGTTCACATCGTTGGCGAAGAAGCCGGAAGATCGTTACCAGAGCGCGGCGGAGATGGCCGAGGCGTTGCGGGCCGCCGCCGAAGAAGCGGAGATCGAACTGCCGACACGCATCTCGCTACCGCTCTCCTTTACAACGTCGGATGCGCCCTCAGAGTCGGTCGCCGTCATCTCCGGGGATACACGCCGGGTGATGGCCAAACAACGGTCCACGGGCGATCTCGCGTTTGCCAACGACGAAACCGACATCACGTTAGGGCAAGAGCGACTACAGTCGCTCGCGGCAGAGACGCCCGCTCCGGTGACCATGCCGGTTGCACCGGCGACTGAAAAGACGGCGGAGACGCCGGCATCTCGCGCGCCGCGTTCTTATGGCGTCGGCCGGGCAATTTTCAATGCCCTGCTGCTCGTCGTGCTTGGCAATCTGCTGATGCTCTCTCTCGCTGTGCCGACCGACAATTGGGCGATTTATGAGCGTGGTTGGCCGATGGAGGTTTTCCTTGGGGCGTTGGGGCTGTGTTTCATTATGTACGCCACCGGTTCTCTCTGGCTCCTACTCTTTACCGCCCCTGCGTTGACGGTCGCCGTGATGTTGACGTACAGCACGTTTTTTGACAATTGGGACCATTGGCAAGTCTCGTGGATCATTTTGGCGTGGGTCAGCATTGGCTCATTCGTGCTGCCGACCTGGCTGGCGAAGAAGAAGATACTCGCGCGCGGGTTAGGGCGCATCTTCGCCGTGATCTTGGGCCTGATCGCGATAGGGGCGATCGTGGCCGTGACCTTGTGGATCACGCCCCAGTATTATGCGGCTTTCATCGTCATGCTTTTTTAGGCGGCTACGTGCTCGTTTCTGAAACCCCTGGGGTTTGCCAAACCCCAGGGGTTTTTGATTTTTTACACCAATTCGATAGCCAATTGTTAGCTAACGAGTAGGCATGCCTCCTGCCCTTATGCTATCCTATAGCCATATTCACGTTAGGAGGAAAACTATGAACAAGCGAGTTTCAACGTTAGCCGGTCTTTTTCTGATCCTGTTGGGCGGGTTGTTGCTGCTGTCCAACGTGGTGCTGCCGCTGCTCGGCATCCGCTGGCATTGGGGCATCTGGCGGCTGTGGCCGGTGATCGTGGTCGGTGTGGGGGTGTTCTTTATGCTGATTCCGCTGCTGTGGCCTCACAAGCGCGGCCTGAGCGCGTTCTTCATCCCCGGTGCGCCGGTCCTGGCGACAGGCGGCATCTTGCTCTTCACCAGCGTCTTCAATGTGTGGGAAGCCTGGGAGTGGCTCTGGCCGGTGGAAGTGTGGTCGGTCGCGGTGGGCTTCACCCTGGCGGCGCTCTTCATGCGCAACGTCTGGCTGATGATCCCGGCCATCATCGTCGGGGCGAACGGGCTGCTGATGCAGTTCTGCGCGCTCACCGGCTGGTGGGAGGTGTGGGCTGTGCTGTGGACCATCGAACCGCTCTCGGTGGGCGTGGCGCTGCTCGTCGCCTACGCACGCAAGCGCAGATCGGGCCTCCTGGTCGCCGGGACGATCTTGTGCGCGATTGCTGCGTTCGGTTTGATGGGAATGCTGGCGGTGGTGGCGATCCGGCCCGGATGGTGGGTGTTCAACATGGTCGGCCCCGTGCTGCTGATCGGGATTGGCCTTGTGTTGCTCTTTTCCCATGTGCTGCATCGCCCTGTCCTGCGTGACGCGGTCTCGGAACGCTAAGGATCGCATCCAGTGGATTGAACGGGTAAAACAGATTTTTGGATTTGCTGATTTGCAGATTTTGTTATTTCCGCAGGAGGAAAAAAGATGAAGACAAAGAATATGATCATTGTTAGTGTGATGTTGGTGCTGCTTTTGAGCAGCCTGGCGTGTGGCCCCGCGAGTTTCGGCGCTGTTCGCGGATCGGGTCGGATCGATACGGAGACCCACGCGCTCAACAACGTCACGGGTGTGGAGTTGGCCACGTTCGGCGATTTGACCATCGACTTTGGCGACAAAGAGGAGTTGCGCATCGAGGCTGAGGATAACTTGCTGCCGTACTTCGAGGTCACCGAGAGTGGCGGGCAGGTGCGGATCGATACCCGGATGAACACTGCGCTGCGCGCGACGAAGCCCGTCCGCTTCTACCTGACGGTGAAGGCGCTCGATACGATTGTGCTCTCCGGCAGCGGCAACGTCACCGCGCCCGACCTGGATGCCAAGTCTATCGCGGTGACCATATCCGGCTCCGGTGACGTCGATCTGAGCGATCTGGAGGCGACGACCATCACGTTGCGGATCAGCGGCTCTGGGAATTTGCGCGCGGCGGAGTGCGTGGCGTCCGGTGTGGACGTCCGTATCCCCGGTTCCGGGGACGTGGATTTCGACGGTCTCGAGGCCGACACGCTGGACGTGAGCATTCCCGGTTCGGGCCAGCTCGACATCGCGGATGGTGACGTGACGCAACAGACCATCACCATCAATGGCTCTGGTGACTACCGGGCCAGGAGCGTGGAAAGCGACGTGGCGGCAGTGGATATCTTCGGTAGCGGCTCGGTGACACTGCGGGCGAGCGAATCGCTCGACATCCGCATCGCGGGCAGCGGCGACGTGGCCTACGCCGGACGCCCTTCCATCGATCAGAGGATCACCGGTTCGGGCAGCATCACGCATCTCAGTGAATGATTCTGCAAAGAAAAATGTAGCGCGGGCGTCTCGCCCGCGCTACATGCGCTATTTGCAGAGGGAAAAATGTGAAACGCGAGTTTGCTTGCGTTTCACGTTTTTGTTTATCCGGCTTTCGTGCCCACCGTCACGTGCACACATCCCCATGGCCCGTAATCCTCGCGTGTTACCTTCGTCAGGCCATGGGCTTCCATCAACGGGACTTCATCGCGCATGTAGTCGCCGAACGCCGACCAGAGTTGCGCCAGGAGATGCGCCATTGTGTTGCCGTCCTGAGCCTCCCCGGCATCCACGATGATGATCGTGCCGCCCGGCCTGGCCACGCGCACCATTTCGGCCAGAGCGGCGTCGGCATCCGGGAAGGCGCTGAAAGCGAAGGTCGAGAGCACGGCGTCGAAAGTTGCCTCCGCCCACGGGAGCGCTGTGGCGTCACCCACCTGCACGTCGGATGAAAGGCCACGTTCGGCCAGCCGCCGCTCGGTGAGTCGCACCATGCCCGGCGCGCGATCCAGACCGGCTATCGTGTAGCGTTCCGCCAGTTCGACGTGGAGGCGCCCGCTGCCGAAGCCGATCTCCAACACCCGGCTGCCTTCCGGCGGCAGGTAGCACAGCGCGCGTTGGCGCAAACGGTGCGTTGTGCCGCCGGTGAGCCAGTCCACGCCGTCGTAGAGCGCTGCCAGCCGGTCGTAGATCACGTCCCAGAAGCGCCGTTGAAGCGTGGCTTTGTCGGTGCGGCGGCGCAGCCAGACAAGTAAGGTGCTGCCAAGAGCCAGGCCGCCAAGGCCGATAATCCAGCGTTGGGAACGGTTATGGTTCTTCATTTGATTGTTCCAGATGCGGAAACAGCCGTTGGGCCCACAGCGATCCGGCATACTGGGCGGTTAGAAACTCCACGAAGATGGACATTTGCTCGATGTTGCGCGCCGGTGTAAGGATGTTTTGCATATCCTTGTCGATGTAAAACAGGTAGAAGTAGCCGATGGCAACCACGCCGATGGCCGTCGTCGCGCCGAGGCCGAAGACGACCTCGGCGTTGTTTTTTCCGTGCGCCACAAAGCGCTTGACGGTGACGCCCGCGGCCAGTCCGCCGACCGCTGCGCCGAGCATCCCTAACAGCGTGTGCCCGACAACGTAGCTGGCGACACGTCCGATCAGGCTCACGCCAAGCATGACCACGATGGGCAGTGTCAGAGCCAGCCAGGCCTGCCATCGTTGCGAGGGCGGCATAACAATGTCCTGTTTGCCCGTGTCGTTACTGGCGCTCATCGGTTGAGGGTGCTGCGCCCTTGCGGTGCTGGATAATGCGCCACACACTCTCGGCAATGACACCGAGGCCAATCACGATCCACAGGACGCGCGCCCACCAGCGATCTTCTGTGGTCGCCATCCCGGCAAGAAACAGCGCCATGCCCGCGTTCAAGGCCAGCGCGTACCCAAATTCATGGGTGACATGGCGGATTCTCTGCTTGCGGCGACCGGCTTCGTAGGAAGCGTAGCTCCATACAGCCAGGAGTACGGCAAGTCCCAGAATCCACAGGCTATTGGAAAACACTCCCCAAACGTCGATCATGATTGCCCTCGGCGACCAGAAATTCTAGCCTGTATCGGCTGTCGTGTGCCGTCGTCTTTCCCTACGGCGAAGCGCGCTTTCTTGGAGTTGCTGTTCACCTTCACGGACCAAATCGGTGATGCGTTGCATGATGCGCTGCGACTCTGCCACCACGCGAGGACGATCTTCAGCATCCCCTTCCAGGTGGATGGGCTCACCCACGACCATGCGAAACGGGCCGCGTAAGTACCACTGTTCAGGGTAAATTTCCCCCTTGATTTTGGCTTCGATAACACGCAGCCGCTCCTGCACAATCTGTATGCCCACGAGGATGATCGGGACACCTGCGCTCAGGGCCAAACGGACCGCACCCGTGCGCGGTGGGCAGAAACCGCCATCATGCGGACTGATTTTCCCTTCGATGAAGAGCGCTACCGTGTCGCCGGCTTTTAGCCGTTTCAGTGCCTCATCGAACGCTGGACGTCCTGCTCCTTCGACAACCGGAATGTGACGCGCTCGTTTTAAGTAGTAGCCGAATATGGGAACCATAAAGGCGATGGAGGTGATCAGAATTGCCATTGGGCGCGAGGAGAGTAACGAGATAGCGAAAGGGTCACTAAAACTCGGGTGGTTCGCCACGATAAGTTTCGGTCCCGGAGGTAACGGCGCTTGCCACAGAATCTGGAGATCCATAAACAGCCGTGCATACAGCGCGATCAAAATACGGCCTAAAGTATACAATACCCCTCGTATCATAGTTTTCCTATCCTTTTTCTAATTCTTTCTTCCCATCATACCATATTTTCCTGTTCTGTCAGGGGGAAAATGCTCATGGCGTGTAAATCACAAAGTCATCGAACGTGAACTCAGCGTTGCCGGGCGTGATGAAGAGCACAGACAGCCCTATTTCACCCGCTGCTAACTGATTATCCTCTGCTTCGGCGACCATTGTCTCATTGATGCTGAGGGTGAAACGTGGTCCCTCGGCCAACACCGCGAGTTGATTCACTTCGCCGGGACGAATTGCTACTGTTCCCGTCCAATCGATGATGGCATTCCACGTGAAGTTGTGCCACAGATTGAGGTTGAAAAAGCCGTCGTCGCGGATGCTGAAGAGGTAGTAGCTTCCCGCGTCGTGCCGGAAGACCACGCCATAGCTGGCGTCGAGCGGCCCGCTGACCCGTCGCGCTTCTACCGTCAGGTAAAAGTCGGTCGTAGGCGTCATTGTGGGCATACACCAGCGCCCGACGCTGTACAAGGCGTTGATGTCCCACGTGTACAGGCCGTCGGTGATGTCTCGCGTGACCGTTCCCCAGTCGTCTTCGTAGCTGCCGACTTCCCACCCGTGGGTCACCCACTCGCGCGCGTTGTCGTTGAAGTCATCGCCGAACGCAAGCGCCCAACCGTTAGGAACCGTGGACGCGGCTGCGGGGGCAGTGGTCGGGGGT